>OGKM01000395.1_pt1 | contig 22627 bp, 17 predicted proteins | sample 1572501 | NCBI WGS metagenome assembly OGKM01 (sample SAMEA2582154, study PRJEB24529) | metagenome | biome: Human gut stool | place: China | collected 2011
GCATGTTGCAATATCACCAGGACGACGTGCCACAAGACGATATGGAATTTTAATATTGTTCGCTTGCTCAAACGCTTTCACCATATCCAGTACAGAATAACCGGTACCTGTACCTAAGTTATAAATGTGTAAACCTGCGTCATTTTCATGGCGATTTAATGCTTTTAAGTGACCAATCGCTAAATCCACCACGTGAATATAATCACGTACACCTGTGCCGTCATGAGTATCATAATCGCTACCAAACACGGAAAGTTGCGGTAATTTACCGATCGCAACTTGGCTGATATAAGGTAATAGGTTATTTGGAATACCATTTGGATCTTCACCAATCAAGCCACTTGCGTGTGCGCCCACTGGGTTGAAATAACGTAAGATCGTCATACTAAATTGTGGTTCAGCTTTCGCAACATCGGTCAGAATTTGTTCCACCATGTATTTAGAGGTACCGTAAGGGTTGGTTGTACCGCCCACTTTGCAATCTTCTGTAATTGGAATAATTTCCGGATCACCATAAACCGTTGCAGATGAACTAAATACAAAGTTCCACACACCTGCTTTTTTCATTTCTTGAATGAGAACAATCGTACCAGCAACATTATTCATATAGTATTCAGCGGGTTTCTGAACACTTTCACCCACAGCTTTTAAACCTGCAAAATGGATTACCGACTGAATGCTGTTTTCAGCAAAGATTTTTTGTAATAAAGCACGATCTAAAATATCGCCTTCATAAAATTTCACGTCTTTGCCCGTGATTTCTTTTACGCGTTCTAAAGATTTTGGGGATGAATTGCATAAATTATCCAATACCACCACTTCTTTATTTGCATTTAATAATTCCACTACAGTGTGTGAACCGATATAGCCTGCGCCACCCGTTACTAAAATAGCCATGAGTTACTCCTTAATCATTTTGTTCGCAAATTATAACATTGATTTCTACGATACATAAATTTATCCCCTCTTTTGACCGCACTTTGGTGTGATCGTTGTCACAGAATAAACATTTTTCTCTGAAATTTTGATTTGAGTCATTGAAGCGCTTCGCGATGAGGCGAATAATAGCCTCCTAAAATCAAAAAGATAAAGGAAGACAACATGAAACCTCAAACACTTCAAAAAACCGCACTCGCACTACTTGTTGGTTGGTATGCTGCTAATGCAGCCGCTTATTCTGAACAAGGCCAAGCCGGTAATACCAAAAGCTGGGAAAGCGCTGAATACCTCAAAGACTGGGGCTTAACCTCAATGAATGCCTCCACAGCTTATGCTCTTGGCTTTAATGGCTCAGGCGTGAAAATTGGTGTGATGGATTCAGGTGTGCTATTAAACCATCCTGAATTTCAAGACGGTCGAATCCACGTTGTAAAAACGGAAGGGACTTATAGTAAAGATGGCATGCGTTATCCCGATGCATCGGTGGGAAATGGTCCAATTAATAAAAATGAACCCGTAAAAAACGGCAAACGCAATTTCGATAAAACAGATAATGGCATCTTCACTAAAGGTGAAGCCTTCAATATTGACGGGGCATGGCATAAATATACCAATGATGCGCACGGTACGCACGTTGGCGGTACAATGGCGGCAAGCCGTGACGGCAATGAGATGCACGGTGTAGCATTCGGCGCTAATCTGTATTCTGCCAATACCGGTGGTAACGACAACATGACCTATGGTCCAAATCAAGACTATGGTTTCTTCTTACAAGGCTACTCTGCCCTAGCAGATGCCGGAGCAAAAGTGATTAATAACAGTTGGGGTTCAAACCGTCGTGTCAATTCATCCTTTGCCGGTGCCTTAGGCTATAAACCAAAATATGATTGGCGTGATGTGCCTGAATATGGCGTGCAATATTATGATGTACCAAAAGCACCTGAGCCAATTTCCAGTCCTGCGGCACATATTTATTTAAGTAACTTAGGCGAGGCTGAAAAAGCTTATTATCAATTTGTGACCAGTGGTGAGAAAAACTTTGTTGATGCGGCTTATGAAGTGGCAAAAAATAAACAAGTAATTCAAGTCTTTACCGCGGGTAACCGCAGTATGATGGCGGAATCCTTTACGCGTGCTATGTTGCCCTATTTCAGACCTGATGCAGAAAAATACTGGGTAAACGTCACCGGTCAAGTCGGTGGTGAAGGCTATCCAAATGACTCAAATGACGATGTAAGTGATGAAAAAGCAGGCGCAGATATTCAAGAATTTAACCTCGCCGGCCATTCAAAATGGTGGACGATTGCGGCGCCATCCGCCAACATCTATTCCTCCTACATTCAATTACAAGACAACAATACTTATGGTGACCCTATTTACAAATCAGCTGGTGGTACTTCAATGGCTGCCCCACACGTAAGTGGTGCATTAGGTGTCATTCTTTCTCGCTATCCATACATGACAACCGATCAAGCGCGTGATGTCATGCTAACCACAGCAAGACAAACCACGCTTCGTAAAGGGCTTGAAGGTAAACCGTTAGAACGTTGGGAAACTGAACAAGGTGTACCGAGTAACGTTTGGGGTTGGGGGATTTTAGATCTTGGCAAAGCCATGTTTGGCCCAGGTCAATTCTTAGGAAACGTGAAAATCAACCTCAATCAAAATGATGTTTGGTCAAATGATATTAGCGATAAAGCCATCAAAGCACGTCAAGTCGAAGATCAAGCTGAAGCGACAACTTGGACAACGCGCAAAGCTGAATTACAAGCATTAATGCAAAATCGTGCGGGCGCGACAGCAGAAGAAAAAGCAGAATATCAAGTAGGTTTAGCGCGTGAAGTGGCCCGCAATGAACGTGCTGCACAAGGTTATGTTGGTGCCTTAACTAAAAATGGTTCTGGCACCTTAACCCTCACCGGTAATAACAGCTTCACAGGTGCAATTACTGTAAATGAAGGTCAGCTTTCAGGGTTAAATCAATCCCTTGGTTCGGCACAACAAGTCATCGTAAAACAAGGTGCAACATTGGAAGTGTTACCGAAAGTGGAAATTACTAAACCTAGTGAGAATGGATTTGTTACCGAAACCTTAACCAGCACCGCGAAAACGGTCACTGCAACGGTAGAAAAAGGTGGTCGTTTCTTACTGAATAATGGTATTGCGAACGTCAATGCAACCTTTGCAGACGGTTCTGTTCTAGTGCCAAATAAATTTGACGAAGAAATTCTGCCTCAATTACAACAAGATCCACAAAAAGTGGTGTCAGTACAAGGTACTGGCTCATTTGTAGGGGCTGAAAATGCGGTAGTTGAAACACCTCGCACTTATGATTTCTTTGCCGTTAAAAATGAAAGTAATGCGAATACGTTGAAAGTAACCATTCAGAAAAAAGCCCTTTCATCTGCAGCAACCACTGAAAATGAAGTGGCTATCGCCAATGCCTTAGACGCTGCAACAAGCAGTGCAGCGTATCAAAGCCTTATTTGGGGAACAAAAGAGAATGCTCGCCAAGCCTTTGCTCGCTTAAGCTATGATGAAGATCTCGCTACCCAACAACACAATGTGTTAAATGGCTTATTGCTTCGTCAGCAACTTGCTCAACCAGGCGCAGTAAGAGCTCAACTTAATGCAGGTACACAAATTTGGACAAGTGGCACCTTCACCCACTTCAGCACGGATAGTTTAAGCAGCCATGCGTACAATCAACTTGTGGGTATTGATGCAACCATTGATACAAACAAACATTTAGGTGTATTTGTTGGTTCAACACAAAATAGCCACAAAATTGACCGCACTTCGAAAGATCGTGCTGTACATTTAGGCTTAACAGCTGAACATCGTTTCAACGTATTAACACCAAAAATTGGCTTTATTCAAAGTTGGGGTAAACACGAACAACGTGCAGAATTTGCACAAGGTGTGAAAAGCCATAGCCAAACACAAAATGTCTTTGCTGAACTTGCCTACACAGGCTTAAAAGGCGAACATTTTGCGATTGAACCTTATGCTGGTGTAAGCTATATGCACATCAAAAATAAAGGTGTGACTAAAGGTGAAGTGCAGTTAAAAGATAACAATCGTGATTTAATCGTCACCTCTGTAGGTTTACGTCCATCCATTCCATTTGCAATTGGTGGCGTTCAATTAAATCTATTAGGTGATGTGGCTTATCATCGTTTCCATAAAGATAAAGCCGCTGAAGGCAGCTTGGTTATCAATAACCAAGATGTGGCGAATCTTTATGGTAAAGAATTGAAAAATGTCGTCACGACAGGTGTGGCATTACAAGCGCAGTTCACGCCGGCATTCGGAGTAAAAGTCGGCTATCAAGGTGCTTACAACCATGACACCAAAGCGAATAATGTGAATGCAGAATTACGTTTCTCGTTTTAACGATATTCAATAAGACAAAAGTGCGGTCAGTTTTGACCGCACTTTTTTTTGGTTACTTCAAAAATGCCGCATGATAGGCAATATGCTCACCAATAAAACTGGCGATGAAGTAATAGCTATGATCGTAGCCTTTGTGGAAGCGCACATCGATCGGTTGATTTGCCGCACGACAGGTTTCGATAAAATCTTCGGTGCGTAATTGTGTTGGCAAAAACTCATCTTCTAAGCCCTGATCAATACGCATACCTTGCACTTTATAGCCTTGTTGAATAAGCGAGCTGGCATCATATTGCTGCCATTTTTCACGATCTTTCCCTAAATAAGCAGTAAAGGCTTTTTCTCCCCAAGGCACGAGGCTTGGCGATAAAATAGGCGAAAAAGCAGAAACACTTTGATAACGTTCTTGGTTTCGTAGTGCCAATACCAATGCACCGTGCCCGCCCATTGAATGCCCCATAATGGAACGTTTGCCGTTGGTAGGGAAATTTGCTTCAATCAGACCTGGCAATTCATTCAAAATATAATCATACATTTGATAATTCGTCACCCAAGGCTGCTCGGTCGCATTAAGATAAAAGCCCGCACCTTGCCCTAAATCGTAAGCTGCATCGTTCGGCACTTGCTCTCCACGAGGGCTAGTATCAGGCGCAACCACAATCACTTGATGTTCTGATGCATAACGTTGAAAGCCCGATTTGGTAATGAAATTTTGTTCCGTACACGTTAAGCCGGAAAGCCAATAAATCACACCAAGCGGTCGATTTTCCGGATTATTTGGCAAATAGGCGGCAAATTTCATTTCGCATTGAAGCGTTTGGGCATCATGTGCCCAAACTTGCTGCAAACCACCAAAAATTTGATGTTGTTCAATCAGTTTCATAGTGTACCTTAGTAATGAATAACCGTGCGGATCGATTTACCTTCGTGCATTAACTCAAAGGCTTCATTGATTTGATCGAGTGTCATTGTGTGAGTCACAAACGGTTCTAACTGGATGTCACCTTTCATTGAATCTTCCACCATTTTCGGAAGTTCAGAGCGACCTTTCACACCACCAAATGCGCTGCCTTTCCAAACACGACCGGTTACCAACTGGAACGGACGCGTTGAAATTTCTTGTCCTGCACCCGCTACGCCGATGATAATGGATTGTCCCCAACCACGGTGTGCACTTTCTAATGCTTGACGCATTACGTTTACGTTGCCGATACATTCAAAAGTGTGATCAATACCCCATTTATTAATGTCTAACAACACATCTTTGATCGGTTTATCGTAATCGTTAGGGTTTAAACAATCCGTTGCACCAAACTGTTTTGCCAACTCGAATTTTGAGGGATTGGTATCGATAGCAATAATACGACCTGCTTTAGCTTGACGTGCACCTTGCACCACAGCTAAACCAATCGCTCCCAAGCCAAACACCGCAACAGAGTCACCTTCTTGCACTTTTGCTGTATTATGTACCGCACCAATACCTGTGGTAACGCCACAGCCAAGTAAACATACTTGTTCGTGGTTCGCTTCTGGGTTGATTTTCGCCAGTGACACTTCTGCAACAACAGAATATTCACTAAAGGTTGAACAGCCCATATAATGATAGATTGGCTGACCTTGATAAGAAAAACGCGTCGTGCCGTCCGGCATTAAACCTTTACCTTGTGTATCACGCACTGAGACGCATAAGTTGGTTTTACCAGAACGACAGAACTCACATTCACCACATTCTGCGGTGTAAAGCGGAATAACGTGATCACCTGGTTTTACGCTTAACACGCCTTCGCCCACAGCAACAACCACACCCGCACCTTCGTGCCCAAGCACTACTGGGAATACGCCTTCAGGATCACTTCCTGATAATGTAAATGCATCAGTATGGCACACGCCCGTGTGAGTGTTGCGGATTAACACTTCGCCTTTGCGTGGCATTTCTACGTCGATTTCTACAATTTGTAAAGGTTGATTTGGGGCGAATGCCACCGCTGCTCGAGATTTGATCGTTGAATTGATTTGTTTAATTTCCATTGTTTTTCCTCTTAATTCATTGACAAAGTTGCCTTGCCTAAGCAAGATAGTAATAGTTTATACTTTAGAGCTCACTCTAAGGCAAGCGTTTTTTGCAACTTTTTATTTGGAAGGAAGGGAAATGACTTACACCACAGCTAAAGCTGCCGAAAAAATCGGTATTTCTGCCCACACTTTACGCTTTTACGACAAAGAGGGCTTATTGCCTAACGTTGGACGCGATGAACACGGTAATCGCCGTTTTACAGATAACGACTTGCAATGGTTGAGTTTATTACAATGCTTGAAAAATACAGGAATGAGCTTAAAAGACATCAAACGCTTCGCTGAATGCACCACTATTGGCGACGATACCATTGACGAACGCCTTGCATTATTTGAAAGCCAAACAGAAAATGTGAAGCGCCAAATTGCCGAATTAAAACGCTATCTAAACTTGCTGGAATACAAGTTAGCATTTTATCAAAAAGCCAAAGCATTAGGCTCGGTGGAAGCCGTGAATTTACCACAAATTCCTGAAACGACCTAAGTTAGACGTTGGGTCCAACTTTTTGGGTTGGTCAAAATTGACCGCACTTTTGCTCATAGATAAATAAAAAGGCATCAACGTGATGCCTTTTCAATTCATTAACATGAAAAATTAACGTTCATTCCAACGTTTGATTGATTCACGAATCACTTCTTTCGCTTCTTCTACATCGCCCCAGTGAGTCACTTTTGTTGAACCTGGTTTTTTCAATGCTTTGTAGTTATTGAAGTGGAATTCAATTTGTTTGATTAATTGCGCTGGCACATCTGCAAGGCTGTTGTATGCATTGCCGGTATCGCGGTCATCTGCTGGCACACAAACGATTTTATCGTCCACTTCGCCATCATCAACGAATTTCATTACACCGATAACTTTTGCTTCAAGGAATACACCCGTTGCAAGTGGTTGACGAGTTAATAATAAAACGTCTAACTCATCGCCATCTTCGTCTAAAGTTTGTGGAATGAAACCATAGTTAGTTGGTTTTGCGAAGATCGCTGGCTCAACACGGTCTAATTGGAACGCTGCAACTTTACGGTTCCATTCGATTTTGTGGCAGCTACCTTCTGGAATTTCATTTACCACATTGATAATGCCGGCATCTACATCGCCTGGCGTTAAAATTTGATTAAAATCAGCCATTGTTTTTCCTTTTTTTGATTACGTTAAAAATGTTCAGAGTATAGCAGTTTTTAGTCGATAAAAAAATATGCGAAAAACATCCTCAAAACTGACCGCACTTTCCCGCCAGACTGTCAAAAAAAACGATTGCGCAAACGTTTACTTTTAAATAATTTGCTATAAAATAGCACGTCTTTTTTTGATTATTAACCTAGGGGACTTTATGTCAAGTTTAGAAAAAACCTTTGAACTCAGCAAACGCGGTTCAACGGTTCGTCAAGAAATCATCGCGGGTTTAACCACCTTCTTAGCCATGGTGTATTCCGTGATTGTTGTGCCTAAAATGCTTGGTGATGCAGGCTTTCCGGCTGAATCAGTGTTTATCGCAACCTGTTTAGTGGCGGGGCTTGGTTCGATTTTAATCGGATTTTGGGCAAATGCGCCAATGGCGATCGGCTGTGCCATTTCATTAACCGCTTTCACCGCATTTAGCTTAGTGATTGGTCAACATGTTTCTATTCCTGTGGCATTAGGTGCCGTATTCCTCATGGGTTTGGTGTTCACCTTAATTTCGGCAACAGGTATTCGTTCATGGATTTTACGTAATCTACCGTCAAGCATTGCACACGGTGCGGGGATCGGGATCGGCTTATTCTTACTTTTAATCGCCACAAATGGCGTAGGCTTAGTGGTCGGCAACCAAGCGGGTTTACCGGTTAAATTAGGTGATTTCACCTCATTCCCAGTAATGATGTCTTTAATTGGCCTTGCATTCATTATCGGCTTGGAAAAAATGAAAGTGAAAGGCGGGATTTTATGGGTCATCATCGCCATTACTATCGTCGGTTTAATCTTCGATCCAAACGTCACATTCAATGGCCAAATCTTCAAAATGCCAACCTTTGGTGAAAACTCACTTTTCTTACAATTAGATTTACAAGGTGCATTACAACCTGCCATTTTACCAATTGTCTTTGCGTTAGTGATGACGGCGGTATTTGATGCAACAGGTACTATTCGTGCCGTTGCAGGACAAGCGGACTTATTAGATAAAGACGGACAAATCATCAACGGTGGTAAAGCCTTAACCTCTGACTCTGTAAGTAGCTTATTCTCAGGCTTATTCGGTACTGCGCCAGCCGCCGTTTATATCGAATCTGCAGCAGGGACAGCCGCAGGCGGTAAAACCGGTATCACCGCTATCGTAGTCGGCGTATTGTTCTTATTAATGTTATTCTTCCAACCACTTGCATTCTTAGTGCCTGGTTATGCAACTGCACCGGCGTTAATGTATGTGGGCTTATTAATGCTAAGCAATGTAAGCAAATTAGACTTCGATGATTTCGTGGGCGCAATGAGCGGCTTAGTTTGCGCGGTATTCATCGTGTTAACGGCAAACATCGTAACAGGTATCATGCTTGGCTTTGCGGCATTAGTGATTGGTCGTATCGTGAGTGGTGATGTGAAAAAACTCAACATCGGCACAATTATCATCGCCATTGTACTTGTCGCATTCTATGCTGGCGGCTGGGCGATTTAATTAAATATCATCATGATAAGGCGAACAAATAGTTCGCCTTTTTTATTTCTAGCCTAAAAAACAATCGAAAAACCAACCGCACTTTTACTTTACAAATCCCTAAATCCGCCTAAAATACAGGCCTTTAATACGGCTTGCCAAAAGCAAGCTACTGACCTGAAATCAGACAAGAGAACATTATGACAACCCCATTTAAACCTGAATTACTCTCCCCTGCGGGCTCCCTCAAAAACATGCGTTACGCCTTCGCGTATGGCGCGGATGCTGTTTATGCAGGCCAACCACGTTACAGCTTACGTGTACGTAACAATGAATTTAATCATGCCAATTTAAAAATCGGGATTGATGAAGCCCATGCACTTGGCAAAAAATTCTATGTGGTCGTAAACATTGCACCGCATAACTCCAAACTCAAAACCTTTATCAAAGATTTACAACCTGTGATCGACATGGGCCCTGATGCCTTAATTATGTCTGACCCAGGCTTAATCATGTTGGTGCGTGAAAACTTCCCTGATATTGATATTCACCTTTCTGTACAAGCGAATGCGGTAAACTGGGCAACGGTAAAATTCTGGAAACAAATGGGGTTAACTCGTGTGATTTTATCGCGTGAATTATCCATTGAAGAAATCGCTGAAATTCGCCAACATGTACCAGACATTGAACTCGAAATCTTCGTACATGGTGCATTGTGCATGGCGTATTCTGGCCGTTGCTTGCTTTCTGGCTATATCAACAAACGTGACCCAAATCAAGGTACTTGCACGAATGCTTGCCGTTGGGAATACAAAATGGAAGAAGGCACGACGGATGAAGTAGGCAACATTGTGCCAAAAATCGACCCTGCTCAACAAATCGAAGTGAAAAATGTCGCACCAACTTTAGGAGAAGGTGCAGTAACGGATAAAGTCTTCCTTTACACCGAATCACAAAAGCCAGATGAGCAAATGACGGCGTTTGAAGATGAGCACGGCACCTACTTTATGAACTCAAAAGATCTGCGTGCAGTACAACACGTGGAAAAATTGACCGCACTTGGTGTGCATTCTTTAAAAATCGAAGGCCGTACTAAATCATTCTATTACTGCGCAAGAACCGCACAAGTTTACCGCAAAGCCATTGATGATGCGGCAGCAGGCAAACCATTTGATGAAAGCTTAATGGATACCTTGGAATCCCTTGCTCATCGTGGTTATACCGAAGGTTTCTTACGTCGTCATACGCACGATGAATACCAAAATTACGAATACGGCTACTCTATCTCTGAACGCCAACAATTTGTCGGTGAATTTACCGGTAAACGTAACGAGCAAGGCATGGCTGAAGTGGCAGTGAAAAATAAATTCTTGCTTGGTGATGAAGTGGAAATGATGACACCACAAGGCAATATCGTCTTTAAGATTGAAAAAATGCTCAATCGCAAAAACGAAAATGTGGAAGCCGCACTTGGCGATGGCCACTTTGTCTTTTTAGATGTGCCACAAGACGTCCAACTTGATTATGCCTTGTTGATGCGTAACTTGGTCAACACCAACACACGCAACCCACATAATTAATTTGTTAAAAAATTGTTGCATTTGTTAATAAGTGCACTATAATACATCCCATACCTGATTTGTTAATTCAACAACTCATAGTATGACTCCAAATATTTTGCCCTTTCACCTTTTTGAAAGGGCTTTTTTTATTTCTAAAAAACACTCCAAATTATATAAAATACTCCATTTTAAAATCAATTAACTTCATATTATTTATGAAAAAATATATAAAAAATCATTCTTGACATTAAAATGAGATCAGGAGTAAATTAAGCGAGCAATTAAAGTAATCATAAATATAAGGGATTATATTATGTTTGCAAAACTTTCCTACTACGCCCATTCCGCCCAAGACGAACTCGGCAACCTCTTGCCTTACGAACACTGGCAAACCTTGCAAAGCCATTCGGTCAATGTTGGGGAAATGGCGGCGGAGTTTGCTCGGGTATTCGGTGCACAGGAAATCGCCTGTCAGACGGGACGGCTTCATGACTTAGGGAAATATTCGGAAGCCTTTAATCACCGATTGCATGGTGGCTCATCAGTCGATCATGCTACCGCCGGAGCCAAAATTGCCGTCGAGCGTTGGGGAGATGTTATCGGCAAACTGATGGCGTTTTGCATTGCGGGGCATCATGCGGGGCTTGCAAATGGCAATGGCGAAGGTGATAACCGCCGCACGTTAAAGCAGCGTTTAGCTTTGCAATTTGGCGCAGATATTCCCGCCCTCGATAATTTGTGGCAACAGGAAATCAAGCTCCCTCAAACCCTGTCCGCACCGCCACTCAAAGCCGACGCGCATCATCCTTTTTTCTCCTACGCCTTCTTCACCCGAATACTCTATTCCTGCTTGGTGGATGCCGATTATCTCGACACCGAAGCCTTTTATTCAAACCTAGAAAACACAGCCGTCGAACGCGGCAGCTATCCCGATTTAAACGCCTTACAACACAATTTCAATCAATTTATCAACAATTTCAGACGACGTATCGCCCAAGCTCCAGAGCAAACCGAAGCCGAAAAACGCAATGCTGCCTTAAACCGCCTGCGTGGTGAAATTCTCGATTATGCCGTAGAACAAGCGGCACAACCGCAAGGACTGTTCACGCTTACCGTGCCTACCGGCGGCGGCAAAACTTTCACTTCCATGGCGTTTGCGTTGGAACACGCCAAACAGCACGGTATGCGACGCGTGATTTACGTCATCCCGTTCACCAGCATCATCGAACAAAATGCCGCCGAATTCCGCAAAGCCTTTGGCGAATTGGGCGAACAAGCCGTGTTGGAACACCACAGCACCTTCGACGACGGCAAATTGCAAAATGAGGCCACCAAAGACAAATTGCGCCTGGCCTCGGAAAACTGGGACGCGCCGATTGTCGTGACCACCGCCGTGCAATTCTTCGAATCCCTCTTTGCCGACCGCTCCTCGCGCTGCCGCAAGCTGCACAACATTGCAGGCTCCGTCATCATCCTCGACGAAGCGCAAATGCTGCCGCTCAATCTTTTGCTACCCATCATGCAAGCCATCAAAGAATTGGCGCAAAATTACCGCTGCAGCATCGTCATGTGCACCGCCACCCAGCCAGCAGTGCAAGCCGAAAACGGCTTCTATCGCGGCTTTGAAAACGTGCGCGAAATCGCTCCAAAACCGACCGCACTTTTCGACAAACTGCGCCGCACCACCGTGCAACACATCGGCACACAAACCGACGCCGACTTGCTTGCCAAACTTGGCGAACACCCGCAAATGCTCGTTATCGTCAACAACCGCCGCCACGCCCGCAGCTTGTACGACCAAGCCAAACACCTTGACGGCACATTTCACCTGACCACCTTAATGTGCGCCAAACACCGTAGTCAAAAACTGGACGAAATTCGAGATCGTCTGAAAAGCGGAGAACCCTGCCGCGCCATCGCTACCTCCTTAATCGAAGCCGGCGTTGATGTTGATTTTCCGCTGGTGATGCGCGCCGAGGCAGGCTTAGACAGCGTTGCGCAAGCCGCAGGACGTTGCAACCGCGAAGGTAAAAGGCCGTCTGAAAACAGCTTTGTCTGGGTATTTACGCCTGAAGAGCAATGGAAAGCCCCGCCCGAACTTGCCACCCAAGCCGCCGTCATGCGCCTGACTGCATACAGCTTTTCAGACGACCTCTTATCCACCCAAGCCGTCGCCGCCTACTTCGCCGAGCTTTATCAATTAAAAGGCAGCGAACTGGACAATAAAAAAATCCTGAAAATGCACAACGATACAGGGCAAAGCCTCGATTTCCCATTCCAAACCATCGCCGACAAGTTCCGCATGATCGAAAGCCATATGCAGCCACTGATTATTCCATTCGATGGTGAGGCCGAAAACCTCATCAGCAGCCTGCACCACGCCGACCACATCGGCGGACTCTTACGCAAACTGCAACCCTACACCGTCCAAATCCCCGAAAAAGCCCTCGCCGCTTTATATAAAGCAGGGCGTATCGAACCGATTAACGAGAAAAACTTCGGTAAACAGTTTTATACGCTGATCGGGCTAGATTTGTATGATGAAGTGGCGGGATTGAGTTGGGAGGATACGGCGTTTTTGAAGGGGGAGAGTTTGGTTTTTTGATTTGGTCTTTATAAATAATTTAACTTCTTTAGAAGTTGATTTTTTATAAAAATAGGAATAGCATATGAACCGTAACAGTTTTTAGGAGGAATATCTGTACGATGAGTAATGACGTCAATTCATTTCAATGGACACCAAAAAAGTACTTGGTAAGAGTAGCAATCTACTTAGTGATATGGTTATTTGTGCTTTCAGGCTGTCTTTTCTATTTGAAATTTGGTAATCGACCAGATTTTTTTAGTAATTTTGAAACATTATTAGGCTGTATTTTGATTGGAGGCATAGGAGGGAATGTTTATTGCTTAAGAGCGATTTATTTGCAAGCTTGCGTAAAACAAGAATGGAATGAAAATTGGATTGTTTGGTATGTGCTACGACCACTGTTAAGCATAGTTGTTGGAGGTGTTAGCTATCTTTTTATAAAAGCAGGACTGGTACTATTCAACTCTTCAGGGCAATCTGAAATCAATCAATTAAGCATTTGGTCTTTGGCTTTTTTAAGCGGGCTAAATGTTGATAACTTTATAAAGAAAATAGAAAGCATTGGTGAAACAGTTTGGGGAATTTCTCCTTCAAGAGTTTCCAATAAAAAAGGAACGTCAAATGAATGATTTTTTTGAAATAGATTTTTTAGATGTTGAAGCTGCAAAAAGTGGAGATGCTATTACTATTCGTTACTTCAAAAATGGAACTCAGTCGATACATGTCGTTGATGGAGGATTTAAAGATACTGGGCTCAAAATTGTTCAACATATAAAAAAATACTATCACGCTAGTGAAATTGATCGAGTTATTTTAACGCATAATGATGGGGATCATGCTCGCGGATTAATCGAAGTTTTAGAAAACTGCAAGGTTGGTGAATTATGGATGCTTAAACCTTGGGACTATGTTGATGAGCTAATAGGACGATTTTCTAGGTTTAAAAATAAAGAAAGATTGGCTGATAGGCTAAAAAAGTGTTATCCAAATATAGCAGCATTAGAGGAAATCGCTAATCGTAAAGGAATTGCTATCAAAGAACCTTTTCAGGGTGCAAAAATTGGAGCTTTTACGGTTTTAGCTCCGACTAAAGAAAGTTATCTTAAATTAATTGAACAGTCTGATAGAACACCTGAAATTAATCTTGCACAAGAGAGCTTTGCTAGTTTAGGTGAAGCATTAGGAGTTATCCCTCTAGAATGGGGGGATGAAAATCTACCAAACAAACCAACTAGTGAAGAGAATAATATGAGTATTATTCAATATGCTGAATTAAATAATAAAAAAATCCTGCTGACAGGAGATGCGGGGCGAGAAGCATTGGAAGAAGCTAAAGATTATTTGGGTAATAATTTATTAGTTTCTTTGCCTGGTATTGATTATTTTCAGGTTCCTCATCATGGATCTAGAAGAAATATTTCTTCTGAATTACTTGATGAGATTTGCGGAGAAAAATTACCTTTCTGGGAAAAAGGAAAACAGAATTTTACTGCGGTAATTAGTTCGGCTAAAGAGGATAAAGATCATCCTCGGAAGGCTGTTGTAAGAGCATTATGGCATCGAGGAGCTAAAGTTATTACTACGGAAGGTAAAACTATCCGTTGTTCTAAATCAGCCCCTATCAGAGAAGGATGGGTACCCGTTAAGCCAGAAGCCTACCCAGAAGATCAAGAAGACTGAAATAGCTTGAAAAGTGCAGTCAGTTTTTCCGTTGTTTTTTAGGTCGTCTGAAAACTTTTCGCACTTAACCGTGCGTGGATTGAAACTAAAGTAGTTAGATTAGTCAGCTAATCCGCCCCTTCTTTATGAAGGGGCGCGTGTACAACCCAAAGGAGAACCAAATGAACCAAATCCGCCTACACGTTTGGGGCGATTATGCCTGTTTTACCCGTCTAGAGATGAAGGTGGAGCGGGTGTCTTATGATGTCATCACGCCGTCGGCGGCGCGCGGTATTTTGGCGGCGGTGCATTGGAAGCCGGCGATTCGGTGGGTGATTGATAGGATTTATGTGCTGAAGCCGATTCGGTTTGAGTCGGTGCGGCGCAATGAGTTGGGCGGCAAGATTTCGGCGGGTAAGGTCAGCGGCGCGATGAAGCGCAAGAGCGTTGCCGATTTATATACGCTGATTGAAGACGATCGCCAGCAGCGCGCGGCGACGGTGCTTAAAGACGTGGCTTATGTGATTGAAGCCCATGTGGTGCTGACGGCAAAAGCGGGGGCAGATGAGACCGTTACCAAGCATATTGAGATGTTTAAACGCCGTGCGAAAAAGGGGCAATGCTTTCAGCAGCCTTGTTTGGGCGTGCGTGAATTTCCTGCCGATTTTGCGTTGATTGACGAAGGTGAGCCGCTGCCTCCATCGGCGTTATCAGAAAACGAGGCAAACCGCGATTTAGGCTGGATGCTGCACGATATTGATTTTGAGCACGGCAACACGCCGCATTTTTTCCGCGCACAAATGAAAGATGGCGTGATTGATGTGCCGCCGTTTTACGCCGAGGAGGTGAAAGCATGATTCTTGCATCCCTTGCCCGCTATTACCGCCGTTTGGCAGCAGAAACCGATGAAATGGGCAACCCCAAAGTGCCGCCTTATGGCTTTAGCGAGGAGAAAATCGGCTGGATTTTGGTGTTGGATAAAGAAGGCTGTCTGAAAACCGTTGTGCCGAATCTGACTGCCGATAAAAAGCCGCAGCCGAAGTTGATGAGCGTGCCGCGCCCTGAAAAACGCACGTCGGGCATCAAGCCGAATTTTTTGTGGGATAAAACTGCCTATGCGCTTGGCGTAGAAGCCAATAAAAACAAAGCCGAAGCCAAAGAAAAACCGTTTACGCCGTCTGAAAAAACCTTTGAAGCCTTCAAGCAATACCATCTCGATTTACTGCAAAACAGCGACGATGAAGGCTTGCAAGCCTTGTGCCGTTTTCTGCAAAACTGGCAGCCTGCACATTTTGCTGCCGAAAATCTGCCTGCCGAAATGCTAGATGCCAATATCGCATTTTCTCTTGAAAAACCGACCGCACTTATCCATAAACGCGAAGCCGCGCAAACCTTGTGGGCAGGCTGCCTGAAAAGCGACGAAGCACTCGAGGGTTTGTGCCTGATTAGCGGCGACACCGCCCCGATTGCACGGCTTCACCCGGCGATTAAAGGCGTGTTTGGCGGGCAAAGCTCCGGCGGCTCGATTATCTCGTTTAACAAAGAAGCCTTTGCTTCGTTTGGCAAGGAGCAAGGCGCAAATGCGCCCGTTTCCGAACAATCCGCCTTTGCCTACACCACCGCGCTGAACTATCTGTTGCGCCGCGAAAACAATCACTGCTTGACCATCGGCGATGCCAGCACGGTCTTTTGGGCGGAGGCGGACGATAGCGCAACGGCGCAGGCTGCCGAAGGCTTCTTCGCGCACGTGTTCACGCCGCCGGATGATGAACAAGAAAGCGCCAAAGTTTTCAACGTATTGGAACAAATGGGTAAGGGTCGTCCGCTGCAAGAAATCGCGCCCGAACTCTCTCCCAAAACCCGTTTTTATATCTTAGGGCTTGCCCCCAATGCCGCGCGGATTTCTGTTCGCTTTTGGCTGGACACCACCTTTGGGCAGTTGGCGGAAAATTTGGCGCAGCATTGGCAAGATTTAGCCCTTGAGCCTTGCGCATGGAAAACGCCGCCGTCGATTTGGCGACTTTTATTGCAAACTGCCGTGCTGGGCAAAAGCGAAAACATCTCGCCCGTGTTGGCAGGCGAAATGACCCGCGCCGTGATTTGCGGCACGCCGTATCCCATGAGCTTGCTGTCGCAACTGATTACCCGAATCCGCGCCGACGGCGACGTAAACGGCTTGCGCGTGGCAATGATGAAAGCCGTATTACAGCGGCATTTTAGAAAAGGTTTTATCGAAGAAGGAGTTCCTATGAGTTTGAACAATGAAAGCCCGAATCGCGCCTATCTTTTAGGGCGGCTGTTTGCCGTGTTGGAGCGCATTCAATATCAGGCGTTGGGCGAATTAAACGCCGGTATCGCCGACCGCTATTACGGCTCTGCATCCGCCGTGCCGTTTTCGGTTTTTCCGCGCCTTTTGTCGGGCGCAAAACATCATTTATCGCGCTTGCGTAAAGACAAAGCCGGCATGGCGGTGAATTTGGATAAAGATTTGGGCGAAATCATTGCCAAACTGCCCGAAACCTTTCCGCGCCATTTGAGTATTGACGAACAAGGCCGCTTCGCTATCGGCTATTACCATCAAAAACAAAGCTATTTTGCTAAAAAAGAAACTGCTGAAACCATTGAAAACTAAGGAGCCAGAAAATGTCTGCCATTCAAAACCGCTATGAATTTGTTTACTTTTTTGATGTAACCAACGGTAACCCCAACGGCGATCCAGATGCGGGCAATATGCCGCGCCTCGATCCCGAATCCAGCAAAGGCTTGGTAACCGATGTCTGTCTGAAACGCAAAATCCGTAATTTTGTAGAAATCAGCAGCGAAAACGAAGCCGGTTACGAAATCTACGTCAAAGAAAAAAGCGTGTTAAACCTGCAAAACAAACGCGCTTATGAAGCGCTTGGCATTGAATCTGAAGCCAAAAAACTGCCGAAGGACGAAGCTAAAGCCCGCGACATTACCGCGTGGATGTGCAAAAACTTCTTCGACATCCGCACCTTTGGCGCCGTGATGACCACCGAAGTCAACAGCGGGCAAGTGCGCGGCCCGGTGCAACTGGCGTTTGCCCAATCCATCGACCCGATTGTGCCGCTGGAAGTTTCCATCACCCGCATGGCGGTAACCAACGAAAAAGACTTGGAAAAAGAACGCACCATGGGGCGCAAATACATCGTCCCTTACGCGCTCTACCGCGTGCACGGCTTTATCTCCGCCAACCTTGCCGCCAAAACTGGTTTTTCAGACGACGATTTAGCCAAACTCTGGCAAGCTCTGATGTTGATGTTTGAACACGACCGCTCCGCCGCCCGTGGCGAAATGGCAGCGCGCAAACTGATTGTTTTCAAACACGACAGCGCACTCGGCAGCCAGCCTGCACATAAATTGTTTGACGCCGTGAAAGTCGAACGCGTAAACGGCGAATCAGGTACGCCCGCAAGCGGTTTTGGCGATTACAAAATCAGCGTGGTTTCAGACGGCCTGAATGGCGTGAGTGTGGAAGAGCTGCTTTAAAAAACACTTAAAAAGATGACCGCACTTTTAACCGAAAGCCAAGGGGAAAATCAGGACACGCGCCTGATCCCCCTTTCCGCCTTGCAACACTACGCCTTCTGCTCGCGCCAATGCGCGTTGATTCATAACGAGCAGGCGTGGGCGGAGAACTATTTGACCGCGCAGGGCAAGGCGCTGCATGAGCGGGTGGATTCGGGCGAGCCGGAAACGCGCAAGGGCGTGCGCTTTGAGCGGACGGTGCATGTGTCAGCGGAGAAACTGGGTATCAGCGGCGTATTGGATTTGGTGGAAGTGGAAACGAAAACAGGTCGTCTGAAACCCGTGGAATACAAACGCGGCAAGCCCAAACCCAACCCGATGGCCGAAATCCAGCTTTGCGCCCAAGGCTTGTGCTTGGAAGAAATGACAGGGCAAACCGTTAACGAAGGCGCGCTGTGGTATATGCAAACCCGCCACCGCGTCCCCGTCGTGTTTTCAGACGACCTGCGCGCCCAAACCCTCGCCACCATCGCCGCCGTCCGTGAATTACTGGAAAGCGGACAAACCCCGCCACCCGACTACGGCAAACGCTGCAAAGCCTGCTCGCTGGTGGAAATCTGCCAGCCGGAATTGTTGGGGAAACGGGATAAGTCAAAGAATTATATTGAAGAACTATTTTTGTAAGAAATACAATTAATATTAGGTAGATAAATTATGTTAAGAGCTTATTATGGTAAAAGTATTGCGGATTTTATCCAAGAAGATAATTTAAATATTTTGGGTACATTAGCTAAACATCATGGCTATCAAACACTAGAAAAATCACAACAAAATGCATGGGAACGGCAAATTACCATTTTAAAGTCACAATTAGCAGAACTAACTGGTTATATTTATTTTGAATTTTCAATTCCAAGAATGGGGAAGCGTGTTGATAATATTGTAATTCTTGGAGATAAGATTTTTTTGCTAGAGTTTAAAATTGGCAGCGAACAATATGATAAGCATGCCATTGACCAAGTGATTGACTATGCGCTTGATTTACGAAATTTTCATGAAGGTAGTCATTATGCAAATTTAATTCCTATATTGATTGCAGAGAAAGCGCCAATTTTTGAAAATAATTTTCAGACAGTACAAAATCTAGATCATGCAATTTTATTGAATGCACATAATTTGCATGAGTTTTTCAAGCCTTATGATTCTAATAGTCTGATGGATGTTGTAGCTTGGGAGCAATCTTCATACAAGCCGACCCCTACTATCATTGAAGCAGCACAAGCGCTTTATCAAAAGCATAATGTTGCAGAAATCACGCGCTCAGATGCTGGAGCAAAAAATTTGTCTGATACTGCTGGTTGTATTAGCAACATTATTGAGCAAGCTAAACAAGGGAATAAAAAAGCTATTTGTTTTGTTACTGGTGTTCCAGGTGCAGGAAAGACATTAGCTGGACTCAATATTGCTAATCAGCGTTTAAAAGTAGCAGAAGATGAGCATGCTGTTTTCTTATCAGGAAATGGCCCGTTGGTACAAGTTTTACAAGAAGCTTTGGCAAGAAACAGAGCCATTAAAAATAAAATCAAAAAAGAAACTGCACTAAAAGAAACCAAGGCATTCATTCAAAATATTCATCACTTTAGAGATGAATATTTGAAAAATTCACAGGCACCAACTGAAAAAGTTGTGGTATTTGATGAGGCGCAACGTGCGTGGAATCAACATCAAACCCGTAAATTTATGAGCCAGAAGCGCGGACAGCCAGATTTTAATCAGTCTGAGCCAGAATTTTTGATTGAGGTAATGAATCGCCATCAAGATTGGTGTGTGATTGTTTGCTTGATTGGAGGAGGGCAAGAAATCAACACGGGAGAGGCAGGTCTTATTGCCTGGATGCAAGCTTTGCAGGCTTATTACCCAGATTGGCAGGTGCATTATTCTAATTTAATTGTCAATCAAGACAATTATTTACAAGATACTGCAATAAAAAACTGGTTATCTACGACAGGCGTTGAGCAAAACCATTTACATCTGGCTACTTCAGTGCGCTCATTTCGGTCAGAAAAAGTTTCGGCATGGGTACACGCATTATTAGATATGGATGAGCAAGCTAAGTCACTTTGGAAAGAAATTCAAAGCAATTATCCTATTGTACTTACAAGGGATTTGCAAAAGGCTAAAGCATGGGTGAAGGCACAAGCCAAAGGAAGTGAGCGTTACGGCTTGGTGGCTTCATCGGGGGCACGTCGTCTAAAAGCATTGGGAGTACATGTTAAAAATGAAATCGACGTGGCCAATTGGTTTTTAAATCCCAAATATGATGTGCGTTCCTCTTATTTTTTAGAAGATGTGGCAACAGAGTTTGACGTTCAAGGACTTGAGCTTGATTGGGTATGTCTAGCTTGGGGAGAAAATTTCTATTATCAGGATAACCAGTGGTGCTACCAATCCTTTAAAGGGTTCAAATGGCAAAATATCAATAAAGAAGAAGATAAACAGTTTACCAAGAATGCTTACCGAGTTTTATTGACTAGAGCTAGGCAGGGCATGGTAATCTGGGTTCCAGAAGGCAGCGAAAATGATAATACACGTCAAAAAGAGTTTTATGATGGGACATATCAATATTTAAAATCTATAGGTATAAATGAATTAGTTTAACTGTAAGTAAACTGCGGTCAATCCCCAAGGAGCCTCTCCATGCGTAAATTGCAAAACACCCTCTATATCACCACCCAAGGCAGCTATCTGCATAAGGAGCGGGAGACGCTGGTGGTGGAGCGGGAACGTAAGAAGGTGGCGCAGTTGCCGGTGCATTCAATCGGGCATATTTTTTGTTTTGGGAATGTGCTGGTGTCGCCATTTTTGCTGGGGTTTTGCGGCGAAAATAATGTGAATTTGGCATTTTTTACCGAAAACGGACGTTTCTTGGGACGGCTTCAGGGGCGGCAGAGCGGTAATGTGCTGTTGCGTCGGGCGCAGTATCGGGTGTCGGAGCGAAATCCCGTGCCGATTGCGCGCAATATCATTGCGGCGAAGATTCAGGCGAGTAAACGGGTGCTTCAGCGGCAGATTCGCAATTACGGCGAGAATGCGGCGATTCAAAGTGCGGTCGATTCTTTGAACATTTCGCTTCGGCAGTTGAAGGGCGCGGCGGAGCTGGACGTGGTGCGCGGCATTGAAGGCGATGCGGCGGCGCGTTATTTCGGCGTGTTCGGGCAGCTTTTAAGCGAAAAAAGCGGCTTTGCTTTTGACGGGCGCAACCGCCGTCCGCCCAGAGACGGGGTGAATGCGTTGTTGTCGTTTGTGTACAGTCTGTTGGGCAAGGACATCAGCGGTGCGCTGCAAGGCGTGGGACTGGATCCGCAGGTGGGCTTTTTGCACGCCGACCGTCCGGGGCGAGACAGTTTGGCGCAGGATATTTTGGAAGAATTCCGAGCATGGTGGGCAGACAGGCTGGTGTTGTCGCTGATTAACCGCGGGCAAATCAAACCGCAGGATTTTGTTACCGAGGCAAGCGGCGCGGTGAACCTGAAAGCCGATGCGCGTAAGCTCTTGTTCCAAGCCTTGCAGGCGAAAAAGCAGGAGAAAATTGTGCATCCGTTTTTAGGCGAAGGAGTGGAAATTGGACTGCTGCCGTATATTCAGGCAATGCTGTTGGCGCGGCACTTACGCGGAGATTTAGCCGAATATCCGCCGTTTTTGATGAGATAAACTATGTTAATGCTGATTACTTACGACATTTCTTTTGACGATCCAAACGGGCAAGCACGATTGCGCCGCATAGCAAAACATTGCTTAGATTACGGCGTGCGAGCACAATATTCAGTATTTGAATGTGATGTCACGCCTGACCAGTGGGTTATATTGAAAAACAAACTGTTGGAAACCTACGACCCCACATGTGACAGTCTGCGTTTTTATCATTTAGGCAGTAAATGGCGTAATAAAGTGGAACATCATGGCGCAAAACCGGCGGTGGATGTATTTAAAGACGTGCTTGTCATTTAGTTCGCTAACCTGTTGTTCTCATTAAAACCCTGATGGGATAGCGATCCTCGTTTTCTTTAACAATTTGGATGAATTAATCTATTTGTATAACGACAATGTGGCGGTTATACTTACCAAACTCCTTATCATAAAATTAGTTAGCGAAATACAGTGTTTAATACACTGATTTTTCTTGCTTTTTTATGTAGGGAGCAGCCGCCTTCGGGCGGCTGTGTGTTGAAACTTTTACAAAGTAACATTCCACGCGATCACTATTTGGCAGCCGCCTTCGGGCGGCTGTGTGTTGAAACAAA
>OGKM01000402.1_pt1 | contig 22206 bp, 13 predicted proteins | sample 1572501 | NCBI WGS metagenome assembly OGKM01 (sample SAMEA2582154, study PRJEB24529) | metagenome | biome: Human gut stool | place: China | collected 2011
TAGAGAAAAACTCCCACAGATTTCACGGAATCCACGGAAGTACTTATAGAGAAAAACTCCCACAGATTTCACGGAATCCACGGAAGTACTTATAGAGAAAAACTCCCACAGATTTCACGGAATCCACGGAAGTACTTATAGAGAAAAACTCCCACAGATTTCACGGAATCCACGGAAGTACTTATAGAGAAAACTCCCACAGATTTCACGGAATTCACGGAAGTACTTATAGAGAAAAACTCCCACAGATTTCACGGAATTCACGGAAATACTTATAGAGAAAAACTCCCACAGATTTCACGGATTTACACAGATATATAGGATGGTATGGCATCCCTGCCATACTCACACTGCAATAAATGCACCTAAACTTCTGTGTATTCTGTGAATTCTGTGGGAGTTTTTCTCTATAAGTATTTCCGTGAATTCCGTGGAATCTGTGGGAGTTCTTTGTATAAGTCCCATCTGTGAAAATCCGTGGAATCTGTGGAAGGATTATGCCGAAGGCGTGGGTATGGCAAGGATGCCATAACCTCCTAAGAAGCTTCTGTGAATTCCGTGAATTCTGTGGGAGTTCTTTGTATAAGTCACATCTGTGAAAATCCGTGGAATCTGTGGGAGAATATCTCAGCAGGATAAATCTGTGGGAGAACCGCTTACTTCAGGTCGCCCACCTTATACAGGTACTCCGCAATCTGCACCGCGTTGAGCGCAGCACCCTTGCGAATCTGGTCGCCCGAGAGCCAGAACGTGAGTCCGCAGTCGTCGGCGAGATCCTTGCGCACGCGTCCTACGAACACGTCGTCCTTGCCGGCTGTCTCCAGCGGCATCGGGTAGACGAGGTTCTGCGGGTCGTCCTTCAGTGTGCATCCCGGAGCCGCAGCGATTGCCTTCTGAGCCTCCTCGACGCTGATGGGGCGTTCGGTCTCAATCCATACCGACTCGGAGTGAGAGCGGAGCGAGCTGACGCGCACGCACATCGCAGAGCAGCGCACGTCGCTGTGCATGATCTTGCGTGTTTCGTTGAACATCTTCATCTCCTCCTTGGTGTATCCGTTGTCGGTGAAGACGTCAATCTGCGGGATGACGTTATACGCCAACTGGTGCGGGAATTTCTCCACCTTCACCGGCTCGTTGTTCACCAGCTCACGATACTGCTCCTGCAGCTCTGCCATGGCAGCTGCACCTGCGCCCGATGCGCTTTGGTAGCTGGCAATGTGTATGCGCTTGATGTGGCTGAGCTGCTCCAGCGGCTTCAGCACTACCACCATCATAATAGTGGTGCAGTTAGGGTTGGCGATGATGCCACGCGGACGCTTCAGAGCATCCTCGGCATTGCACTCCGGCACTACCAATGGTACATCGTCGCACATGCGGAACGCCGACGAGTTGTCGATCATCACTGCGCCGTACTTAGTGATAGTCTCGGCATACTCCTTAGAGGTGCCACCACCAGCCGATGTGAACGCAACGTCGATGTCCTTGAAATCGTCGTTGTGCTGCAAGAGCTTCACCTCATACTCCTTACCTTTGAACGTGTATTTCTTTCCAGCCGAACGCTCAGAACCAAACAACACTAAATTGTCAATGGGGAACTCTCTCTCGGCGAGGATGCGCAGAAACTCCTGTCCTACGGCGCCACTCGCACCAACAATAGCTACATTCATTTTCTCTTATTTTTGTTTTTATTTATATGTATTTGCTTACTAATTGCCTAATGTTCGTGCAAAGTTACAACTTTTCTGTCATCTAATGACTGGTTTACATCTTTTTCTACTAATAAGTAGTTAAGAAGTTAAGGAGTTTTCGCGCCCTTCGGTCGCTAAGGAGGAGTTAAGCCATTAGTGTTTTTTGCTTGATTTAAAGCATTAAAAGCATTTGGCTTAACTTCTTAACTCCTTAACTCCTTAACTACTTAACTCCTTAACTACTGAATTCTCTGAACTTGCGAAAGTTCAGTAATTTTATAAAATCTGACTTAAAGAATACAAAATCGGCAAAACGGAATAATATCGGTATGGAAATAATGACTACCTTTGCGGATGACAAAATAACTTTGCATACGAATCTTAATTACGAAACATAATGGCTAACGAAATGACAGAACTGAAGATTGACATGGGGCTCATCGCTCATTACGGCAATGCCGACTACATAGATGGCGACATGGTTGTGCTCGACGGCATCGACAAGGTGCTGCAGGTAGACGGCACGTTCAAGTTTGATATGATTATGATGGTCTACTGCACTAAGGGACGTATACAATTTGAAACCAACTCCAACGCATATACCGCAAAGGCGGGCGACGTGATTATCTGTCTGCCCAACAGCACATGGGAAAACGTGATGGTATCGCCCGACTACGACTCGAAAAGTGTCGGCGTGTCGAGCAAGGCAGCTCAAGCCAGTGTGCAGGTGAACCGCGACTACCTTACTCTGCTCGGTTACGTATCGCACAACCCCGTGATCCACCTCAACGAGGAACGCCAACAGATGTTCTTGAAGTACTACGCCATCATTGCACACAAGATAAAGAATCCGCATGGTTTCTATCATAAGGAGATTATGCACTGCTTGCTGCAAAGTTCCATCTACGAGCTGTTCGCCATCATCACGCCCTACGTGGAGTATAGCATCGAAGGGGGCAATCTCAAGCAGGCCAACCTGCTCTTTCAGCGCTTCATCGAGATGCTGTCGGCGAACAACGGCAGGATGCAGCCCGTGAAGAAATATGCGCAGGAGCTGTGCATCACGCCGAAGTATCTCTCGAACATCACGAAACAGGTGACGGGGCGCACGGCGCTCGACTGGATACACAGCTACACGGTGAAGGCGATAGAGAAGTATCTGCGCCGTTCTAACCTCTCCATCAAAGAGATATCGGAGCTGTTGGGCTTCCCCAACCTCTCGTTCTTCGGCAAGTTCACGAAGAGCCACCTCGGCATGTCGCCAACGCAATACCGCAAGGAGCAGAGCATGAGGAAGTAGTCAAGGGGGTGCAGTTGTCTCAACTGCACCAACCAAGCAGAAGGTGCACCAACTTATCTAACTTTATAATTTGGCAAATAACCATTCCGCTTTGTTGGTGCACTTGAGACAAGTGCACCCCCTAAAAGTTATCTGCGCGAGCCAAAACCGCCGCTTCTTGACGAGCCCGACGGCTTGAACGTTGAGCGTGGGGCTGACGAGCCCGACGAGTTGTCGCGACGCGAGCCGAAGCTGCTGCCTGAAAAGCCTCTATTGCCCTCTGGCTGACGCACCGTTGTGCGCGTGCTACTCTCACGACTGCCAAAGCCAGAGCCACGGCTTGAACCGAAGCCCGACGAGCTGCGGCTTGAGCCAAAGCCCGATGAGCTGCGGCTTGAACCAAAGCCCGACGAACTGCGCGAGCCGAACCCACTGTTACCTCTGCTCTCCACCTGGCGGCTGCCACGCGAGCCGAACGACTGGCGGTTGCCGCGTCCGTAGTCGCCGCGCTTGAAGCCGTCGCGCATACCGAAGTGGGCATCGCCACCACGGCGCGAACCGAATGTTCTGCCGCTGTACCACGAGCTGCCGTTGTTCTGACGCCACGAGTGGCCGCCACGATAGCTCACGTACACCGTCGGACGATTGAAGTAGAAGTAGTCGCGGTGCGGATAGCGAGCGTATATAGCGAAGTGCCAAACGCCTGCACTGAAGTAGAGCGGACGATAGAAGTAGGCTGCCTCGCAGAACATACGGTACTGCCAGTCGAGGAGCACATAGCTGAAGTCGATGTTACGCCAACGCCAGTAGTCGCCGTAGAGTTCGTCGTCGGAGTTGACACTGAGCAGATAGTCGAGGTTTATCTCGTAAGCCGCCTCATACTGGTCGTCGGTGAGGTTCAGCTCGTAAGCCATCTTATCGGTGAGGAACAACGCCTGTTCGCGTGCCTGACTGTAACTCATTGCGCCGGCTGCTACCGCGAAGCCAAGCACCATTACTATTGTTGCGAATAACCGTTTCATAATATCTCTGTTTTTTAAAGTTATACTTATCTTAAGGGGTGCCTCTCAGGGGGTGCACTTGTCATCCTCAGGGGGTGCACTTGTCTCAAGTGCACCAACCAAGTAGAATGTGCTATTTTGGTGCAACTACAGCTCTGTTGGTGCACTTCTTGCTCTGTTGGTGCAGTTGAGACAACTGCACCCCCTTGACTGCATCCCTTGACTGCCCCTTGAGGTTTCCTTTCGCTTGCAAAGTTATGCTTTTGTTACTGCAAGCCAAAAGGATTTTCCCTAATCGGCAATGGGAAATTCCCTAATTAGCACAACTTTTACTATCGTGCTCCGTCCGCCACCCGATCAGATTCCGTCCGCCGTCCGATTGGATTCCGTACGCTGTCCGATGACTTAACCATCACTACAACACCACACAACTACCACCGCAAAACAACCGTTTCATAACATTTAACTCCTTAAACGCTACGTAATTAATCAAAAAAGCGTAACTTTGCAACTAAAATTATAATAAAACACATATAAAAATGGCACAAGAAGACGTTTTCAAGAAAATCGTGAGTCACTGTAAGGAGTACGGTTTCGTATTCCCAAGTAGCGATATTTATGACGGTCTGGCTGCAGTGTACGACTACGGACAGAACGGTGTAGAACTGAAGAACAACATCAAACAATACTGGTGGAAGAGCATGGTGCTGCTCCACGACAACATCGTGGGCATCGACTCTGCCATCTTCATGCACCCTACTATCTGGAAGGCAAGCGGACACGTAGACGCATTCAACGACCCGCTCATCGACAACCGCGACTCAAAGAAGCGCTATCGTGCCGACGTTCTCATCGAGGACCAGATTGCGAAGTACGACGAGAAGATCGAGAAGGAGATTGCCAAGGCTCGCAAGCGCTTCGGCGAGAGCTTCGACGAGGCTCAGTTCCGCGCCACAAACGCTCGCGTAATCGAGCACCAGCAGAAGCGCGACGCTCTCCACGCACGCTATACAGAGGCTATGCAGGGACCTGACCTCGCCGAGCTGAAGCAGATCATCATAGACGAGGAGATTGTAGACCCGATCAGCGGCACAAAGAACTGGACCGACGTGCGCCAGTTCAATCTCATGTTCTCTACAGAGATGGGCTCCGTAGCCGACGGTTCTAACAAGGTGTACCTCCGTCCGGAGACAGCACAGGGCATCTTCGTCAACTACCTCAACGTGCAGAAGACGGGCCGCATGAAGATTCCGTTCGGCATCGCACAGATCGGTAAGGCGTTCCGCAACGAGATCGTAGCACGCCAGTTCATCTTCCGTATGCGCGAGTTCGAGCAGATGGAGATGCAGTTCTTCGTGCAGCCGGGCACCGAGCTCGAGTACTTCCAGAAGTGGAAGGAGCTGCGCATGAAGTGGCACCAGGCTCTTGGCTTCGGCGCCGAGAACTACCGCTTCCACGACCACGAGAAGCTGGCTCACTACGCCAACGCCGCTACCGACATCGAGTTCCACATGCCGTTCGGCTTCAAGGAGGTAGAGGGCATACACAGCCGCACCAACTTCGACCTCTCGCAGCACGAGAAGTTCTCGGGCCGCTCAATCAAGTACTTCGACCCTCAGACCAAGGAGTCGTACACTCCGTATGTCATCGAGACATCTATCGGCGTAGACCGCATGTTCCTCAGCGTGATGTGCCACTCTTATAAAGAGGAGCAGCTCGAAAACGGCGAGACACGCGTCGTACTCATGCTCCCGCCCGCACTCGCACCGACCAAGCTCGCCGTGCTGCCGCTCGTTAAGAAGGACGGACTGCCCGAGAAGGCTCGCGAGATTGTGAACAACCTGAAGTTCCACTTCAACACAAGCTACGACGAGAAGGACACCATCGGCAAACGCTACCGCCGTCAGGACGCAGTGGGCACACCGTTCTGCGTGACCGTCGACTACGACACACTGCAGGACAACACCGTGACACTCCGCTTCCGCGACACAATGGAGCAGGAGCGCGTGAGCATCGACCAACTCCTCAGCATCATCGAGGACAAGGTGAGCATCACAAGCCTGCTCAAGAAATTGCAGTAAAAACATACTAAATGAAGAAATACTATTTATTCATACTCCTCGCCATGACGACCGTCTTCGCAGCAAGCATGTCGTCGTGCAGCGAGACCGACAACGAGAAGGAGGAGTACCCCAACTGGCGAAAGACCAACGAGACATACTACGACAAGAAGTATGCCGAGGTGAAGCAGCTGGTGGCGGGAGGTGCTGCCGACTGGAAGGTGCTGCGCTCATGGAGCCTCAACGACCAGGTGGCTACGCATAGCTACGACTTCGTGCTTGCCAACGTGCTCAACGCTGGCACGGGCTCGGGTTGCCCGTTCTTCACCGACTCGGTGAAGGTGCACTACAGCGGCCGTCTGCTGCCCTCCACAAGCTACGCCGAGGGCTATGTCTTCGACAAGTCGTGGCAAGGCGAGTACAACCTCAGCACGATGAAGCCACGCACCTTCGCCGTGAGCGGAGTGGTGAAAGGCTTCGCCACAGCACTGCAGAACATGCACATCGGCGACAGATGGCTCGTGTACATGCCCCATCAGCTGGCATACGGCTCGTCAGCCACGCCGGGCGCAGCCTACTCCACACTCATCTTCGACGTAACGCTCGTAGGCTACTTCCGCAAAACATCCGCTGCAGCTGCTCCGGCTAAGGACGGCACAGCACAACAGCAGACCACCGGCTACTGGGTTTATGAGTAATAATAGGAGGGTATGGCATCCTTGCCATACCCACGCAACCACAAACCAATAGGAGGGTATGGCATCCTTGCCATACCCTTTTTATATTATTTAAACATTATTTTAATACAAATACAAAACATTAGATGTAATTTTGCATTCATAAGAAACAACATCCCTTATCTCAACTACAACGCTCGTAATTTTAACGACATAACGACAAGCTTATAACATTAAAAATTACATATTATGACTAAACATTTACGATTTTTTATGCTCACACTGCTCACGATTGTGTGCACGGTGGGGGGGGGTATAGTCAGACTTGGGAAAAGGTGAGTTTGACTGATTTGACAACCGATGACGTATTCGTCATTGTGGGAACAATCTCAAACAAAACTTATGCACTTCCGAATACAGAAACAACAAACCAACCTGCAGTTGTTGCAATTACAATTTCTACAGATGGCAATCAAATCACTGGAGATGTTACAGACAACCTAAAATGGAATATTGAGAAGAGCGAAGAGAAATATACATTCTATCCTAATGGCAATAAAAAAGCATGGCTATATAATGATACCAAAACCAAATTAGGTATTGGATCAACAGGCACCAACAAGACATTTAAATATGCTGCTATTAGCTCTAAACAATATGAAGGACTTTTAAATACATCAACAAATAGATATATTTGCATCTACACAAATAAGGATTGGAGAGCTTATTTAAACAACAATGTAACAGCAACTAAGATTAGCTATTACAAATATACAACCAGCTCGACTTCTTCTGCCACCACTACCACCTTTGGCACCAACTCTGACAAGACATTCACATTCACCAATGGCACGCTTGAGGGTTTTACCACGCCTACAGCTACCGCTAAAAAGAGCGACGACAACACCGACTTGTCTAACCTTATTGAATATACAAGCTCTGACGCGGACATCGTAGCCGTTGACTCTAAAACCGGCGAACTGACATTCACCAACACTAAGTTTGGCGAGGCTACCATCACAGCCACTCTGCCTAAAACTGACACCTACCAAACATCTACCGACTCATACTTTGTCGAAAACAAAGACAACCACACCGCTACTTCTCTATCCTTTAATGGCACCGACGTCACTCTTACCGAAGGCAAGACCGATGCCGGCACAGACTTCACGGGCTACACCGCTACCGAAGCTAACAACATTGACGGCACTATCACATACGCAGCTTCGGGCGACGCTGTGGCTACTGTCGACCCCACGACTGGCGCAGTAACCATCAACCCATCTGTATATGGCACAACAACCATCACCGCTACATTCACACCTACAGACCCAACACAATACTCTGGCTCTACTGCTACGTATAAGATTACGAATCAGCAAAAAATAGATGAAAGTACTATCGTATTCGATTGTTCAAAATACGATCAATCACTTATCGGTGATACGTATAATAACAACGATAACACACCACGCCAACTAAAGAGTATTGTTGGCAAAGATTACACTTTCACTCTAACAAAATGTATGTTCAACAATAATTCCATTCAGATGAAAGCGACGAACGGAAAAATTATTTCTCCAACGTTCTCATCGTTCCCATCTGGATATAAAGTAGTTGTTACGTATGATACAAATAACACTCCGCAACTTTATAGTGCGGAACTCACAGATGCAAAAGCAGAAGTAAACAAATCACTAAAAACTGTCAGCATCGAACTTCCGTCACCAACAGCAACTTTCACGATACAATCAGGTGCCAACTATACTCAAATCCAAAAGATTGAACTGAGTGCTCTTATCATAAAAGACAATCCTGCCCTCTCATTCGCCGAGGCAACTGTAACAAAGGAGTTAGTAGTGGGCACTATTGACCTTCAGACCATCACCAAGCCTGAAGACATTGACGCATCTGCTATCACATACGCAAGCTCCGACGACGCAACCGCAAAGGTTGAGGGCAATACAATCCGCTTGTACAAGACTGGCGAAGTGACCATCACCGCTACATCGGCTGCAACAGACAAGTATGCAGCAGGCACTGCGTCTTACAAACTCGTGATTGAAGACAATCGCACACCTGATGCCGACTTCAAGTTCGCAGCAGAGAGCTACAGCGAAGATTTAGCAAAAGCAACAGACGGTATTGTAACATTCAACGCAGCAAATGTGCTGCAGAACCCTAACAACCTCAAAGTAACCTACACTATATCTCCTAAAGACAAAGATGTTGAGATAGATGCATCAACCGGCGACGTTATTATTTCTAAGCGTGGCATATACACCATCACCGCAATCGGTGCTGCTAACGACACCTATAAGGAGACAGAGACGAAATGCACGCTGAAGGTGTTCGACAGCACAAAGCAGGACGAGACATTCACATTTATCGCAGGTCTGCACAAAGGAACACAAACAGGAAATAGCAAAGAAGACCAAATAGTGCAGGATGTCGTAACAATACATGGTACGAATGCAGCATTCGCAGCAATAACTGGCACTGAATATACTTACAGATTGTATCAGAACAGTTCCACAACAATCTCTACCAAGGTTGGTAAAATCACGAAGATTGAGTTTATTGGCAGCAATAATTCTTTAAGTAATTATTCGTTGAAGAAACTGACTTCCATGACGGACAATAACTACACTTGTACAGATCCTAACTATGGTGTTTGGGAGGGTTCTGCTAAGGAAGTTGAGTTCAAGGCTATTGCTCAAGTTCGCGCCATACAAATCATCGTCACAATACTTATTCCTAAGGAATACACAATGGACGAGACAAAGACCAAAAACGTCATCGAGGACTGTGCATACGCTAACGTCACGCTGCAGCGCACACTCAGCAAAGAGTACTGGAACACATTCTGCGTGCCGTTCGCACTTGATGCGGAGCAGGTGACACAGTATTTCGGCGAGGGCACACAGCTACGCACATACGAAGGCAACTGCAACAACAACACTGTGTACTTCGCAACTGTAGACAACATAGAGGCTGGCAAGCCGTACATCATGAAACCAGGCAACGCCGTTGTGCAGAACCCGACATTCGAGGGAGTAAGCATGGTGGCAACAGGACTCGACGAGAACGGTAACCCGCAGGCTGTAGGCGATGCAAGCACAGTGCAGATGAAGGGTATCTACAACCAGATATTGTTGAAGACCGACAAGACAGAGCTCTTCCTTGGCGACAACGACCTCTTCTACTACCCGATTGACGATATCGATGCTCGTACTATCGGTGGCTTGCGTGCATACTTCATCGTGCCACAAGACACCGACATCAAGAAACTGCGCGCTAACCTCGACGGAACACCAACATCGCTCGACACTATCTTCGACACTGAGGAAAGCAACGCTCCTGTGTATAATCTGCAGGGACAGTGCGTGGGCAACTCACTCCGCGCGCTGAAGAGTGGCATATACATTCAGAACGGCAAGAAAGTAGTAGTGAAGTAAACATACGCAACATTTAACCAGTAATATACTAAAGCACAATGAAAAAGTATTATATAAAGCCATCGGTAGCAACGATGGAAATAGAAACTACAAGCATCATGGCTGGCTCTACGGGCATAGATGGCTCTGGCTCACAAGGTGGCATAGACAACCCAAAGCCTTGCGATGGCAGCACATCAAAACATGTGTCGTCGCGCATCTACTTCGACTCGTGGGAGTATGATGACAACAGCAACGAAGAGGATGAGTATTAATAATACAAAGACAACAAAGGTCGAGCGAAATCGCTCGACCTTTGTTGTTTTAAGGGGGTGCACTTGTCTCAAGTGCACCAACCGAACAGAATGTGCACCAACTGAGCAAGGACTACACCAACCGAACAGAATGTGCACCAATTGAGCAAGAACTGCACCCACCGAACAGGATGTGCACCAACTAATTGGTATTTTACTTGGTTGGTGCACTTGAGACAAGTGCACCCCCTATAAGCTTGTTCTCGCAGAACACGATCTTATAGCTTCCGCCACGCTTTGTCTTGAACTTCAGCACCGACTCGCCGTATCGCACCTCGCACGGTTCGCCAGAGCCGGAGAGTATTGTCGCCTCAGCGAGCTTACCGTTCTTCCAGCTGATAGACACGGTGAAGTTGCCCTTGGCACGCAGTCCGCTCACAGCGCCCTCTGCCCAAGCATCGGGCAGCGCAGGCAGCAGGTGGACGAATCCCATGTGGCTCTGCATGAGCATCTCGGTTACGCCGGCTGTTCCGCCGAAGTTACCGTCAATCTGGAACGGAGCGTGCGTGTCCCAGAGGTTGTCGAGCGTGCCGTTCTTCAGCAGATTGCCGTAGAGCGTGTAGGCATGATTGCCGTCGTGCAGGCGTGCCCACTGGTTGAGCTTCCAGCCCATCGACCATCCCGTTGCGCCGTCGCCGCGATGCTCGAGCACCACGCGCGAAGCCTTAGCCAGTTCGGGCGTTGTGACGGGCGACACGGTGTGACCAGGATGCAGACCGAAGAGGTGGTTCACATGGCGATGCTCGTCCTTCGGGTCGTCGATGTCCGTCGACCACTCCATGAGCTGTCCGTAGCGACCTATCTTATACGGCGCGAGATGCTTCAGCGCGTCCTCCCACTGGCGGCGCTCCTTGGCACTCTTGCCTAACACGCGGTTAGCCTCAACAGCATCCAGGAGCACTTCGCGTATCACGGCGTGGGCGAACGTAGCACCCTCGTCAACCGGTCCGTGCTCGGGCGATGTGGATGGAGCGGCGGTGTACACGCCGTCGGCGCGATGCCAGAGATAGTCGGACGCGAAGTCGGCAGACTCCTTCAGTATTTCGTAGTTGTCAGCAAGGAAGCGGCGGTCGCGCGTAAAATCGTAGTAGTTCCAGAGGTGTGTAGCGAGCCACGGACCGGCGAACGGCGAGAAGTTCCACGACATATCCTCGCTCGAGAGCGGCGATGTGAAGCCGAAGATATTACCAGATACGGACGTTGTCCAGCCACGTGTGCCGAAGTACGACTTCGCCGTTACACGGCCCGGCTTCACGAGCGTGCGGATGAAGTTGAAGAGCGGCAGCTCGCACTCCGAGAGTCCCGTCGGGCAAGCCAGCCAGTAGTTCATCTGCAGGTTGATGTTGTTATGGTAGTCGATACGCCACGGTCCGTCGACGTTGTTGTGCCACAAGCCCTGCAGGTTAGCCGGCATATTGTCGGCACGCGACGACGAGATGAGCAGGTAGCGACCGAACTGATAGTAGAGCTGCTCCAAGTAGTAGTCGGGCTTGCCCTGGCGGTAAGCCTCAAGACGGCGGTTCACGGGCAGGTCGTCGGCATCAACCGAAGCGTTGTTGATGTTCAGACGCACGCGGTTGAAGAGCTCCGAATAGTCGGCATAGTGCTCGTTGAGCAGGTAAGCGTAGTCCTTTGTGGCAGCCTTGGCGAGCCAGTCGGCAGTAGTCTGTTTAGGGTCTACACCTACATAAGCCTTCGGGTCGCTGAAGTCGGGGTCGTAGTTGGGTCGGTAGTCGGTGTCGGCAGTGATGAGGAACACAACCTCGTCGGCATCCTTCACCGTGAGCTTGCCACCCTCGTTGCTCACCGCACCGCCCTTAGCCACAGCCTTTATGCGCACGGCGTACTGCATGGCGTTGTTGTCGAGACGTGCCAGCCAGCAGAGCGCGTCGGTGCCGTCCGCCTTCATCTCGCCCGTCGACACGGGGTTGGGAGCGTAAGAGAACACGAGGTTCTGCTTGCCGCGGTGCGAGGCTGCGAAGCGCACCGCCATCACGTTGGCAGGATGCGACACGAAATACTCGCGCTCGTACTGCACGCCGTCCTTGCAGAAGCTCACCTTCGCAAGAGCAGAGTCGAGCGAGAGCTCACGGCGATAGTCGGTCATGCCCACAGAGCTGAGTCCTGTCTCAATGTAGAACTCGCCGGCGGTAGTGAAGCTGCCGAAGCGGAACGGCTCCTCGGCATCAGCCTCGTAGGGCACCACGCTGTTGAAGTTCTTGCGTGTGAGCTGCTCCGCCTTCTGCCAGTCGCCTTTGGTGAACGCCTCGCGTATCTCGCCAACCACGTGAGCCGACTGCTTGTTCACGTCCCAGTAGTAAGCAGCACCACGCGAGGTGTTAGGACCACCGCGCCAGAGTGTCTTCTCGTTGAACGTGATGCGCTCAGCCTCTACCGATCCGAGCACATTGCCGCCGATATTGCCGTTGCCGATTGGCAGCGACTGCGACTCCCATTCGGGGTCGGGGTTGTTCACCAAGTCGCCGGCACGCACCAACTGGCGCTCGGTAGGCATACGGTCGGGACTCGAAGCGAGCCACACTGCCTGTCCGCGCATCGTCGTCGGACGGTCGAACCAATATTTCAAAGGGGTGTTCCGCTCGGCGAAAGCGTTGGCAGACCCCAAGGCACAAAGCGCAAGAAGCGCAAGGAGTTGTTTTTTTGATTGCATTATGATTAGTTTTTTATTTGTCTATCACCACAAAGTTACTGCAAAAAAGCGAAATAAGCCGCCATAACATCATCTATTATAATAAAAAGCAGTAAATTTGCAAAAATCAAATAATAAAAACTATGAACAATCTAAACAACATAACCAGCAAGTTCCTCATCGAGGGCACCGTGAGCGACATCAAGCCACTCGGCAACGGACTCATCAACGACACATACCGCATACAGACCGCTGAAACAGACCGCCCCGACTACGTTCTGCAACGCATCAACCACCACATCTTCACCGATGTCGATATGCTGCAGCACAACGTGGAGACCGTGACCAACCACATCCGCGAGCAGCTGAAGGCGGAAGGTGTCGACGACCTCGACCGTCGTGTGCTGCGCTTCGTGCCCACCACCGAGGGCAAAACCTACTTCTTCGACGGTGAGAGCTACTGGCGCGTGTCGGTATTCATCAGTGATGCCGTGACGATGGAAACCGTGACACCCGACTCGTCCTACGACGCAGGCAAGGCGTTCGGCGACTTCGAGGCGCGGCTGGCTGACATAGCCGACCAGTTGGGCGAGACAATCCCCAACTTCCACAACATGTGCCTACGCCGCGACCAGCTGCGCAAAGTGTACGCCGAAGACCCCGTTGGACGCGCCGAGAGCGTGAAGCAGTTCGTAGAAGAGATTGAGGCGTATATGGACGAGATGTGCCTGGGCGAACGACTCCTCGCCGAGGGCAAACTGCAGAAGCGCGTGTGCCACTGTGACACGAAGGTGAACAACATGATGTTCGACAAACAGGGCAAGGTGCTCTGCGTGATAGACCTCGACACCGTGATGCCGTCGCTTTTCGTCAGCGACTACGGCGACTTCCTGCGCACCGCTGCCAACACCATTGCCGAAGACTCGCCCGAGTACGAGAAGATTGATTTCCGCATGGACATCTTCGAGGCATTCACACGCGGCTACTTAGAGTCGGCACAACGCTTCCTCACTCCGCTCGAAGTGTCGCTCCTGCCCTACGCTGCCGAGCTCTTCCCCTACATGCAGTGCGTGCGCTTCCTCTGGGACTACCTCTCGGGCGACCACTACTGGAAGTGCCAGTATGCCGAGCATAACCTCACACGCGCCCGCAACCAGTGGCACCTATTCCTCAAAGCAAAGGCACACGAGGCAGAGATGAAGCAATTCATCGAAGAGCTGAAGAAGTAGAGTTCTGCCATCCGCATCGGTCGTTACGAGCATCCGCATCGACCGTTACGGACATCCGCACCGACCGTTACGAGCATCCGCACCAGTCGGTGCGGATCATAAAAGTCACATAATATTTTGCCAGTCTCACCATTTTTCACTAACTTTGCATCCGCTAATGCGCTTGTGGCGGAATTGGTAGACGCGCCAGACTTAGGATCTGGTGTTTTAGGACGTGAAGGTTCGAGTCCTTTCAGGCGCACACAGAACAATCCTAACTGCTTGAATATGAGTAGTTAGGATTTTTGCTTTTATAAAATTGCCGAGTTTTTGCCGAGTTATTAAGGGCTTACCAATATAAGCCTCGGCAAAAGTGTCATAATATCAATTTCAACATATTGTTTTCACACATAAAAGAGAAAACAACCCTATAGTTGTGCTTTCTCATTAAAATCAGTTATCTTTGTAGGCGAAATGGCAATAGCCAAATATAAATGGTACAAAGCGAAATACGTCTAAGATGATAAAGGAAACAACATCTCCTGTTCAAAATATAGGAGCACAAATGAGCCAAGAAGAAAAACCTTGGTTTAACCATTCGCAGATGATAGCCAATATCATGTCCGCAAGAATGAAGGAACTTGGAATGACTCAAAAGATGTTGGCAGAGAAAATGAATTGTACCCAACAGTACATTTCAAAAATCTTAAAAGGGCGTGAGAACCTTTCGCTTGAAGCCATAAGCAAAATAGAGAATGCCTTGGATATTCATTTCCTGCAAATGAATGAATAGCCATGTTCTTATAAGTATAACGATAAAAAAGATAAGATATGCCAGTACAAAGTGAAGCTGCCCTCGAAAACGGACTTATAGATACTCTTCAAAAGATGAACTACGAGTATGTTCATATTGAAGAGGAGAAGAATCTGTCTGCCAATTTCAAGAAACAGTTGGAGAAACACAACAAGAAGAAATTGGAAGAATTGGGTCGTACCGAATTTACAGAGTCTGAGTTTGAAAAGATACTTATCTATCTTGAAGGTGGCACTCGCTTTGAAAAGGCAAAGAAACTGCGAGACCTCTTTCCGCTTGAGCTGGAAAGCGGTGAACGCCTGTGGGTGGAGTTCCTGAACCGCACTCACTGGTGTCAGAACGAGTTTCAAGTTTCCAATCAGATTACGGTTGAGGGCAGAAAGAAGTGTCGTTACGATGTGACGATACTTATCAACGGTCTGCCATTGGTTCAGATAGAACTGAAGCGTAGAGGCGTAGAGTTGAAACAGGCATATAATCAGATACAACGCTACCACAAAACTTCTTTCCATGGACTGTTTGACTACATCCAGTTGTTTGTCATATCCAATGGTGTAAACACTCGCTATTTTGCAAATAATCCGAATAGCGGATATAAGTTCACATTCAACTGGACGGATGCAGCCAATGTGCCTTTCAACGACTTGGAGAAATTTGCCACAGTGTTCTTCGACAAGTGTACGTTGGGCAAGATTATAGGTAAGTATATCGTCTTGCATGAGGGCGACAAATGCCTGATGGTGCTTCGCCCTTATCAGTTCTATGCAGTGGAGAAGATTCTCGACCGTGTGGAAAACTCCAACGATAATGGTTATATCTGGCACACAACTGGTGCAGGAAAGACCTTGACATCATTCAAGGCAGCCCAACTCGTATCCGAGTTGGACGATGTGGATAAGGTGATGTTCGTGGTTGACCGTCACGACCTCGACACGCAGACCCAAGCCGAATACGAGGCTTTTGAGCCTGGTGCCGTTGACAGTACCGACAACACAGACGAATTGGTGAAGCGTCTGCACAGTAATTCAAAGATTATCATTACCACCATTCAGAAACTTAATGCAGCTGTCAGCAAGCAGTGGTATAGCAGTCGTATAGAAGAAATACGCCATTCTCGTATCGTGATGATCTTCGATGAGTGTCATCGAAGCCATTTCGGAGAATGTCACAAGAACATCGTAAAGTTCTTCGACAACACGCAGATATTCGGTTTTACTGGCACACCTATCTTTGTAGAGAATGCTGTGGACGGACATACCACAAAGGAAATCTTCGGCAACTGTCTTCACAAGTATCTCATTAAGGATGCCATTGCCGATGAAAATGTGCTTGGTTTTCTTGTGGAGTATTACCACGGCAATGAGGATGTGGATAATGCCGACCAAGACCGCATGACGGAGATTGCAAAATTTATCCTTAATAATTTCAATAAGTCAACATTCGACGGTGAGTTCGACGCATTGTTTGCCGTGCAGTCAGTGCCGATGCTAATCCGTTACTACAAGATATTCAAGAGCCTCAATCCAAAGATTAGGATTGGAGCCGTCTTCACATACGCTGCCAACTGCAGTCAAGACGATGAGCAGACCGGTATGAACACAGGCGGTTTTGCAAGCGAAAGTACAGGCGAGGCTGATGAACTGCAAGCCATCATGGATGACTATAACAATATGTATGGAACAAGTTTCACTACAGAAAACTTCCGTGCATATTACGATGACATCAACCTTCGCATGAAGAAAAAGAAGGCAGACATGAAGCCTCTTGACCTCTGCTTGGTTGTCGGTATGTTCCTTACTGGCTTCGACAGCAAGAAGCTCAACACGCTCTATGTTGACAAAAACATGGAGTACCATGGCTTGTTGCAAGCCTTCAGCCGTACCAACCGTGTGTTGAACGAGAAGAAGCGTTTCGGAAAGGTTGTTTGCTTCCGTGATTTGAAAAGCAAGGTGGACGAGTCAATCAAACTGTTCAGCAACAGCAATAATCTTGAAGATATCGTACGTCCACCATTTGATGATGTCAAAACCCACTATCAAGAACTGACAAAATACTTCTTGGAGCATTATCCCGAACCGCACTATGTGGACTATTTGCAGAGTGAGAACGACAAGAAGCAGTTTATCCTCGCTTTCCGTGACATCATCAAAAAGCACGCAGAGATACAGGTGTATGATGAGTTTGAGGAGGATGCTCCCGACCTCGGAATGACAGAACAACAGTTTATGGACTTCCGCAGCAAGTATCTTGATATATACGATTCGTTTGCTGTGCAAAACAAAGAGCAGCCAACGACATACCAAGTACCAGAGGACAATCCTGCCATGGTTGGAGAACCAGACCCTCATGAAGAAGTCGCAACTGGTATGGGCGATATTGATTTTTGCTTGGAACTCCTGCATAGTGATATTATCAATGTTGCCTATATCTTGGAGTTGATTGCAGACCTCAATCCTTATAGCGAGGACTACGAAGAGAGGCGTAAGCACATCATCGACACAATGATTAAGGATGTCGAACTTCGCAGCAAGGCAAAACTCATTGACGGATTTATCCAAAAGAATGTGGATGATGACCGTGACAACTTTATGGCTCGCAAACAAAAGGCTGATGGAACAAGCGACCTTGAAGAACGATTGAACAACTACATCGTCACCGAACGTAACAATGCTGTCAATACGCTTGCGAAAGATGAGGATTTGGATGCTTCCGTGCTCAATCATTACCTCTCGGAGTATGACTACTTGCAAAAGGAACAGCCAGAAATCATACAAGAGGCATTGAAAGAGAAACATTTGGGACTGATAAAAAAGCGAAAGGCATTAACAAGAATACTCGATAAATTACGTTCTATTATAAGAACATTCAGTTGGGAATAATATATGAGTTCGATAAAAGTAATAAATACGATAAGGCTTTGTTCTAAAGGTGTCCTTGCAAAGGATGCCAATGGAAAGTATGTAAAGTTGCATAAACGCCAAGGAGATATGGATGGAGCTTGCTCTGTCTATTCTTTGGCGATGGCATTGCTGTGCCTTGGCGTAGTAACAGAGGATGACTTGAATATTTACAACAAGCCAGATAGACGGACTCAGAAAGGTAAATTTTTAAGTCATTTCCTTGAAGAACAAGGCTTGGTAAGGAACGGATATTACTTTTCAACACTTGCAAAAGAAATCAACGAACAAGACTTTGGAATTATTGCAACACGAAAGTGTCGACAAGATACCAATGACATTATAGATATAATAGCCGATACTCTTGATGAAGAAATGCCTGTTATTATATCAACTGATTTTCCTGATGGTGGGCATGCAATGCTTGCAGTTGGTTATGAAACGAACAATGAAGAAGATGCAATAACAAAAATTCTGTGCTTAGACCCAAGTGAAGAAGCACCTAATTTTTCATCGTGGAACTGCATCATTGATGTTGCACATAAATACAGCAAGTCTGAATATCCATTTGACAACATAACAAAATCCCAGTCTTACAAAGTAGCATTGGGAGATATTTTAATAATAGAAAAAAGGAAATAACGATATGAGCGAAGAATTACAACAGAAACTCCGTGACCAACTTTGGGAAGTCGCTAACAAACTGCGTGGCAATATGTCGGCAAGTGACTTCATGTATTTCACCCTTGGCTTTATCTTCTACAAGTATTTGTCGGAGAAGATAGAGAAACACGCCAACGACGCGTTGGTCGACGACGAGGTGACGTTCAAGGAGTTGTGGGCTATGGAGAAGGACGAAGACGTAGAGGCGTTGCAGGAAGAGGTGAAGACTGAATGTCTGGAAAACATCGGCTACTTCATAGAGCCCGGCTTCCTCTTCTCGTCTGTCATCGAAAGCGTAAAGAAGAAGGAGAACATCCTGCCTTTACTCGAACGCTCGTTGAAGCGTATTGAGGACAGTACCCTCGGACAGGACAGCGAGGAAGACTTCGGCGGACTGTTCTCTGACATCGACCTTGCTTCACCTAAGTTGGGCAAGACTGCCGATGACAAGAATACTTTAGTCAGCAATGTTCTTCTTGCACTTGATGATATTGACTTTGGCGTGGAGGCGTCGCAGGAGATCGACATTCTCGGCGATGCCTACGAGTATATGATTAGCCAGTTTGCCGCTGGTGCTGGCAAGAAAGCTGGTGAGTTCTACACTCCTCAGGAAGTAAGCCGTATCTTGGCTGAGATCGTAACCATCGGTCACGCTCGTCTGCGCAATGTCTATGACCCTACTTGTGGTAGTGGTTCGCTGTTGCTCCGTGCAGCAAGCATCGGTCATGCAAACGAGATTTTCGGACAGGAGAAGAACCCTACGACCTACAACTTGGCTCGCATGAATATGCTTCTGCACGGCATCAAGTTCAGCAACTTCCGCATAGAGAATGGCGATACTTTGGAGGCTGATGCTTTTGGCGATACTCAGTTTGACGCAGTGGTAGCAAATCCTCCGTTCTCAGCCGAATGGAGCGCTGCCGACAAGTTCAACAACGATGATCGTTTCAGCAAGGCAGGACGCTTAGCACCACGCAAGACTGCCGACTATGCCTTTATTCTCCACATGATATACCACCTCAATGAGGGTGGCACAATGGCTTGTGTCGCTCCTCATGGTGTGTTGTTCCGTGGCAATGCCGAGGGCGTAATCCGCCGCTTCCTCATAGAGAAGAAGAACTATGTGGATGCCATCATCGGTCTGCCTGCCAACATCTTCTATGGCACAAGCATCCCGACCTGTATCTTGGTGTTCAAGAAATGCCGTAAGGAGGATGACAACATTCTGTTTATTGATGCCAGCAAGGAGTTTGAAAAGGTCAAGACCCAGAATAAGCTCCGTCCGCAACACATCCAGAAGATTGTAGACACCTACCGTGAGCGCAAGGAGATAGAAAAGTACAGCCATCTCGCCACACTGCAAGAAGTGGCTGAGAACGACTACAATCTCAACATTCCTCGTTACGTTGATACGTTCGAGGAAGAAGAACCTATCGACATTCATGCTGTCATGAAGGAAATCAAGGAGCTGGAAGCCAAACGAGCCGATCTTGACAAGGAGATTGAAGGCTATCTGAAAGAGCTGGGATTGGTTGAATAAACAAAAAAAGGACTGACAATGAAAGGTTACGCAAAACCATTACATGAATTTATAGAAGGTCATAAAATCCAATTTGTAATACCTGTGTATCAGCGTAATTACGATTGGTTGATTGACAACTGTGACCAATTGTTTAGTGACTTGGTAAAACTAAGCCGTTCAAACAGATGTTCGCATTTCTTTGGCTCTATTGTTACATCATCTGCGGATAGCAGCTACAATAGATTGGTGATTGATGGTCAACAGCGTTTGACCACCATTTCACTTCTTTTGTTGGCAGGTATAAAAGCTGTGAAAGCTGGTGCTATTGAGATTAGCGAAGAGTCAAAAATAGACGAAGCATACGAAGTCTTCTTAAAAGCTAAGTTCTGTAACTCTGAGCGTAAAATCAAGTTAGTTCCCATAGAGAATGACCGTATCGCTTACGATAAGATATTCAATGAAGAAGATTCTTTTGATGAAGATTCTAAGGTTACTCGCAACTATCGCCATTTCTATGATTTGTTGACGAGAAAACCGCAAGCACTCTCTTTCGACCAATTGCTTGATGCAATAGAACGATTGCAAATCATATCAATAGAGTTAGATAGTGATGATGATGCCCAGCTTATCTTCGAAAGTCTGAACTCTACAGGCTTGGCTCTTACTGAAGCAGACAAGATACGCAACTATCTCTTGATGTCTTTGACACCAGAGGAGCAGCATATGTGTTTCAAAAACTACTGGCAAAAGATAGAACAGGCAACCGAGAACCAACCAACAAAGTTCTTGCGTGACTATCTCACCATTCAGCAACAGTTACAGCGTCCTGTCCGTCAGTCAAACATCTACTACGAATGGAAAAAGTATATGGACGGACATGACCGAAAGGAAGAATTAGTCAAGATGCTTGATTATGCGCACTACTATCAGCAAGTGACAGAGGCAAAGCTATCTACGGCAAAACTTTCAGAAAAGATGCGCCACATCTGTAATATAAAAACAGATGTGACTAATGTATTCTTTATACAATTTTTGAAATATGCCTCTGCCAACAATCTTTCAGAAGATGAGATATTCAAGGTGATTGATTTGGTAGAAAACTATTTGGCAAGACGTATCGTGTGCAATATGCCTGGTAATGCTCTTACTCAGGTTTTCTGCGCTTTGCATAAAGATGTTTTGAAAAGCATAGAGGAATATAGTTCTGCTAATGTTGAACTTGGTAACTCATATTCTGACATATTGACTTACCACATCATGCGTCGTGATGGTAACTATCAATTGCCAAGAGATATGCAATTCGTGGAGTCAATCAGAACACGTGACGCTTATCACATGTTGAAGCCATTCCAGATTTTCCTCTTTGAACGATTGGAGAACTCTGTGCATGGTGAATATAACGATGTGGCAACCGACATGAAAAAGAAGGATGCCACTATTGAGCATATCATGCCTCAAACGCTCAATGGTGATTGGAAAGCGATGCTTGGAGACAACTTTGAGGAAATACAAGACAAGTATCTTCATACATTTGCAAACTTGACTCTGACTGGTATCAACAGTGAGTTAAGTAATAAGGCTTTTGAGATAAAGCGTGATGGTAAAACCATAGGGAAAGAAATTTACCCTGGATATAAGAACTCAAAGTATCGTTTGACGAAAAGTGTTACCTTGTGTAACAAATGGACTGAAACGGAGTTGCTGAACCGATGCAATGAGATAGTTGCAACATTCTTGCGACTTTATCCATTGCCACAAACAACATTCAAGCCATTGCCCAAACCAGTGGACGAAGCCTCTTTGGACGAAGAAACATTCTCTCCAACAAATAGAAATCTTAAAGGTTTCCGTTTGTTTGGCAATGAGTACAATGAAACTACTTGGAAAGGGATGCTTCTGCAAGTTGTAAAACTTGTGATGGAGCGATACACTGACATCGTTGATACGCTCTATGATGCCGAAGGTTTCTTCTGGTCTGCCAAGCAAGCAGATACAA
>OGKM01000404.1_pt1 | contig 22136 bp, 19 predicted proteins | sample 1572501 | NCBI WGS metagenome assembly OGKM01 (sample SAMEA2582154, study PRJEB24529) | metagenome | biome: Human gut stool | place: China | collected 2011
TCTGAAGACCTCCTGGGCTACGCACCGCCCATCGGCGAGGTGCTACGGACTGCCATGAATGCACAGATCCGTGCACTTACTGGAGGTGACATCACCAAAGAGGAAGCGGTGCTCTCGATGGACACATGGCGATCTCTCACAGAACTCGACGCTAAGGCTAAAGAAGTAGAAGACATCAAACGACAAACGAAATGACAAAAGGACAACTTATATTATTGGACGATGAAGGGCATCCATCCCTCTTTGCCCCGATAATGATAGCCACGCTTTCAACCTGTGCGCAATTGGACGTGATAATACCTCATTCCGATTGCAGTCAGGAAGGAAGCGGTATATAGAGAAAGGTGGAAAACTCGGACGCAAGGTAGGCTCAGTAAAAACGGTAGAACAGATGAAAGCCGAATATAGGGAAGTTATTAGTTTACTCCGCAAGGGGTATTCCATTCGGGATGTGGCGAAGTTGAGTGGTAAAGTGGTAAGTACCGTACAACGAGTGAAGCGATTACTAAAAGTGCAATCATCGCAATAATACTATTGATTTTACGTTCTTTTCAAAGAAAGGGGTTGTGCAATAGTGGCTTAAAGGCTAAAAGCACTACCTTTGTACGCAATATAACAACAATACGTTTGAGGTCGCAAATTGTGATCTCAAATGGAAGAGGCGGCAACCGCTATTCAACTTATGCTTTTACAGAGCAAGGTGTGGCTATGCTTAGTAGTGTTCTTCGTTCACAAACAGCTATTGAGGTTAATATTCGGAAACAACAAAGAACTTACTTGTAAAGATAGAATAGTATATGAAAATATTGAATACTCGCATATTAAAGAAAAGCGTGATAACACTTAGTTTTTTGTGCTATCTTATAACCTGTGGGTTCGTACCATATTATTATGATGAAGCAACTAATTTTTGTTATGGTGATGGCTTTTTCGACTTGTTCTTTGGCTGGTTTTGTTTCATATTTCCGGAAATATTTACGAAAATATATTCTTTAGCATGGTTTTCAAACATAACATACATTGTTGCTATAAGGCATCTAATAAAGGAAAATAGAAAACACTTCGTATTGTGGATTTGCATCACCATAATATTGAGTAGCCTTTTGATTATTTGTCCAAGAACAGAAACTGACACTTGGGGGAATATACACCATTTTACGTTGACGATAGGTTATTATTTGAGAATTATAAGTTTCTTTGTATTATTAATTGGTGGATTAAATGTCCTGTTTGTACAAAATAGGAAAGGGGATAAAAGGCTGATGAATGATGGACGGATGAAAAGTAAGCAGCAAATATTCTTTCTGACAAAATCAGATATAGTCAAGATGATGTCTATGGTTGAAATAAGAATTCCAATAGAATATACCCTGCTGGGGGCATTTAATCAGGAGACGATAAGAAGAGAAAACACCATATCAAATTTTTCTAAACTTGGTCATACAGGCTATGCCAATTGGATTTCTTTGGATAATAGATACATGGTGCTCCCCTTAAATAATGAGGTGAAGTATAGAATTGTGAAACAAAGAAATGGCTCTTTTCATTACATCGTAGATCTTGCATCTAATCCTACAGGTATTGAGTTAAGTACTGGAGGAATATACGACAATGCAGAAAATGTTTTAATAGCAGGTCGTGTTGCAGTCTTTACTGATAGCTCAATCGAAGCCATGCAAATCTATAAAGAAATATTGAGAGCTATGAATAAATGTTTTACCAGGAAAAATAACATCTTTGTATCTCAAGAGGTGTTATCTTTAGTGGAAGATGGATGGCGATTAACATGTAATTATAATGCGCCTTGCGAAAATGATTTTAAATAGTATATGTTGCAAATTTCAACTTTGCTATAAATAAACTTCGGAAGGAGAAATATGAATTCACTATGTTTATGTGTAAAAGAATAAAATTTTGGCTTTGCAAACTTCTCTATTCCCATAGAAAAAAGTCTTGTTGCATTTCCTTTTCATCAAAAGGTTTCAAGGTGATAACTCTCTATCGGATTTTTGAGGGATGCCAAGTAGAAGATAAACCAATTATTTTTCTTCCTGCTACAGCATCCGAGGAAGAATTGGCCAATGCGATATTTTTCTGTTTGGGTAAAAGTAGTATGGTCATACGAACTTCAATAAATTCCACATCCGCTTATCTGAAGTTTATTAAAGAACGTTCGTTGAAAAGTTACTATCAACAATCCGTGGCTTGCATAGTAAAGTTGAATGTTCAAACAGGCAAAATTCATTTAGAACTTTGGCAACAAGCTGATGATGATAGAGGAATGACTCCTTGTCATGAACAGAGCCTTATGGCATTTGATGTAAAAGGCAATAGTCAACTTTTCGCCAAGTATGTCATGGAAATCTTAAGTGAAAGATTAGCTTTGAAAAAGGATAAAGAAGCTATGGAATAAACAATAAAAATTGTAGAATGAGAATAAACAAATGAAACAGATTAAATTAGCTTTTGTACTTTTAACAATAATGATAGTTCTTGGTAATTGTACCTTTGAAAACCGTACAACTACCACTAAGATGTGTCTCGAAGATTTGGACATGAATGTTCAAGACACACTAAGAAATCTGCCTGTTGATTCTTTTGGCTGTCATCCTGATTTGATAGACTTAACAGGACATTATAAATTGATAATAAAAGAATTTGGTCCGTGGTGTTATGCGCAAAAACTAACAAACATAGAAACAGGAAAATATTATTGGTTCGATTATAGTACTCCACGACCTATTATTGTTACAGCCGAAGAAATCATATTCCCTATGGAATATAATATAGTAAATAGAGGGGTAGAATCAACAGACACGTTTAACATCATAGATAATCAATTAGAGCCATAACCGTAATGCACCTGCTTGGAATTTAGCTCTTTTAGTTACCTTGTTTCTTGTTACTATTAATTCAAGTAATTATGAACATAGGTACATGTTTTAGCGGACAACCGATGTATGGGCAGCTAATAGATTTGCTCAGCAAGAGATACTTCATTCGGGATGTGGCAAAGTTGAGTGGTTAAGGGGTAAGTACCGTACAACGAGTGAAGCGATTAATAAAAGTGCAATCACCGCAATAATACTATTGATTTTACGTTCTTTTCAAAAAAGGGGTTGTGCAATAGTGGCTTAAAGGCTAAAAGCACTACCTTTGAATGCTGTTAAATATGGTAATGTTCAAAGTCACTATTTGTGATATTGGAAAAATGAATATAAATATGACAGATAAAATAGAAAAAAGGAGGCAACCTTTGCAGTACCGTACAATGGCGATGACAACAACGATTATGTCGATGGTAAGGGCTTCTGCTGCAATGACGGCAGCTTGGAAGCTGCGCAGGCACGAGCTTTGTCGAGAGCTGCAAAGAATAACTTCCAAGAGGGCGACGCATACGAGACGATGCAGTTCTACTACCACCCAGACCATTTGGGTAGCAGTAGTTACATCACCAACCTTGACGGCGAGGTGGTGCAGCATATTGAGTATGTGCCTTTCGGTGAAGTCTTTGTTGAGGAACGCAACAACATTTGGAATTACACCTTATCTTTTCAATGCCAAGGAATTTGATGAGGAGACGGGCATGTACTACTATGGTGCGAGATACTATGAGCCGAGGGTGAGTTTGTGGATTAGTACGGATATATTGGAAGAGAAGAATTATGGAAATTCAAGTTATGCGTATACCTATAATCCAATTACTTTTATTGATCCTATTGGCACAGACACAATAAATATATCCTATGTTAATAAAAAATGGAAGATAGATGCGCCCATAATAGCTGATGGAAATGACGTCTTTAATGTCGCAAATGGAGATAAAAAAGAAACCTATGAATTTTCACAAGGAGAGCATGGGAAGCGAGTGAATTTGTTAAACTTGGAAATAGGTGAAACAAAAGACAGTTATACACTAGGAGTGTATCATATATCTGGAGAAGCAGATAATGGCACAGGGTTCTATGTTGCTCCAGGAGGAGAGCCAAGTACAAAGAACGGAAGTGGTCGAAGGATTCCTGATGGAACATATCCAATAATTAATCCGACGGCTGGATCACAATGGATAAAACCTGGAGTTGGAGGAAACGTAAGTAAGCGAGGAATCAGATTCCACTATGGAGGAACAAATCCAAGATCTTGGACAGAAGGATGCTTTGTTTTATCCTCTGGGTATTCTGTTAATGGAAATACGATCCATTATAATGCTGATGAATCAAAAACGGCATCAAGAAACTTTGACAATGCTTTGGGAGCCATAGGACATTTTTCGTATCGACCTAAAAGTAGGACCTATAATAGAGAAGGGGCAACTTTTAATGCTCCAATTAAACATACCCTAATTCTTAAATCAAGGAAAAAGTAATAATGTTATGTAAGTCTGTGTTATTGAAGATTTTCAATAACACAGACCTTTAATTAACTTTTGAACACTCTAAAAATGAAGAAGTCCTTATCTTTGATATTGTATGTATTTATGTGCAGCTGTTGTCTTGGCTCTTCGAGAGTCTCATTGAATTATAAAAATGATGAATCAACAGACGCACTAGAAGTAAAGTCGCCAATCTGTAGTCCTCTAAATTCTGAAGATAATGAACTAACAGATTCTATAACAACTAATTTTTCTCAGAGCAATGTAACATATTATGGTATCCGGATTTGGCCCCAAGACGAAGAATACTACCAGAAAAGTGTAGAAAACAGGTTGTATCTTGTGTTAGGGATTAATGATACGTTGGTAGTTATATCCGATAACCCAATATTTTTTGGGGCGAATATATTATCAATAAGATCAAAAAGTAGAGCAAGGAAGGTATATTCAAGGTACAATCTTAATTTTGACAATGATCTTCCAATAAGATTTTATGCCACATCTTCATCAGATACTCTTATTTATGAAAAAATACCAATAAAATCTGCTCCGTATCAATTGTCCAAGGGTATATTGAAGACAAATAGGTTAATTGGTCTCCCCATATATGTGGGTATGCCTATCAAAGTGCTAAATAGAAAAGTGGGGATAGAGGGAATAATCCCACTTGAAACCTTAACAGAGTATAAGGTAATGTGCGTCATACATCCAGAAGCGGTTCGCTCTCTTTGGGTAGATAAACAATATATCCAATCATTGAAGCAGTTAAGTCACTGTGATATAACAATGATCATATTAAAATTAAAAGATAACAAGATTGATACCATTGAGTTTACCAATTTTGGGAAATATAAAATGACGGATGGAATGAGCGTAACATCATATTTAAAATTTAGATAATGCGGTAATGGCCAAAAGACGTAAAGAAATTCCAGTAAGCGAAAGAACTGTTATTTTGAAAGGATTACGAAAATGAAAAAAACATTACCCGTTGGCGGAATTAAATATGGAATAAGATGGGTAATGCTTCAAATCGGGAGTTGTTGTAATAATCATCTGATTATCAATGTGATTTTTAAAAGATTAGGCGTAAAGGCAGGGAAAGATTCTCTGCCTTTTGCTATATTTGTAACCCAAAACAAAGAAAATGAATATACGAGAACGCTTCGGCACTTTAAGCTCCAGATTGGAAGTTATCAAAATTAAAAGAACAACAAATATGGCACGCAAACGACAAGTCACAATAGTGATAGATAACTGTATGACATTAAAACAGCAAGAATATGGCAAACAGACCGTTAGTCCATATATAGATTGCTTGAACTTACCCATACAAGGGTAACAGGCAATACCCATATAAGGGTAACAGGCAATAATTTTAATAATAGGTAATTTTACAACTATGAATAAGTTTATATTAGTGATAGCTATGGTTTGTTGCATAACACAATTATGTTCACGATTTAATGCGATATATGGAACAAAACATCATATTGATATGTTAGATTCAATATCGACAAATTTTGCAAGGGAAAATACTATCTATCGCGGAGTTCGATTGTGGTCTATGTTTAATAATCCGAATAAAAATTATTTGTGTATAAAAGTAAATGACACGCTAATCATCGTTACAGATAGTGAGTTATTGTTTGACACCCCTTTATATTCAACGACAAAGGAGAGGCTTGCTCAAGATTTTAGCCAGGCAAGCATCGTATACTGCACTGATATTCCATTCCGTGCATATGTTGTTGCAGAAGGGGATACCTTAATATACGAAAGAAATTCCATTACCTCCCCAAAATATAACTTATCTCGAGGAATTGTTAGGAATAACATTGTAAATCCTAATAAAAATTTATTTGTAGGTGATTCCTTGGATGGACTATTAAAAAAAATTGGATTATGGGATAAAAGGGTATTAGACTATGCCGATAAGTCTAACGTGTGTATATTTATAAATACCGAAGCAATCAAATATCATTCACGACTTAGAGATGAATCAAATTTTATATTAAAATGTGAATTCAATGCAGTTTTTGTACAAATAGTTAATAATAAAATTTATGGTGTTGAATATGGACTTTTTGGTAGATATGGAATGAAGGAAGATTTAAGTCTTAGAGAATATATGGATGCCATGTGATGAATGATGGATATAACGAGTTCGGCATGGATGAGCGCAAATTCAGACAGTGTAATACAAACTGTGTCAAACTATAACCATTATAGTTTAACACAGTTAATTTGCACTTCATTATTTCTTTCTCAGTGTATAATTCTTCCTATCCTCATTTTTGGGTTCATTACCAAACGAATCCAGCAAAACAACACTTTTATCCTCCCTCACCTTATAAAATATATTGTCCCCACTCGAAGGATGCACAAGCATCAAGATGTTGCCGTCAAGCACTTGGAAGGTACCTCTTAACTTTTTTCGCTCGTTCTGCTTTTCTTTGAATGGCCGTATCAACAAGTAGGTACCATCAGCATTTAACGTGAGTGTTGTTTCAACATTAGGTGGTAACATACCGCAATATGTCCCAGCCACGGAATCCAAGCTAACTCTGTTTCCAAAAACTACCGTATATTCTTCAAGCTTATCAGCACACCTGCCTCCAGCGTAATGAGGCTGGCGAACGAGTGTCGTCACGAATGGTAGGAATAGGTAAGTCCGTTCTCTTTTCCACAAGCACATCGAAAGCCTTTTGGATGGAAAGCAACAACTGCTCGATGTCCTTGTTGGTCTCCACGGCTTCCTTGCTCTTGCCCTCCAATCGGCTGGCACGAGGATTCCAAAGCGATGGAGTGCAAGACAACTTGCAGGAGAACTGTGCCATAGTCCTGTTCACCGTGATGCGTCCCATGATGGGAGCTTTTCCATTCTTGTCCATTCCGCTCTTTTTCAGGTAGAGCAACACCTTGAATTTTTCGATTTTCATAACGCTTACATTTTGAGTGTGCAAATATAATCATTTTGTAAGCGTTCCTTGATACGCAAAACATTGAGAATCAGCGCAATAAAATCCGTTGATGCACAAAGTTGCCTTTCCGCATTGTTACCTGCTTTGCATAGGTAACTGTGGCTCACGATTTAGTAACTGAACTACTTCAATATTCCTCACTCGCTTGCTTTATGCCGATTTGGCAACTTTGTGCAAATCTACTCATTCCCAACTGTTTACGTTCCAACCTCTCTTATTCTCCTTAGGCTGCTTTAGAGCTTTATGTTATATATTACATAAATGCGATTATATCTACATAACAGGTGGAAATACATTTTTCCTTTTGCAAGAGTTAAAAAGAAAAGGTGTTGATAAAATTATATCTAAACAAGTGAAATTGGGTAAACTGTATATTGGGGAATCTGCCGGAGCAATAATAGCCTCTCCCGATGCAGAATATATGAGAAGTGTGAATTTTGATCCAATAGAAAAGGCTCCTGAATTGAAAGACTGTACTTCTTTAGATTTGGTCGATTTTTATACGATTCCCCATTATGGAAATTTTCCATTCAAGAAAAAAGGTGAAAAGATAGTTCAACTATATAATGAGAAGTTGCAGCTTATTCCTATAAGTAATAAACAAGCTGTTATTATTGAAGATTCAAATATTCAAATTAAAAGTTATATCGCAAAGTTATGAATAAAAAAGATAAAAACAAAACAATTCTTGCTATTATCTCAACTTCGGCAACACGAAAGCCCAACTTAAAGCAGCCAGTATGATGCCACGCAGAGCCAGCATCTCGCCTGAGTTGCGCACTCCGCGACGGTAGAGATCTGAGATGTCTTACTTATTTTCTCGCAGATACAAGCAGAAATGCCGCACTTTTTGCGGATTATTGTTCCGTAACACCCACTTGCTTCCAATCGACAAGCCCCTTTCCCTGGTCATCGAGTTCAACGGCAAGGGCTATGACCTTACGCTTGTCAGCCTTGAACGGCTCGGTATATCGGTTGTCGATTATTTGCTTCTCTGCAGCAGCAATACCTCCGTTCTTTGCAAGTTTAAGCTCGATAACGTAGATATAGTTTTCGGTTGTGACAATCATGTCAATTCTACCTGTAGCAAGCATTCGCTCCACCTCCACACGGAAGCCAATGGCGTTGAAGATGGTGCTCATTATAAGTCGATAACGCTCCTCCATATCCATGCTTGCCAGCTTTTTGTTGCTGTATGGCACATCGGCTATTAGAGCCTTCATAAACTTCTTAGCCTCGTCTGTATTGCCCATGTACATGTGCATGTACAGATAAGCTTGCGCCGACTGGATATCTCCGCGCTTGCGCATGGCTAATGCCGGTAGCACGGTTTCGTATAACGCCTGACGAACTTCGTGGTTGGGAAATCCGAGCAAGTAGAGTCCGTTCATGTACCCCTTTATCGTGAGATAGCCCGACTGGTAGAGGAAGAGTTCCGCTCCGCCTCCTGTCACGTCCGATGTCTCAATGATGGTGCTTAATATGGCGCTATGGTCGTAGTCTGTCAGCTTTATCTCCATATCGTCTACGAACTTGAGCAGAAGCGAGGTTGCTCCCGATGTAGCCCAATAGTTCTTGATATCCTTGTCTGCCAAAGCGTTCACAAGACTGAACGGGTTGTAGACATCAACCATGTTGCTACGACAGAAGTGATAGCCGTCGTAGTTGGTCTTCAGGCGAACCATTGTCTCCTCCTCAGTCCATCCGTTCGCCTCGCCCATCGCCTTCACTTCCTGACCGAAATAGTCACTTATCTCCCGGGTAGTGATACCGCAGATGGCTGCAAACGGCTCGTCAAAACTGATGTTGCTGAGATTGTTGAGAACGGAGAAGAGGGAGATTTGCGTGAACTTCGTGATGCCGGTGATGAAAACGAAACGTTCGTACTCGTCGTCGGCTTTCAGAATGGCGAACACTTCGCGGTAGAGCGCTGTACACGCCTCATGGTCGGGCGTTTTCCAGGAATGCTGCAATGGCGAGTCGTACTCGTCTATCAATATCGCCACCGACTCGCCGGTCTGCTGACAGGCGGTCTGAATGATTGTGTCGAAGCGGTCGGCTAACGAAGCGCTTTCGTGCATGGCGATGCCATACTTCGCCTCTTCGCGCGAGAATGCCATGCTGAGATACGAGCGGATGGTCTTTTCAGATGCTCCAGCGCGACTCATGTCGAGCCTTATCACGGGCGACTTTTTCCATTCCTTTTCAAGATTCATAATCTTCAGTCCTTCGAAGAGGTCGCTTCTTCCCTCGAAATAAGTCTGCAACGTATCTACAAGCAACGACTTTCCGAATCGTCTCGGACGACTCAGACAGTTGTATTTCTTTCCTCTGTTGACAAGGTTCCAGACAATCTCGGTCTTGTCAACGTAGGCGTAGTTGTTTCTTCTTATTTCCTTGAACGATTGTATGCCAACCGGCAATCGTCTCTCTTCAAAGTCTGCCATAACAAAAGGATGGATTAAAAGTTATATCGCAAATTTACGAATAAAAAAGATAAAAACAAAACAATTCTTACTATTATATCAACTTCGATAGCACGAAAACCCAACTTAAAGCTGCCAATACCCCCACTACAGGCTCAGCTAATCTCCACTTTCCCCACCGCCACCGAACGCAATCTGAGCGGACGGCGTACGCAATCTGATTGGATTCCGAACGCAACCCGATCGGACACCGAACGCGAAACGATGACTTTTCATCAGCTTTCACAGAGAGAATGATGCACCATTGGCGGACTGTTGCAGAACATGTACATCACAACCGTTCTGCATACAAACAACCCAAACGTGGCAAGCAGAACGCCCCGCAACTTTGATTTAAGTCAATAAATCACAAGGATAAGCAACAATATTGTCAATCTGTTTGCGCAAACAACTAATTATTCATACCTTTGCATCGTCAAAAGATTAATAGATTGTTTAGGTTAGTAGTAATAGATTTAGGTTTTTAGTTATTAGGTTTAAGGTAACGATTGTTTAACAGGTAGCTATGAAGGATCGTGAGACTCTTCATTACTTTAGAATTTTTTCAAGTTAAACATAGTGACAGTGGCACAGCTCGTTGAGAGTTGTGCCACTGTTTTTTGTGCCCTACCCTACAAATGCAAAAAACTGCAAGCGTCCGGTTTAAAACGCCTGCAGATATATTCAGTTTAAAGCAAAGAGTCGTTATGCATAACTATGCATTCCGCCGAGGAAGTAGTTCACACCGAAATAGGTCATTACGAGCGTGAGGAAAGCCAGTGTCATAAACACATGGAACGCTGTCGGGCGGTGCAGTTGTGGCACCGAGCGCGTGTGCAGCGCAACGGCATATATCATGAACGTGATGAGTGCCCAAACCTCCTTCGGGTCCCATCCCCAATACTCGCCCCAAGAGACGTTAGCCCAAATGGCTCCGACGAAGATGCCGATGCCGAGCGCGGCAAGTGCAGGATAGAGAAACACAAGCGAGAGCTGCTGCAGCTGTATCATCTTCGGCTGCGCTGTGCGACTGACGAGGCGCAGCAGAAGAGCGGTGAGCCCACTGATGAACGTGAACGAGAGCATGGCGAAACCCATCATTATTATAGACACATGCACGCTGAGCAGCGGCGAATTGAGCACTGGCATCGTGTGCTTTATCTGCGGATCCATCTGTCCGATGTGACTCACGAGCAGAAAGAAGCCCGACATAAGGAAGCCCAACGCCACGAGCAGGCGGAAGCGCACGCCACAGACGAGCGCGAGCAGCTGCACGAGCCACGCCACGAAGAGCATCGTCTCGTAGCCGTTGGTCATCGGGAGCGTGCCGCTGATAGTCCAGCGCAGATACTCGCAATAGGTGAGCGCGCAGAACGACAGAAGCATCACTACATAGTTGACAACGAAAAACGATACGTGCAGTCTCTTGCTGCACACGCTCAGTCCGTCATTGCCGTTTGCACCTTTAGCGTTCGCGCCGTCGTCCTCACGGCACATTCTGATTATAGTATAAAGGAAAGAGATTACGCCCATCGCCAGACACAGCATGAAGAGTATTGTGGCGAAGGGGATGCGGTTGTATATGCGCTCGGCTGCGACACGTCGGTCGGAAGGCAGCGATGCTCCCCCATTCTTCTGCTGATACTTCAGCATCTTACCCACCACGGCATCCATCTGCACATAGTCGGAGGTTAGAGCATAATCGGATAGCAAGAAGAAAATCGAGCGCACGAACTGCTGGTGCTCTCTGTCCATCGTCTTCGGCAGAGAGTCGGTAGGCGCATACCACGTGGTATTGCCTTTATACGTATAAGGAAAGAGTTTAAGGAGCGAGCCGCTGCGCAGCTCCATTATGAGTTGTATCTTATTGTCTATGGCAGCCACCTGCGAATGGAACGCATCGTGGTTGCCGCCATAGTATTCCTGCACGTACGGACCGAGTGTGTAGCCGCCCATCGCGCTGTTGAAGAACTGACCTACGGGCACGTATTCGGGCAGCTGCAGACGGTCGCGCATCGCGGCGTCTTTCAGTCGGAGCATCGGCTCCTGCATCCACTCGTCGGCGTAGAACATCCAGCCCGTGAGCACCTGCTCTGGCGTGTAGCCGTCATACGACGCCTTGCCGTAGAGGTTCTTGGTAAAGTCGACGGCGAGGGTCTGCAGCGGACATATGCGACTGTTGTGCAGCACCATCAAGCGTCCGAAGCGGTCGGCGCTTTCCTTAGGCAGAACGTGTGCCTGAGCCGAGCCTGAGCCGAGCGCGAAAAGCAGCGCCACCATCATCAGTCCTTTCTTCAGATGTGAGAGGCGCAACAGCTTGCGGTATGCACCATGTGGGTCGAAGAGCATATAGATGAGCGAGAGGAACAGCAGAGCATAGCCCGTGTAGGTAAGTGGGATGCCAATGGGGTCGGAGTTGAAGGAGATTGACGCGCCGAGCATGTCGTTGTCGTACGACGACTGATAGAAGCGCATCGCTCCATATCTGAAGATGCGGTTCATCGACACCTTGCCGCTGTACTGCTTGCCGTGGTCGATGATGGTGAACTGCGACACGTAGTCTTCTGCCGCGTCGGTACCCTCATGGTATTGCACATCGAAGCGGTCGAGGCGCATCTGAAACGGCATCTGCGCGTCGTGCGGCTGGTTGTGGCGGTCGTACATCACGCAGGTGTTGATGTATGCGCCCTGACGCAGATGAACCGTGCCGCGCTCCGAACTGACGTGTGTCACGAAAGCGCCCGCGAGTATCACCACGAACGAGAGGTGGATGGCTATGCCCGACCACGACTTGCAGCGGTGGCGCAGGAAATAGATGATGCCAGCAGCCGTGAGCACAGCCCAAAGCAGCGAGAACCACCATGCGCCGTACACATTGGAGCGCACAAAGTCGGTTCCGCTATACTTCTCCACTACCGTAGCGGCTGCCATGCAGACTATCACCAAAACATACAACGCGAAAAGCGTCTTCTTTAAAGGGTTTTGCATAATTCGGTTTGCTTATATATGATTATTCTCCCACGTACTTCGCAGGAAGCCGTGGGAGAATAAGTTACTAAATAGAGCGAAGGAACATGACCACTGCGTCGCGGTCTGCCTTGGAAAGATTGTAGAACTTGAGTGCCGAGTTGTAGGCGTGCGAGTTCTTCGAGTAAGCATGCCACATGATTGCTTCCACCTCGTTGCGTGCGCGACAATCGTGCAGACGTTCTACGCCGCTGCCGTTGATTGCGGCAAGTCCGCGTCCCCACAACGGCGTTGTACGACACCACGATCCGTGTATGTCGTTCACCATGTAGAGCTTGTGCTGCATCATGTCGCTGTACGGATAGATGGTCTGGTTGGCGTAGCGCGGAAGCTTCTTGCCGGCTATCATGTTCGGTGTCCAGTAGTTGTCCGAACCGGTCTTCCACGACGGGCGGTGACAGCTGGCGCAACCTATCTCCATGAACACCTTCTTGCCCTGCTGCACACGCGCATCGTTGAGGTTGCGGGCGCGCGGAATGGCAAGACCGCGATGCCATACCATGAACTCGTAGAAGTGGTCGGCAGACATCTCAGGCTCAAAGTTGTGCCACTCGTTGCTGAACTGGTTGGTGCCGGGCTTCAAGAGTCCGTTCACACGCTTGCTTATCTCGTCGTCGGTAGATGCCCAGAACGGCGATGTCGGGTCGTTCTTTATCTTCTCTATCACCTCCTTGTCCTCAGCCATTGCCGCAGCCCAAGCGTTTGTGGTGTAGAGCTTAGGACGGTCGGGACGCGTCACGTTCGTGATGTTCCAGATGGCGTTGGCTCCAGGTCCGTCCTGCAGCGAGGCACGCGTCAGAGCGTAGGTGAAGCGCTTCACCATCGGCTTGCCGTTGCCGCCGTCGGCGTATACACCGGTGTTCTCGGTGCCGGGATACCATGCGCCAGCAGCGAAGTTGTCGGCAGAAGCGTCCCAGAAGTTAGGGTTAACGTACTCCGAAACGTTAGCCACCTTTGCTACGTTCTTGTAGTAGTTGGCTGTAGAGGCATACTGCGCCTTGATGTCATCCTCTGAGATGGCGTCGAGCAGACCCGTACCCATCACGCCGATTGTAGACTCTACGCGTACAGCCACTGCCTTATTGCCCGTGTCGTAAGGATTAGGGTTGGTGCGGAACGCCGAGCGCGGTATTGTAATCTCAGGATAGATAAGGTCGTAGGCCTCGCCGTCGGGGAACTTCATAGGCAGACCGCTCTCCATCGCCGTTACGTGATGCCATTGCATTTTGATCTGGCTCTCGTCGATAGGTGCCTTGAAGGGTTCTGTAGCTTGTGTCTGCGGCATACCAGTCACTTCAGCTACATAACCACCGTCGTTGCTGTTGGCTCCGTCTACGGGGTGATAAACAGCGAGCAGATAGCCGTTGCCATTGCCGTAGGACGTAGTGTAAGAGTCCATGCGGCGGCCATGTCCGTAGTTGGGGTGGCAGTCGAGACACGAGCGGCGCACAGAAGCCGGACCAAGTCCCTTGAAGCCCGAGTTGGCTGACGTAAACTGACGCTCGAAGAATTTCTCGCCGGCGTTGAAGTCGTCGATAAGTCCCTGCGCGGTTACGGCAGGTGCTTCGTCTTCGTAGCATCCTGAAGCCACGTTATCGGTTGTTCCGAGTTCGCCGCCCGGATACCACTCCTCTTTAGAGAAGTTGCCGACAGCCTCGCCTACATACTTGCCGTCAGACTCCATTGGCTTGAAGTCATCACCCGACGGATCGCTGTTCTCGTCAGTACACGAGAACAGCGATAGAGAGAGGGCCATTGCTAATGAGCCCATGAGATAGATTCGTTTCATTGCTGTATAATTTTAAAAAGCCTTGGTTTTGTATTTCTAAACTGCCGAACAAGGCAGGGCGCTTAGAGCGCGTCCTGCTTGTTCACCCAGTCGCCAGCCTTGTTCAGCTCTTCGTCGAGAGCCGAGACAGCGTCGATGCAGTCCTTTACGTGCTGGGCTCCAGGAGCCTCAACGAACGACTTGCCGCTGTTCTTGGCTGTCTCAAGTGACTGAATAGCCTTATTGAGAGCCGCTGTGAGGTCGTTCAGACCAGAGTAGTTCATAGCCTTGAGCAGGTTCAGGAGCGAGTGCTCTGCCGGAGAAGTGGCGTTCACGTCGCGTGTGCCGTAAAGCGTATTCTTTATAGAGTAGATATTATCCTGATAGTCGATGAACGAACGGTGGCTGTAAGGAGACTCGATATAGTCGCGAGAGTCTTCTGCTGAGCCCGAACCGGTGGCTGTGCGGTAAGCCTGACCGAGCTTCTGGTCGGCAACCTCTGCGCAGATGTTAGAGCAACCGCCTACGAAAATCTGACGGATTGTGCCCTGCCATGAGTTGTAGCCCGTTGTTACAGACGGAGAAAGCAGGAACTGACCGTAGCACATCGTGCCGTTGGCTGCCAGTCCGTTGTAGCGGAGCGATGAGAACACGTAGCTTGCGTTGCTGAGCACGCTCTTTGTCTCGTTGCTTGCTGCGCTACCCATCCATGTGAACTCGAGAAGTGCGGTGATGTTGCGCACGTCGGCTGCTACAGCCTGGAGGAATGCGAGTTCGTCAATGCCCTTTACTGAGGTCATGCCTTCTTCTGTCTCGTTAGCCTTGAGTGCGTCTACGGTGCGGTTCTTGCCGTCGCGGAAAAGAACGAACTCCATGCCGTGGAAACCGAGTACCGACTGGAAGTGGCTGTTGTTCTCTGACACGAACTTAGCCGGGTCGCTGCCCTTGAAGCCCGCTACAAGTGTAGGGTTCTTGAGGGCGTTCTCAAGTTCTTTGTGGTCGAGAGGCCATGAGTCGATGTGCGGGTCGAGCTCGTTGACGGAAGCCGAACCATAGAGGAAAGCCTCGCTGCGCTCCCACTCGCGACGTGTGTCCTTGAAGGCTTCGCAAGCAGCGTCAATCTGCGCCTGTGTCATAGTGCCTGCCTCAGCAGCGCTGTAGAGAGCAGCTGTTGTGGTGTAGAGGGCGCGTGCGTTTGCAGCGAGTGCCTTGTATGTTGGGTAAACAACCTGGTCGACGTAAACCTTCGCCACCTTCTGCATCGCTTTGTCCGAAGAGTTTACGCTCACTGTTGCCTGACCAACCTCCGGAAGCTGGAAATCTTGCGGCTCGCTATTATCGTCGCTACATGCAGTAAAACCGAACGATACGACTCCAACGAGGAACGCCATTACTAACTGTTGAAACTTTTTCATTGTGTCTTTGATGTTTAATTATTATTACTATAGGAACTTTAGTTTTTACTTTTAAAGGAATTGTCCTTGATAAGCCACGCCTATGTTCAGAGCCGGCTCGTCGTTGTACTGCTGCTTGAACTTGCGATAGCTGTATTCTGCCTTCACGCAGATCTGCGGCAAGGGATAGTAGTTGATGCCACCTGCAAAAATCTTCTTGCTTGTGTACTCCTTCGAACCACCGAGACATGAGTTGTAGTACTCGAAGTGACCGAAGACGTACATCTTCTGACGGGCTGCGCGCAACTTCTCAATCTGCGAGAAGACATCGTAGCCTACTTCCACGCTTGTGGCGATGGCGTGCGAGCCAAACACCTGATTAGACTGGTATGGCTTCACGTACTGTGTGTTAGGCTTGCGCATAGCACTAATCTCCTTAGCGTTGCTAACATATCCATAGTCGACGTTGCCGCGTGCTACCCAGTTGTGGGCGTTGTATGTGAAGTCGAACGCACCGAGATAGATGTTGCCCTTGATGCGCTTGTTGTTGCCCTTCTCCATGTCGTGCGGAACGGCGTTGTGCATCGACTGTCCGAAGTAGCCGCTCACGCCCAATCGCAAGCCGGGCACCGTGTAGTTGTCCACACGCGCTGCAAAGCCGTACTTGTTAGCCACCTCGAACTCGAAGGGCTTCGTAGTGCCGGGCTTAATCCAGTTGTCGCGCGAGAACTGCCATGCGTCGAGACCTGCAATCATCTGCAACTCGTAACGGAAGTCGCCGGCATGGCCCCAGAACGAAACACCAGTCTGATGCCATGTGCAGGGAAGAATGGTGTTCTCGCCTTCCGGACGATAGACGGTGAAGAAGTTGAGCGGCTCGTGGTAGGCGTTGGTCAGACCTACGGGCACGACGATGTGGCCGGCACGTATGTTGGCGAAACGTCCGAACGACTTCTGAATCCAGAACTGCTCCAACTCCACTTCGCCACCGCGCTCCTGCTCCTGCTCAAACTCGATAGATTCCTCTGCCTCATATTCTATAGCCGAACCTGTACCGCCGTGCTCAAACTCAATCTCCGTACCCAACGTCCAGCCCTTGCCAAAGTCATAACCTAAGTAGATAACAGCGTGCGGTATGTCGAAACGTCCGTGACTGGGGTCGTTCTTGTGTAGCTTAGCCGAACTGTAGCGGTTGCCGCTGTCGCTGTAGAAGTTACGGCTGTAAGCCACTTCACCATATCCGCCAACACTCAGTCGGGAACCCTTGGCGTGCTGCATCACACTGTCGGCAGCCACTATCTGCGCGTCTGCTGCGAGCGGACTGCATACTGCCATCGCTGCACACGCCATAGAAACGATTGTAGATTTCTTCATTTTAATTATATAATTTTCACGACTGCAAAGGTACTTTGAAGAAAAAAAGCAGGCAATACCTAAAATATAGTAAAGAAAGTTAGCACATACCACTACCTACTTTTGATGACTCAACGCCACATACACATTATATATACTATCAAATCCCATCAAACGACCATTCGAATAATCATTTATGGGTATCGGAGCGAACCGAATATCACACAAAACATACATATTAGGTATTTCATATATCTACAAAAGTAAATAACTTTGCAACTCAAATGCTGAAATAACATTTTTACGTAACACTAAATTTTAAAAGACAAAGCAAAATGAGATCAAAGAATTATCAGTTGATGCTCCTCACCGGTGCATTGACAGTGTCATTTGCGGCTAATGCAGTCGAAGTAAAGGATAACGAAAACACAACACGTGTTGAAGTGAAGGATAACAGTGCAGAACACACGCCCACGCCTACCGATGCCAACGTCTACGGACATGTGGTCGACAGAAAGAGTGGCGAACACATTGCCTACGCCACCATCCATATCAAAGGTACAACAATAGGCTGTACTACAGACAAGACGGGACACTACTTTCTTAAGAACTTGCCTGAGGGTAAATTCACTCTTGAGGTAAAATGTATGGGCTTTAAGTCCGTAGAGAAAACAATAACGATAAAAAAGGATGCCACTCAGGAACTCAACTTTGAGCTTCTCACCGACGACGTTGCGCTTGACGAGGTCGTCGTTTCAGCCAACCGCAGCGAAACAAAACGCCGACTGGCTCCGAACTTGGTGAGCGTGATTGGCAGCAAAATGTTTGATATCACCCAATCGACGTGCCTGGCTAAGGGACTCAACTTCCAACCCGGCGTACGCACAGAAGACGATTGTCAGAACTGCGGTTTCACACAGGTGAGAATAAACGGCTTGGACGGACACTACTCGCAGATATTGGTCGATTCGCGCCCCATATTCTCTTCGCTCAACGGTGTGTACGGCTTGGAACAGATACCTACCAACATGATAGACCGTGTAGAGGTGGTGCGCGGCGGAGGCTCCGCCCTCTTCGGCGCATCAGCTATCGGCGGAACCATCAACATCATCACAAAGGAACCCATACGCAATTCGGCATCCTTCGGACACACATTCATGGCGCAGGGAGGTGCCAACTCGTTCGATAACGTAACGACCGGAAACGTGTCTCTGGTTACCGACGACAACAAGGCTGGCGTATATGCCTACGGACAAACACGCACACGCCAGGGCTACGACCACGACGGCGACGGATACACCGAACTGCCCGAACTGAAGAGCCAGACCTTCGGCCTTAACTCGTACCTCCGACTTAACCCCCACTCCAAGCTGAGTCTTCAGTATCACGGCATACATGAGTTCCGCCGCGGCGGCAACAAACTCGATCTGCCTTCTCATGAGGCGAACATCACCGAGCAGGTGGAGCACAACATACAGGGCGGCGGACTCACGTACAACTTCTACTCGCCAGACGAGAAGAACCGCCTGTCGGCTTACTTCTCATTCCAAACCACATCACGAAAGAGCTATTATGGCGGCATCGGAGAGGGAACCGAAGAAGACATACAAGCCGCTACAAAGGCATACGGCAACACTCACGACTTCACATACGTCGCAGGGTCGCAGTACGTCCACTCGTTTAAGAAATTGCTCTTCATGCCCTCCGACCTGACTCTCGGTGCAGAGTATAACTATGACGGTTTGAAAGACGTAATCCTCGGCTACAACCGCAATTTTAAGCAAGACGTGCACATCGGTAGTTTCTTCTTCCAAAACGAGTGGAAGAACAAGCAGTGGAGCCTGCTCTTGGGCGGCAGAGCGGATAAGCACAACTTAGTGAAACGCATGATATTCAGTCCGCGTGCCAACCTCCGCTTCAACCCTACGGAGAACATAAACCTCCGCCTTACCTATGCCGGAGGATTTAGAGCACCGCAAGCATTCGACGAAGACTTGCATGTGGGCGTTGTGGGTGGCGAACGTCTGGTTACGGTATTGGCTAACAACTTGAAGGAGGAGCGATCAAACAGCTTCAGCCTGTCAGCCGACTTGTATCATAATTTCGGCTCCGTACAGACCAACCTCCTGATAGAAGGCTTCTACACCGACTTGAACAACGTGTTTGCGCTTCGCAAGCTCGACCAACCCGACGCACAGGGCAATACCGTGCAGGAGCGTTACAATGCTTATGGTGCGAAGGTATTCGGACTGAACATCGAAGGAAAGGCTATGTTCACACGATGGTTCATGCTGCAAGCCGGACTCACTTTGCAGCAAAGCCACTACGACGAGGCTATTGCCTGGAACGATGAGGTGCCAGAACAGAAGTACAAGAAGATGATGCGCACGCCAAACACATACGGCTACTTCACAGCTTCCTTCACACCCGTGAAGCGTTTCACAGCTTCCGTAACCGGAAACTACACTGGCAGTATGCTCGTTGGTCACGCTGCAGGCTCGGGGGTTGAAGCACCCGTGGCAGTAAACACTCCCAAATTCATGGAGGTAAATCTCAAGTTGGCATACGACTTCCCCATCTACAAGTATCTGACACTTCAGGTGAATGGCGGTGTGCAGAACATCACCAATTCTTACCAAAAGGACTTCGACAAGGGATGGAACCGCGACTCCGGCTACATCTATGGTCCATCGCTGCCAAGAAGCTACTATGTAGGAATGAAGATTAACTATTAAAAGTAAAAAGTAGGAGGTATGGGCATCTTGCCCATACCACGCACCCACAAAAGCATATCTTTAAAAAGTAAAAAAAGTAAAAGAGTAAAAAAGTAAAAAGGATAAGCCGAACTAAGCCGCTTTAGGTCCTCTAAGCCCTCCCCGATGGGGAGGGTTGGGAGGGGCTCCTTTTTACTTTTTTACTCTTTTACTTTTTTAATATTCGTCCACAGCGAGTGTCTTTCTGTATTTATCAAGTTCGCGCTGCAACTGCTTCGTAATCTTTTCCGTGCCCGGCTTTCCGAAGATGTTGTTCTGCTCGTGCGGGTCAGCCTGCAAGTCGTAGAGTTCGCAGTAGTCTACAGCCTCATCCTTCGGCTCGAAGTAGCCTATCGACTCCAATCCCTTCATCGTGCCATACTCGCGAGTGCCCGGTACGTTCTGATACTTGTTCTCAGACACAGCGTCGAGACCACCCTTGCCGTAGAAGTGGATGAGCTTATAACGCTCGGTGCGCACACCGTCGTGCTTGCGTACCATATGGTACGTCGGATAGTCGTAGTAGTGGTAGTAGATGCTCTGGCGCCAATTCTTCACGTTGTCGCCGTTGTCGAGTACCGGCACGAGCGAACGTCCCGGCATGTCCTTCGGCTGCTGAACGCCGGCGAGAGCGAGGAACGTAGGCGCATAGTCGATGTTCTGCACAAGGCGGTTGCATACCGAACCCGGCTTGGTGTGACCCGGGTAGCTCACGATGAGCGGAGTGCGTAGCGACTCCTCGTACATAAAACGCTTGTCGAACCATCCGTGCTCACCCATGTAGAAGCCCTGGTCGGAGGTGTAGACAATCATCGTATTGTCGGTGAGTCCGTTCTTGTCGAGATAGTCGAGCACACGGCCCACGCTCTCGTCAACACTTGCTATCACGGACATATAGTCGCGTATGTACACCTGATACTTCCAGTTGTCGAGGTCCTTGCCCTTGAGCTGCGCCTCGAGCAGACGACGGTTGCGCGGGAAGTAGTAGCGTCCCCAAGCCGAACGCTGTTCAGGAGTCATGCGGTTTATCTCGCCCATTAGAGCGTTGTACGAGTCCTTGCTGTCGGGATTGTTGAGGTCGAGCATCTCGGGCACCTTGAAGTCCTGCTCCCAACGCATGTCGCGCGTGACGGACATCTTCTGCGTGCGAGCGGCAGAGCCGCGCGTAGCATAGTCGTCGTAGAAGTTCTCCGGCATCGGGAACTCAACGTCGTCGTACATACCGAGATATTTCAGGTTTGCCTGCCAGTTGCGGTGCGGCGCCTTGTGGTGCAGAAGCAGACAGAACGGTTTCGACGGGTCGCGGTGCTCGATGAAGCTGAGTGCGTGGTCGGTGGTGAGGTCTGTAGAATAGCCCTCCTCCACGACGAACTCGTTGTTGGTGTCGGTGCCACGATACTGCGGATTCCAGTACTGTCCCTGGTCGTTATACACATGATAGTAGTCGAAGCCCTTGGGGTCGCAACCCATGTGCCACTTGCCCACAACGGCTGTCTGATAGCCCGCCTCCTGCAGCAGTTCGGTGAAGAACGTACGCGAGGTATCAATGCCCTCGCCCAGCTGACGCTGGCCGTTCTGATGGCTGTACTGACCGGTCATAAGGCAGGCGCGCGACGGCGTAGAGAGCGAGTTCTCGACGAAGGCACGGTCGAAGCGCATACCACGCTCGGCGAGACGGTCGATATTCGGGGTCGGTGCGAGCTTGGAGAGTGCGCTGCCGTATGCGCTTATGCACTGGTAGGCATGGTCGTCGCACATGATGTAAACAATGTTAGGGTGCTGCTGCGCCTTCTGCTGCTGGGCGTGCGCTGCCGTAACGCAGGAGAGGGCTGCAAGAGAAAGAATAGATTTGCTGTTCATTATTTTTATTTCTGTAGATTGTTTTTCTTGGAGAGCGGTCTTTTTAGGGAGTGTTTAAGCCGAACTTCAGGGAGTGTTTAAGCCGAACTTCAGGGAGCGTTTAAGCCGAACTTCAGGGAGCGTTTAAGCCGAACTTTAGAGAGCGTTTAAGCCGAACTTT
>OGKM01000412.1_pt1 | contig 21897 bp, 18 predicted proteins | sample 1572501 | NCBI WGS metagenome assembly OGKM01 (sample SAMEA2582154, study PRJEB24529) | metagenome | biome: Human gut stool | place: China | collected 2011
TGATCCATCGTATGCTAAAAATTACGCTGAAATCAAATAATCAATTTTATACATATATTTCAACTGGTTTCATCATGATGTTGCTCTTTCATATTTTTGAAAATATCGGAGCAGTGACGGGAATTTTGCCTTTGACAGGGATTCCACTTCCATTTATTTCGCAAGGGGGTTCCTCTATCATCAGTAATTTAATCGGGGTTGGACTCTTGCTTTCGATAAGCTATCAAAATAATCTCACAGATGAAAAAAAGATACGCTATCCTCAAAGACGTAAAAAAGTGGTTTTAAAACGATTAAAATAAAGGAGAAGAAAAATGATAAAAGTAGCTGTTATGTTAGCCAATGGCTTTGAAGAAATTGAAGCATTGACGGTTGTGGATGTTCTTCGCCGTGCAGGAATCCTATGTGACATGATTGGCTTTGAAAAAGCGGTAACAGGTTCTCACGGTATCGCAGTTCAAGCAGATAAAGTTTGGGCTGGAAAGTTAGATGATTATGAATTGGTGGTACTGCCGGGAGGAATGCCTGGTGCGACAAATTTGCGAGATGATGATCGTTTGATGTCAGCTCTACAAAAGATGCAAGAAGAAGGTAAGTGGATAGCAGCCATTTGCGCAGCACCGATTGCACTAAATCGGGCAGGCATTTTAAAGGACAAACAGTTTACCTGCTACGATGGTATTGAATCAGACATTGAAACTGGAACTTACATCAAACAAACTGTCGTTGTTGATGGGAAAGTGATTACCAGCCGAGGTCCCGCAACTGCTCTAACTTTTGCTTATGAGCTGGTTCATCAGTTAGGTGGAGACAGTGAGCAGCTTGCAACGGCGATGCTTTACAATGATGTCTATAGTGATTGATGCTCTATGATACTAAAACTTATTTGGAATGATCCAAGTAAGTTTTTTTATGAAAATTCATGTCTAAAATAGGCTTTCCTATCTGTTTTAACAGCCATTTTTTACAAAAATATGTTATAATAAAAGGTATGGATTATCAAGATTATATTTGGGATTTAGGGGGGACTCTCCTCAATAATTACGAGACGTCAACGGCTGCATTTGTAGAAACGTTAGCTGGTTTTGGGATTCAAGCTAATCATGATGATGTTTATAAAGCGCTGAAGATTTCCACTCCCTATGCAGTTACTCAATTTGCGCCTAACATTCCTGCATTTTTACAAACTTATAAAGTGAATGAAGCAAGAGAGTTAGCTCATCCAGTATTATTTGAAGGTGCTGCAGATTTGCTCAAGAATATCGTTGCACAAGGAGGGCGTAATTTTCTGATTTCTCATCGGAATGATCAGGTTTTAGAGATTCTTGATAAAACAGGGATTTCAGGCTACTTTACAGAAGTGGTGACTTCTAATCGTGGTTTTAAGAGAAAGCCAAATCCTGAGTCAATGCTTTATTTAAAAGATAAGTATCAGATTGAGAATGGGTTAGTCATCGGAGATCGCTCAATTGACACAGAAGCGGGTCAATCAGCTGGCTTTGCAACTTATCTCTTTGATGATATGGAAAATCTCAAGAAATTTATAAAAATATAGAAAAGGAATCGTATGTCAGAAGAAAATAAAGAACTGCAAGCACAAGATTATGATGCCAGTCAAATTCAGGTTTTAGAAGGTTTGGAAGCTGTCCGAATGCGTCCAGGGATGTATATTGGCTCAACTTCAAAAGAAGGACTGCATCATCTTGTTTGGGAAATTGTAGATAACTCAATTGATGAGGCATTAGCTGGTTTTGCGACACATATTCAAGTATTTATTGAGAAAGACAATTCGATTACCGTTGTTGATGACGGTCGTGGAATCCCTGTAGATATTCAAGAAAAAACAGGTCGTCCTGCGGTAGAAACTGTCTTTACCATTCTTCATGCTGGAGGAAAATTCGGCGGTGGCGGGTACAAGGTATCTGGAGGATTGCATGGTGTTGGATCTTCTGTGGTTAATGCTCTTTCTACTCAACTTGATGTTCGGGTTTACAAGAACGGTCAGATTCATTTTCAAGAATACCGTCGCGGGCACGTCGTAGCGGATCTGGAGATTATCGGCGAGACTGATCGCACAGGAACAACTGTTCATTTTACACCAGACCCAGAAATCTTCACAGAAACGGTTGAATTTGATTTTGAAAAATTAAACAAACGGGTGCAAGAACTAGCATTCTTGAATCGTGGTCTGCGAATTTCTATTACCGATAAACGGGAAGGTTTGGAGCAAACAAAAGATTACCATTATGAAGGTGGGATTGCCAGCTACGTCCAGTATATCAATGAAAATAAAGATGTTATCTTTGAAAATCCGATTTATACAGACGGAGAAATGGATGATATTACTGTTGAAGTAGCTATGCAGTATACAACAGGCTATCACGAAACTGTCATGAGTTTTGCTAACAACATCCATACTCATGAAGGCGGGACGCATGAACAAGGTTTTCGTACAGCGCTCACACGTGTCATCAATGACTATGCCAAGAAAAATAAACTTTTGAAAGAAAATGAAGACAACCTGACTGGTGAAGATGTCCGTGAAGGATTAACAGCTGTTATCTCTGTAAAACATCCTAACCCACAGTTTGAAGGACAAACAAAGACGAAGCTTGGAAATAGTGAAGTTGTTAAAATTACCAATCGTCTCTTTAGCGAAGCCTTTTCGGATTTCCTTTTGGAAAATCCTGCGGTTGCTAAGAAAATCGTTGAAAAGGGAATTTTGGCGTCCAAGGCTCGGATTGCAGCTAAACGTGCACGTGAAGTGACCCGCAAGAAATCAGGTCTTGAAATTTCAAATCTACCTGGTAAATTGGCAGATTGCTCTTCTAATGATCCGCATGAAACAGAATTGTTTATCGTAGAAGGAGATTCGGCAGGTGGTTCAGCCAAGTCTGGTCGAAATCGGGAGTTTCAGGCTATTTTGCCAATTCGTGGTAAGATTTTAAATGTTGAAAAAGCCAGCATGGATAAAATTTTAGCCAATGAAGAAATTCGTAGTCTCTTTACCGCAATGGGAACAGGCTTTGGAGCGGATTTTGATGTGAGCAAGGCTCGCTATCAAAAATTAGTCATTATGACCGATGCTGATGTTGATGGTGCGCATATCCGAACCCTTCTTTTGACATTGATTTATCGTTATATGAAGCCTGTTTTGGAAGCAGGTTATGTCTATATTGCTCAACCGCCTATTTATGGTGTGAAAGTCGGCAGTGAAGTGAAAGAATACATCCAGCCCGGATCCAATCAAGAAGAAGAGCTACAGTTGGCATTGGAGCGTTATTCTGAAGGGCGTTCTAAACCAAGTATTCAACGTTACAAAGGCTTGGGAGAAATGGACGACCACCAACTTTGGGAAACAACGATGAACCCAGAACATCGCTTAATGGCGCGTGTCTCAGTCGATGATGCAGCAGAAGCGGACAAGATTTTTGATATGCTAATGGGGGACCGTGTAGAACCTCGTCGTGAATTTATCGAAGAGAACGCCGTATACAGTACATTGGACGTTTAAAAAAATCTGAAAAAATTCACATTTACCAAGAAAATTATGATATAATAATCATGATTATTTTCAAGTAATATTTTGAAGGAGTTTTACATGTCTAACGGACTAATCATACTAATCATAGTGATAGCAGTTCTCTTGATTGTTGCTTACATAACTGCTGTCTTATTAAGAAAAAGAAATGATGCTTTACTTGCTAAGTTAGAAGATCGCAAAGAAGAACTTTATAATCTTCCTGTAAATGATGAAGTAGAAGCGGTTAAAAACATGCATTTGATTGGACAAAGTCAAGTGGCTTTTCGTGAATGGAATCAAAAATGGGTTGACCTTTCTTTAAATTCTTTTGCAGACATCGAAAACAACCTCTTTGAAACAGAAGGTTACAATAATTCGTTTCGGTTTCTAAAAGCAAAGCATGGTATTGATAAAATTGAGAGCCAAATTGACTTGATTGAAGAAGATATTACTGCTATTCGCAATGCACTTGCTGAATTAGAAAAGCAAGAGTCTAAAAATAGCGGTCGTGTCTTGCATGCTTTGGATTTATTTGAAAAGTTGCAAGTGTCTGTGGCAAATGATACAGAAAGTTATGGCTCAGCGCTTCCTGAGATTGAAAAGCAATTAGAAAAAATTCAATCTGAATTCTCTCAATTTGTAACCTTGAATTCATCGGGAGACCCTGTTGAAGCAGCAGAAATTTTAGATAAAACAGAAGATCATATCCTTGCTTTAACGCATATTGTGGAAAAAATCCCAGAGCTTGTATCAGAATTAGATCAAAAGTTACCAGAACAGTTGGAAGATTTGGAGTCTGGTCATCGCAAATTACTGGAATCCGGTTATCACTTTATTGAAACTGATATTGAATCTCGCTTCCAACAGCTGCATACTAGTTTGAAACGTAACAGTGAAAACATTGCTAGTTTGGAATTAGACAATGCACAATATGAAAATACGCAAATCCAAGAAGAAATGGATGCTTTATATGACATGTTTAACCGTGAAATCAAGTCACATAAAGTAGTTGTCAAATTAGTCAATAGTTTACCAGGTTATTTAGGTCATACAAAAGAAAACAATCAAAATCTTTTGACAGAGATTGCCCGCCTTTCAAAATTGTATCTCTTGACAGAAAGCGATACGAATCATGTTCGTCGACTTCAAAGTGAACTTTCTAGTTTAGATGATGTTGTTTTAGAAGCAATTGAAGATTCTTCAGAAAGAAAACAAGCTTATTCTGTTCTTCAAGAAAATCTTGAAACGATTCAAAAACGAGTGAAAGAAATTGAAGATGAGCAGTTAGTGTTGAGTGAAAAATTGGCTAAAATTGAAAAAGATGATGCCAATGCTCGACAAAAAGTTACTATTTATATAAACAAATTGCACACGATTAAGCGTTATATGGAAAAACGCAATTTGCCGGGTATTCCACGGAGCTTCCTGACCACTTTCTTTACTGCAAGTGATAACACAGAAGCTTTAGTAGCAGAATTGGAACAATATCGTGTCAATATCGAATCAGTAAACCGTATGCTAGAGATTTTGACAAATGATATGAATGAACTGGAAAATGAGACTTATCGGATTGTTGAAAATGCTACTTTGACAGAGCAATTGTTACAATATTCAAATCGCTATCGTTCATTTGATGAGGGAGTTCAAACTGCTTTCAACCGTGCACTAGAGATTTTTGAAAATGACTTTGATTATCAAGCATCGTTTGAGGAGATCTCGCAAGCATTGGATGTAGTAGAACCCGGTGTAACCAATCGTTTTGTTACATCGTATGAAAAAACACGAGAAAATATCCGATTTTAAACTAAAACAATAAAGAGACAAGGTTTCATTCCCTTGCCTCTTTTTATTATGTTCTTTTCGTCAGTATCATGATGTTCGGTGTAAAATTGGAGACTAAAGCAGACAGTCATGCTCCCTAATACAATTACTTGCAAACGAATAGAATCTGGGAAGATGACATATAAGACAACAAAAAATCCCAACCATAGGCGATTGGGATTAGTCTCTTAAGAAGAGATTAATGAGTAAAAGCAACACAAACACCTTCTGGAACAAAGAAATCATGTGATAATTCTGTTAATTTTCCTGTTTCTGTATCACGTTTGAAGACAGTCGCATTGTCTGAGTCTTGATGAGCTGCGATGATATACTGTTGATCTGGTGTAATATTAAAATCACGTGGATTTTTTCCATTAGTTGGTACGAATTCTACAAGTTCAAGTGTTCCGTCTCCTGCTACTTTGTAAATAGCGATTGAATTATGCCCGCGATTGGACCCGTAAAGGAAGCGACCGTCAGCAGATAAGCGAATAGCAGCTGTTCCATTAAATTCTGAAAAGTCTTCTGGTAAAGTGGAGATGGTTTGCAGGCGTTCAAATTGACCATCACCATCGTAAATTAAAACTTCAATAGTAGAGTTTAATTCACAAATAAGATAAGCAATTTTGTAGTGAGGGTGGAACACAATATGACGTGGGCCAGCGCCAGGTGTCGCATGATAAGTTTCTAATCGATTTAGGCGTCCATAATCACTAATTTCATATGTCACAACTTCATCAGTTCCTAAATCACACGTAACCAGATACTTATCGGGTGTTAAATCTGCAAAATGCACATGAGCAGCAGCTTGGTTTTCATGAGGACCGTAGCCGATATGAACATCAGAGTCAACTAATTTAAGGCTACCATTTTCTTGTCGTCTATAAACTAATACTTGTCCTTTATGGTAGTTTGCCCCGTAGACAAGGCTTCTTGCTTCATCTACACTCACATAGCATAGAGGAGCACCTTCGGCCACAACGTGATTGAGTAACTGTCCCGCTTTATTAAAGGCTGCAATGCCTCCCTCACCGTGTTCAGTTCCGACAGAATATAGGTTCTGTTGCTTATCAAAAGCTAAATAAGTAGGATTTGGCTCTTTTGCAATAAGTGTTAAATTTGCCAGTTCTCCTGTGCTAGTATCAAAATCAGCTTTGTAAATTCCTTCTGAGCTACGACGTGTATAAGTTCCAAAATAAACTGTTTGTGTCATCATTCACCTCGAAATATTTGATACTTTTATTATAACACAAAAATAGATGAAATGGTTTTCACAAATGAAAGGCGCTGTCAGTTTTATGATGAAAAAATAGATAAAAAATAGATTCGAGATAGGATGGGAACAGATGACTTTGATACAATAAAAATAGATTTGCGGGTGGTGGCGCTAACAATCATGGTTGTCTGTTTGACTTCTGAAAAATGTTTAGTTTTTTGGGAAGAAAGTTTTTATCCTGCATCACGGTTCAATCTTTGTAAGTTCACTATTTTGTTGTATAATAAAAGTAATCTTTACATTGATTAGCAGTCATTTAATTTTATATCTATATTTTAAGGAGTAAGAAATGCATAAGATTTTAGTAGTAGAAGATGACACTACGATTAATCAAGTGATTTGTGAATTTTTGAAAGAAAATCATTATGAGGTGACACCAGTTTTTGACGGGGCAGAAGCCCTACGTGAATTTGAGGAAAAATCGTTTGACCTCATCATTTTGGACGTTATGTTGCCCTCTATGAGCGGTCTGGATGTGTTGAAGGAAATCCGGAAGACATCGCAGGTACCAGTTATGATGTTAACTGCACTAGATGATGAATATACTCAGCTGGTCAGCTTTAATCACCTTATCAGTGATTATGTTACCAAACCATTTTCGCCACTTATTTTGATGAAACGCATTGAAAATATTTTCCGGAGTACTGTGACAGAATCAGAGATTGTCGTTGGAGACTTACGTGTTTCAATTGACGATTGTACAGTTTATTGGCAAGAAGAGAAAATGTCTCCTACTAAAAAAGAATATGAAATTATCCAAGCTTTAGCTAAAAGAAAAAATCATTTGGTGACTCGGGATCAATTGATGAATACAATTTGGGGTTATAGCGAACTGGATAGTCGTGTTTTGGATAACCATGTAAAAAATATTCGGAAAAAAATTCCTGGAATACCTCTTAAAACGATTACTGGTATGGGTTATCAACTTGGAGGAGAAGAAGAGTGAGAATTGCTAAAAAGCATTTTCTTTTGACAGGAACAATAATTTTTATTGTCGTGACAACGGTTTTAACAACACTCTATTTTGTGATGCCTGTTTATTATGAGCAAGTCAAGCATCGAGAAGCTAAAAGTGAGTTCTTTCAGATTGCTCAGCAAGTTCAAGGAAAACCGTCAGATGATATAGGAAAGCTTTTAAGTGACTACAATCGAAAGAATACACGCGTCTGGTTTAGTATATTAGATGTGAAAGGAAAACTTATTTATCCACATATTGATTTAGCTAATGAAAAGGGAGAATTCCAATTAACAATTTTACCTTCTGACATGAGTTTGAATAATCAAACTAAAAGTATGAGCAAGAAGATAAGAACGGCAGAAGGGACCACATTGACCTTACGTGGGGAATATTCGCTCCAACCAATATCGGATGCTACTTACGTGTTGTTAAGTCTTTATCCTTATATCTTATTCTTTTCGTTAACGTTAGGTGGTATAGTGGCTTTTCTTTATAGTCGATTTGCAACCAAACGCATTACAGATATTTCAGAGAGCACGCGAAAAATGGCAACTCTTTCTCCAGATGTGGCTTGTCCTGTCAAAGGGCGAGATGAAATTTCCACTCTCGCTCAAGATATTAACAGTCTGTATAACAATCTTTTGACAAGTATTGAAGCGCTGCGATTGGAAAATGAGAAAGTTGCTGAAAGTGAACGTGAGAAAGCAGAATTTCTACGGATGACTTCTCATGAGCTGAAAACGCCGATTACCAGCATGATGGGAATTGTGGATGGTATGATTTACGGTGTTGGTGACTTCAAAGATAAAGATAAATACCTGCATAAATGTCGTGAAATTTTGGAAGAGCAATCAAAACTTGTACAGTCTATCTTGGCAATTTCTAAGATTGAAATGCGAATAGAAGCTGAAGAAGAGGACTTTTCACTTAATCAGCTCTTGGAGGAAAACTTGAGCAGCTATAAAATGTTAGCTGATGTGAAAGGCTACCAATTTACTGTACAGTTAGAAGAGCTTCAAGTGCATGGCAACAAGACTTATTTGCTAAAAGCGATTAAAAATTTATTGGACAATGCTTTTCATTATGGATTATCTGGCGGGGAAATTCTTTTAACGATTCAAAATGGTCAGCTAATGATTGAAAATGATGCGGAACATGTGTTGGATGGACAGCAAATCCAGCAAATTTTTCAGCCATTTTATCGTCCGGATTACAGTCGTAACCGCAAAGATGGTGGAACAGGTCTGGGACTCTTTATCGTGCAACAGATTTTGGAAAATCATCATTTGCGCTATCGCTTTGAAGCTGTTGATGACAAACGAATGCGGTTTACAATTTTTTTCTCAGATAAAGAAAGCTAAAAGTGGGAATCCGTTCATGAATTGAATGGATGACCGCTTTTTGTGTTTGACTCGGGCGCAAGAAGGAAATTCATAAAGGACTACCCTTTCTTCAAGAATTTTTTAGTGAAAAATGCTACAATGAGATAAATAAAGAAAAGGATGTCTGTATGGAACACAAAAAGAAGGATTTCAGCCTATCATGGTTTTTTCGGTGGTTTTTAGACAATAAGGCAATCACTGTTTTTTTGGTGACCTTATTGTTGGGGTTGAATATTTTTGTATTAAGCAAAATTAGTTTTATTTTTATTCCTGTTCTAGAATTTATCGGAGTTATCATGCTGCCGGTGATTTTAGCAGGGCTTTTGTATTATCTCTTAAATCCAATTGTAGATTTTATGGAGAAACATAAGATCAATCGTTTGGTCGCGATTACGATTGTCTTTATCTTAATTGCTTTGCTCTTGATTTGGGGATTGGCTGTGGCAATTCCAAGTTTGCAGCATCAGATAGTTAGCTTTGCAAAGAATTTACCAGCTAATTTGCAAAAGTCGAATAAAATAATTCAGGATTTTTTGGAAAATCGAATTTCTGATGATGTCAAGCCTCAATTAGAAGAGATTGTGAATAATTTTTCAGTTCAAGTGACGACTTGGGCAAGTAATTTTTCATCGAAAGCAGTGAATTGGGTAAGCACATTGATTAGTACGGCTTCGCAAGTGATTGTAGCCATTATCATCATGCCTTTTATCCTTTTTTATCTTTTGCGAGATGGAAAAAACTTAAAATCTTATTTGACAAAATTCATGCCAACTAAGTTTCGTGAACCAGTCGGACAAATTTTGACAGATGTCAATACGCAGCTTGCCAATTACGTTCGTGGGCAAGTAACTGTAGCTATTATCGTAGCGATAATGTTCATCATTTTCTTTAAAGTAATCGGGCTTCGCTATGCAGTGACACTTGGGGTGACGGCAGGGATTTTAAATTTGATTCCTTATTTGGGAAGTTTTCTAGCTATGCTGCCGGCTCTTGTTCTGGGTTTAATTGCTGGACCAATTATGCTCTTGAAAGTCATTGTGGTCTTTATTGTAGAGCAAACGATTGAAGGGCGGTTTGTGTCGCCATTAATTCTCGGTAGCCAATTGAACATTCATCCAATCAATGTTCTTTTTGTCCTTTTGACAGCGGGATCTATGTTTGGTATCTGGGGCGTTTTACTGGGAATTCCCGTTTATGCGTCTGCAAAAGTTGTGATTGCTGCTATTTTTAAATGGTATAAGAAAGTCAGCGGCTTGTATGAAGAAGAATTGGTAGATGAAACAGGAGAAGAAATTGAACAACAGTGAGAAAATGGTCGCTTCTTTGCAAAAGCAGGATTTGGCGCATGCCAATAAATATTTTGAAAGAGCTCTAACAAATGATACAGAGGAAGAATTACTTGAATTAGCCGACTACTTAGAAAGTATCGGCTTTTTCCCTCAAGCGAAGCGAATTTATGAAAAATTAGCTCCTCATTATCCAGAAGCTTATATTAGTTTGGCACAGATTGCTAGTGAAGATGGACAAGTGGAAGAATCGTTTGCTTATCTGGAAGAAATTACTTCTGATAATGACTGGTATGTGACAGCACTCTTAGTCAAAGCTGATCTCTATCAAATGGAAGGCTTGCCAGATGTTGCAAGGGAAAAATTAGCCGAGGCAAAGCAATTGTCTGATGAGCCGTTAGTGACTTTTGGCTTGGCTGAAATAGATTTTGAATTGGGACATTTCAATCAAGCTATTAAAGAGTATGCTAGCTTAGACAATCGCCTGATTTATGAGCAGACGGGTGTTTCTACTTATCAGCGGATTGGCGTTTCCTATGCAAGTTTGGGGAAATTTGAAGTAGCGATTGAATTTTTGGAAAAAGCTTTAGAGATTGAATACGATGATGCTGTAGCCTTTGAATTAGCGACTATTTTGTATGACCAGAAAGAATATCAAAAAGCTAATCTATACTTTAAGCAAATTGATACGATTTCACCGGAATTTGAAGGTTATGAGTATGGTTATGCTTTGTCGCTTCATGCAGAACATCAGACAGAAGAGGCATTGCGTCTTACGCAGCAGGGCTTGTCGAAAAATCCATTTGATACACGTCTTTTGTTGCTAGCTTCGCAGCTTTCTTATGAGTTGCACGATGAGCGAAAGGCAGAAGATTACCTTTTGAAAGCAAAAGATAATGCGGAAGACTTGGAAGAAATTGCATTGCGTTTGTCTAATCTTTACTTAGAGCAAGAGCGTTTTGATGAAGTTTTGAAATTTGAGGAGCAAGACATAGACAATGTACTGACTAAGTGGAATATTGCGCGTGCCTATCAGGCTTTGGAACAGACAACAGCAGCTTTGGAGCGCTATCGTCTGTTGCTCTCGGATTTAAAGGAAAATCCAGAATTTTTAGAGCAATATATTTATCTACTTCGTGAAATGGGAGATTTTGAAGAAGCAAAACACCAAGCAGAGCATTATCTTCACTTGGTTCCAGATGATGTGGAGATGCAGGAATTGTACAATAGTTTGTAAAAAGAGTAACAAGCACAATCCTATAAGACGCATGGGAATTATGATATAATGATGAGCGTGATATTCAGGAAGGACGAAGAAAATGACTGAAAAATTTGGTGCGGATTTGATTGTGGATAGTTTAATCAATCACAAGGTGGATTATGTATTTGGAATTCCCGGTGCAAAGATTGACCGTGTGTTTGATACCTTAGAGGACACAGGCCCACAACTTATCGTTGCTCGTCATGAACAAAATGCTGCTTTTATGGCGCAAGGAATTGGGCGGATTACAGGAGAGCCGGGTGTCGTGATTGCAACGAGTGGACCAGGTGCTTCAAACTTAGCAACGGGCTTGGTTACGGCGACCGCAGAGGGCGACCCAGTGCTGGCTTTGGCTGGTCAGGTCAAACGCTCTGACCTTCTCAAACGCGCTCACCAGTCTATGGACAATGCTGCACTATTTAAGCCGATTACTAAGTATTCAGTCGAAGTGCAAGACGGCAATACTCTTTCAGAAATCATTGCCAATGCTTATCGTCATGCCAAATCAGGAATGCCAGGGGCAAGTTTCATTTCCATTCCGCAGGATGTGGTGGATAGTCAGGTGCAAGTGAAAGCAATTAAACCATTGACGGATCCGCAACTGGGTTCTAGCTCAGTGGCTGACATCAACTACCTAGCGCAAGCGATTAAAAATGCTGTGTTGCCCGTTCTTCTCTTGGGGAATGGTGCTTCAAGTGCCAAAGTGACGGCTTCTATTCGTCAGTTATTGGAGCAAGTACAGTTGCCTGTTGTGGAAACATTCCAAGGTGCTGGGATTGTTTCACGTGATTTGGAAGAAGCTACTTTCTTTGGTCGTGTCGGACTGTTTCGCAATCAGCCGGGTGACATGCTCCTGAAAAAATCTGACCTAGTCATCGCCATCGGTTATGATCCGATTGAGTATGAAGCGCGCAACTGGAATGCGGAAATTTCTGCCCGCGTCATTGTGATTGACGTAGAGCCAGCAGAGATTGATACTTACTTCCAACCGGAGCGAGAGCTGATTGGAGATATTGCAAATACTTTGGATTTATTGCTGCCAGCAATAAACGGCTATCAATTACCAGAAGGCTCGCGGGAATATCTGCAAGTGCTGCGAGATAAAATGGACGGTGATGTGAAATTTGACCGCAGCCAAACTGAAAAAGGTCGTCTGCACCCGCTGGATATTGTCGAAGTCTTGCAGGAAAATACGACAGACGACATGACGGTTACTGTAGATGTGGGTACGCATTATATTTGGATGGCGCGTTATTTCAAAAGCTATGAACCACGGCACTTGCTCTTTTCAAATGGGATGCAAACGCTAGGCGTGGCATTGCCTTGGGCAATCTCAGCAGCCTTGGTTCGTCCTAACACCAAGATTATTTCTGTGTCTGGAGACGGTGGCTTCCTCTTTTCGGCTCAGGAGCTAGAGACAGCGGTTCGCCTGCAATTGCCAATTATTCATCTTATTTGGAACGATGGTCATTATAATATGGTGGAATTCCAAGAAGAAATGAAATACGGTCGCTCATCTGGAGTGGACTTCGGACCTGTTGATTTTGTCAAATATGCAGAGAGTTTTGGGGCGAAAGGATTCCGAGCAACCTCTCCAGCAGAATTAACACAGTTGCTCCAAAAAGCCTTAAAGGAAAATGGACCGGTTATCATTGATGTGCCAGTTGATTACAAGGACAGCAGCATGCTGGGAGAAACTATTCTGCCAGATGAGTTTTATTAAAGAAGAAGTGGGAAAGAACTCGAAATTTTTAAAAGAGTTCGTTTTTCCACTGTTTTTTCAAGGAAAGATAGTAAACATTGTCTAGGAGGAGAAATGGCAGAGCTTGTAACATTATTTCACTACAATACTTTGGGAGCTTTAATGGCAGGGCTTTACAAGGGGACGATGACGATTGAAGAATTGCTTCAACATGGCGATTTAGGGATTGGTACTTTAGACTCTATTGACGGAGAGCTGATTGTGCTTGACGGCAAGGCCTATCAAGCCAAGGGGATAGGAGCAAGTCCTGAAGTGATAGAAGTTTCAATGGATAGGACGGTTCCTTATGCTGCAGTGGCTTTCCACCGAGCAGAAGTGCGTTTTCGTCAGGACATTGAGCTGACTGATGAAGCGTTGAAGAAGCGCATAGAAGCTAGCTATGTCGGGGAAAATCTTTTTCACTCAATTAAGATTCATGGTGAATTTAGCAGCATGCACGTGCGCATGGCTCCAAAAACCTCTCCGGGAAAGAAGTTCGCAGAAATCGCCGCTCATCAGCCGGAGTACTATGTAGAACACATTTCGGGAACAATCGTTGGCTTTTGGACGCCAGAGTTGTTTCACGGTGTCAGCGTAGCCGGTTTTCATCTTCATTTTCTATCTGATGACCACCAATTCGGCGGACATGTTATGGATTTTGTCATGAAGAATGGAGAGGTTGAAATCGGAACGATTGCAGCATTGGAGCAGCGTTTTCCTGTTCAAGACCAAGAGTTTCTCTCTGCCAAATTGAATGTGGCAGAGCTAAAAAAAGATATTGAGAAATCGGAATAAAAAACAGTGGACAAAGTTAGACAAAAGCTTAAATTCCATTCAAAATTCAAAAGAATGATGCCAAAAAGGCTTAAAATCGTGTTGTTAAAAGCACTGATTTTAAGCCTTTTACTGTTCTAAGAAGTCCTTGTAATGAGAATAAGTCCGTAGCTGTCGCCCCGGTCGAAGAAGTGAACGAGACTTGGTTTAAGCTGTCGTTCTGGTCGACGGAGTGATAGGAATTGGTTTAAGCTGTCGCCTTGGTCGATGGAGAGAATGAGACTTGGGTTAGCCTGTCGCCCCGGTCGACGGAGAGAATAAGACTTGTTTTAGTCTGTCGCCTCGGTCGACGGAGAGAATGGGAATTAGTTTAAACTGCCGCCCACGTCGACGACCTATCTAAGAACTGGTTCACTCCGTCTGAGGGGCGGATAGATTGTCAGAAAAGTGCTTCACTCCGTCCGAGGGTCAGATAGTTTGCCTGAGAACTGATTCACTTCATCCGAGGGTCGGACAGCCTGCCTGAAAACTGGTTTGCTTCGTCCGAGGGTCGGACAGCTTGCCAGAAAAGTGGTTCACTTCGTCTGAGGGTCGGCCGTACGAAGAGTCGTCAGAAAAAGGTGCCGATTAGCGGACACCTTTACATTTTCATAGATTTGATTTTGGCTTCATCGGGAGTGACCCGCAGGGTCTTTTGTCCAGTATAGGTCACAAAACCGGGCTTGCCACCGGTTGGCTTATTGAGCTTTTTGACTTCAATCATATCCACCTGAACGAGATTGGACAATCTCGCCTTAGAAAAGTATGCTGCCAATTCCGCAGCATCTGTCTTGACCTCATCACTTGGTTGCAGATTGCCTGTGATGACCACGTGACTGCCGGGAATATCCTTGGCATGAAACCAAAGTTCCTCTTTTTTAGCCATTTTAAAAGTCAACTCGTCATTTTGCAAGTTGTTTCGACCAACCAAAATAATCGTCTTACCGTCAGTTGCCAAGTATTTTTCTGGTTTCTTTCGTTTTTGAATTTTCTCACGCTGGCGTCGGCGAATAAAGCCTGTCTGGATCAATTCCTCACGAATCTCTGCGATTTCTGTCAAGCTAGCCTGTGACAGGGCGGTTTCCACACTCTCCAAATATTGAATGGTTTCTTTAGTTTCTTCAACCAGTCCCGTTAAATGCTTGACTGCTTCTTTCAGTTTTTGATATTTCTTAAAATAGCGCTGAGCATTTTGGTTAGGGGTCAAAGCTTTATCCAACACAATAGTAATTTTCTCGCTTGTGTAGTAATTGTCCAGTTCTACTTGGTCTTGATTGTTGGGAACTTGGTGCAAAAAAGTAGTGAGGAGTTCTCCTTTTTGGCGAAATTCTTCAGCATTTTCAGTCGCGACTAATTCCTGCTCTTGTTTTTTTAATTTCTTGCGGTTTTTTTCTAATTCATTCTCCACTCGATGAATCAGTTCACTGGCTTGCTGATTAACACGGTCGCGTTCCGCCTTGTCTTGATAGAAGTCATCTAGCAGCTGCGATAAGCTCGGAAATTCTTTCTGACTATCCGCAAAAAGAATGGGCGCAAAGGATTTAGTCGTCAGATGAGCTTGCGTGGGACTGGCAAAGAAAGCACGGAAGGTTTTTAGTTTGTCACTCGTTAAGCACTGACTGAGCTCGGTCGCTGTATCGCGCCCCAAGCCTTGGAACAGCTTTTGTAAAGAACGAGCCGATAAATCCTCTGTATGCAAAATTTCAAATAACTTTTCATCAGAAATGGTGAATGGATTGCGCTTATCTGTTTGAGGTGGAGTGACATAGCTTGAACCAGGCAGAATCGTACGGTAACTATTTTGAGAAAAGCCGACATGTTTAATAGCTTCAATAATATTGCCGCTTGCCTTATCCATTAGGATGATATTGCTGTGCTTGCCCATGATTTCGATGATAAGAGTTGCTGCCACGTTATCTCCAATTTCATTTTTGTTGGAGACAGAGATTTCCAAAATTCGGTCATTGTCAATCTGTTCAATGCTTTCAATCGTAGCACCTTGCAGGTATTTCCGCATGACCATAATGAATGTATTAGGCACTGCGGGATTTTCAAAGCTGGTATTGGTTAGTTGAATGCGACCAAAAACAGGGTGAGCGGATAAGAGTAATTTGTGATTTTGCCGCTTGCTGCGGATTTGCAGCACTAATTCCTGATTAAACGGTTGATTGATTTTTTGAATACGACCATATAGCAACTCTTGCCGCAATTCCTCTGTCATGTGGTGTAAAAAAAATCCGTCAAAGGACATGTTTTTCTCTCCTTGAATGATACTAAAGAAAATTATAACAAAAAATAGCAAGAAAAGGTTGGAAAATTATTGTCAGAAAAGTTTGACAAAATACTTGACTTTTGTTTCAGAAACATCTAAAATAATATCAAATTAGAAAAGTAATAAAATAGTTGTTGGCAGAGAGCTTGTGGTTGGTGAAAACAAGTAGCAGCGTTTTATGAAATTGGGCTAATGGATAGAAGTTGAATTTGAAACGATAAAAATTCGGTGAGCACACCTTACAGTGCAACTTGTTGTTAGACAAGATAGAGATCTGGGAGAAGTCTATTATTTTTCCCATAATTGAGGTGGCACCGCGATTTACGCCCTCACACAGGATGAACTGTGTGTGGGTTTTTCTTTTATTGTTTCATTTCCCTTAAAATGGAGGAAAAATATGTTTAAACGATGGCGACTTTGGCTTTTACTCGAATAAAAAATAGAAAAATATGAAATGGAGAACAGATATGAAAAACAAACGGTTAATGGGAATGATTGCTCTTTTAGTGGTATTAGTTGTCGGAGGCATTATTTATTCTAGTGTAAATGGCGAGAAAGCACCGAAGACAAACAATACAACCAAAACAGTAAAAGTTGGTGTGCTGCAATATGTCAGTCATCCGTCACTTGATTTGATTTATAAAGGGATTCAAGAAGGATTGGCGCAAGAAGGTTATAAAGGCAAGAAGATCAAAATTGACTTTATGAATGCAGAAGGTGACCAAAGTAAAGTGGCAACGATGAGCAAGCAATTAGTTGCCAATGGCAATGACGTGCTGATTGGAATCGCAACGCCTGCTGCTCAAGGTTTGGCTAGTGCAACGAAAGACAAGCCAATCGTCATGGGAGCAGTGACCGATCCAGTTGGGGCGAATTTAGTAAAGGATTTGAAAAAGCCGGGAGGCAACATTACAGGTGTGTCTGACCACAACCCAGCTCAACAGCAATTGGAGCTCATCAAACAATTAACACCGAATGTGAAAACAATCGGCCTCCTTTATTCAAGCAGTGAAGACAATTCAAAAACGCAGGTAGAAGAATTTACAGCTTTGGCTGAAAAAGCAGGCTATAAAGTGCTTTCTTATTCTGTACCTTCTACCAATGAGATTGCTTCAACCATGAATGTGATGACAGGAAAGGTAGATGCCATTTGGATTCCAATTGACAACACCATTGCTTCAGCTTTTTCAACAGTCGTTTCCAGCAATCAAACGGCTAAAAAACCAATCTATCCAAGTGCGACCGCTATGGTAGAAGAAGGTGGTCTGGGTTCAGTGGTTGTCGATCAAAAAGATCTTGGAGTGGCGACTGGAAAAATGACGGCGAAAATTTTGAAGGGCGCTAAACCAGCAGACACAGCTGTTGAAATCTTTGCTACTGGCAAATCAGTTGTGAACAAAAAAGTGGCTGCTCAGCTAGGAATAACAATTCCAGATGATGTTCTGAAAAAAGCAGGACAAGTCATTGAGTAATCCGATTATAAGAAACGATATTTTAAAAGTTAGGACAACAGTATGATACTTTCAATTGTCTCACAAGGACTTGTTTGGGCTATTTTAGGCTTGGGGATTTTTATGACTTTCCGCATTTTAAACTTCCCTGATATGACAACAGAGGGCTCTTTTCCATTGGGCGGAGCAGTAGCAGTTACGCTGATTAGTAAGGGAATCAATCCTTTTCTGGCAACTGCTGTTGCCATTCTGGCTGGCTGTCTGGCAGGCATGGTAACGGGACTTCTCTATACTAAGGGGAAAATTCCTACTCTCCTTTCGGGAATTTTAGTCATGACTTCCTGCCATTCTATTATGCTTATGTTAATGGGGCGGGCTAATCTTGGACTTCTTGGAACGAAGCAAATTCAGGACTTTCTACCGTTTTCTGGCGAATTAAACAATCTTCTGACAGGATTGATTTTTGTCAGTTTGGTAATTGTAGCATTGCTTTTTTTCCTAGATACAAAATTGGGTCAAGCTTATATTGTCACGGGTGATAATCCTGATATGGCAAGGAGTTTTGGCATTCACACAGGACGAATGGAGTTAATGGGTCTGGTGCTGTCTAATGGTGTCATTGCCCTAGCTGGTGCCCTTATTGCCCAGCAGGAAGGTTATGCGGATGTCTCGCGCGGGATTGGTGTCATTGTTGTGGGGCTTGCCAGTCTCATTATCGGAGAGGTGCTTTTTACCAGCCTGACATTGGCAGAACGCCTATTGACGATTGTTGTCGGCTCTATTTTCTATCAATTCCTGATTTGGGGCGTGATTGCGCTTGGCTTTAATACCAGCTATCTTCGCCTTTATAGTGCGGTTATCTTGGCAATTTGTCTCATGATTCCGACTTTCAAAAATAAATTCTTTAAAGGAGTCAAGTTAAGCAAATGACAGCAATTGTAGAATTAAAAAACGCGACAAAAATTGTCAACACAGGTATTGAGGAAGAAAAAGTCATTTTAAATGATGTTTCACTGGATATTTTTGAGCATGACTTCATTACGATTTTAGGCGGAAATGGGGCAGGGAAATCCACGCTTTTCAATGTCATTGCAGGAACATTACCATTGACGAGTGGCAGCATTTATATTCTAGGTGAAAATGTGACCAGTTATTCACCAGAAAAACGGGCTAAGTATCTGTCACGCGTCTTTCAAGACCCAAAGATGGGAACAGCTCCGCGCATGACGGTGGCAGAAAACCTATTGATTGCTAAATTTCGTGGTGAAAAACGCCGTCTAGTGCCACGCCGTCTGAGCCATTATCGCAAAGAATTTCAGGAGACGATAGACAAAATCGGCAATGGCTTAGAAAAACATTTGGACACACCGATTGAATTTCTCTCTGGCGGCAATCAGCAAAAAGTGTTGCTTTCACGTTGGCTACTGACCCGACCGCAATTTCTGATCCTTGATGAGCCAACTCGCGGCATTGATGTTGGTGCCCACGCCGAGATCATCCGCCTGATTGAAACGCTATGCGCCGATGGTCTGGCGCTGCTGGTGATCTCCTCCGAACTGGAAGAGCTGGTGGGCTATGCCGACCGGGTGATCATCATGCGCGATCGCAAACAGGTGGCGGAGATCCCGCTGGCAGAGCTTTCCGTTCCGGCGATCATGAACGCCATTGCGGCGTAAGGAGAACAGTGTGATGCCTCAATCTCTTCCGGACACCACTACGCCAAAAAGGCGCTTTCGCTGGCCGACGGGGATGCCGCAGCTGGTAGCACTATTGCTGGTGCTGCTGGTCGACAGCCTGGTAGCCCCGCATTTCTGGCAGGTAGTGCTTCAGGATGGGCGTTTGTTCGGTAGCCCCATAGACATTCTTAACCGTGCAGCCCCCGTTGCGTTACTGGCGATTGGTATGACGCTGGTGATCGCCACCGGTGGGATTGATCTCTCCGTAGGGGCGGTGATGGCTATCGCCGGAGCCACAACGGCTGCGATGACGGTCGCGGGAGTCAGCCTGCCGATTGTTTTGTTAAGCGCCCTGGGCACCGGCATCCTGGCGGGATTGTGGAACGGCATACTGGTAGCGATCCTCAAAATTCAGCCATTTGTCGCCACCCTGATCCTGATGGTCGCCGGGCGCGGCGTGGCGCAACTGATCACCTCCGGACAGATCGTCACGTTTAACTCGCCGGATCTCTCATGGTTTGGCAGTGGATCGCTGTTGTTCCTGCCAACGCCAGTCATTATTGCGGTACTGACGCTTCTCCTGTTCTGGCTGTTGACCCGCAAAACGGCACTGGGGATGTTTATCGAAGCCGTTGGTATCAACATTCGGGCGGCAAAAAATGCCGGGGTAAACACGCGGATCATCGTCATGCTCACTTATGTGTTGAGCGGGCTGTGTGCGGCGATTGCGGGCATTATCGTGGCGGCGGATATTCGCGGTGCCGATGCCAATCTCGCGGTGGTTATTGGCGGCGGATCGCTGATGGGCGGACGTTTTAACCTACTGCTTTCGGTGGTGGGGGCGCTGATTATTCAGGGGATGAACACCGGAATTTTGCTTTCGGGCTTTCCGCCAGAGATGAACCAGGTTGTAAAAGCGGTGGTGGTTCTTTGCGTGCTGATTGTCCAGTCGCAACGCTTTATCAGTCTGATTAAAGGAGTACGTAGCCGTGATAAAACGTAATTTGCCACTGATGATCACCATCGGCGTCTTTGTGTTGGGTTATCTTTACTGCCTGACCCAGTTTCCCGGTTTTGCTTCCACAAGAGTGATCTGCAATATCCTGACCGATAACGCCTTTCTTGGGATCATTGCCGTTGGCATGACCTTTGTGATCCTCTCCGGTGGGATCGATCTCTCCGTCGGTTCGGTGATCGCCTTTACTGGCGTGTTTCTGGCAAAAGTGATTGGCGATTTCGGCCTCTCGCCGCTGCTGGCGTTTCCGCTAGTGCTGGTGATGGGCTGTGCCTTCGGCGCATTTATGGGGCTTTTGATCGACGCCCTGAAGATCCCGGCATTTATCATTACCCTGGCGGGGATGTTCTTTTTGCGCGGTGTCAGCTATCTCATCTCAGAAGAGTCGATCCCGATAAACCATCCCATTTATGACACGCTCTCAAGCCTTGCGTGGAAAATCCCTGGCGGCGGTCGCTTAAGTGCGATGGGACTGCTGATGTTGGCGGTGGTGGTTATCGGTATTTTCCTCGCGCATCGTACCCGTTTTGGTAATCAGGTATACGCCATTGGCGGCAACGCAACGTCGGCGAACCTGATGGGGATTTCCACTCGCAGCACCACTATTCGCATTTATATGCTCTCCACCGGACTGGCAACGCTGGCGGGGATTGTCTTCTCGATTTATACCCAGGCCGGATATGCGCTGGCGGGCGTAGGTGTGGAACTGGATGCTATCGCCTCAGTGGTAATTGGCGGTACGCTTCTGAGCGGTGGCGTTGGAACGGTATTAGGGACGCTTTTTGGCGTGGCGATTCAGGGACTGATTCAGACTTACATAAACTTTGATGGCACGCTGAGCTCATGGTGGACGAAAATCGCCATCGGTATTTTGTTGTTTATTTTTATAGCATTACAGCGTGGATTAACGGTGCTGTGGGAGAATCGTCAGAGTTCGCCAGTGACAAGAGTCAACATTGCGCAGCGATAAAAACGGCTCTCCGTGTGGAGAGGCGCAGGAGATTACGCGTCCGGGAACTCACGGATAAAGCGTTCGACATCTTCAACCATATGGTCGTTGCCGACAAAGAACGAACGGCGCTGGTGCAGAGTTTCCGGGATGATATCCAGAATACGCTCTTTGCCATCGCTCGCTTTACCGCCCGCTTGTTCCGCCAGGAATGCCATCGGGTTGCACTCATAAAGCAAACGCAGTTTGCCGTCCGGGTGGCTGGCGGTGCTTGGGTAGAGATAAATACCGCCTTTCAGCAGGTTACGGTGGAAATCCGCGACCAGTGAACCGATATAACGTGAGGTATACGGGCGGTTGGTGGATTTATCTTCTTCCTGGCAGAATTTAATGTACTTCTTCACCCCGTTCGGAAACTTAATGTAGTTTCCTTCGTTGATGGAGTAGGTTTTGCCTTTCTCCGGGAAGCGCAT
>OGKM01000414.1_pt1 | contig 21673 bp, 36 predicted proteins | sample 1572501 | NCBI WGS metagenome assembly OGKM01 (sample SAMEA2582154, study PRJEB24529) | metagenome | biome: Human gut stool | place: China | collected 2011
CCGATTTTGATATTGCTACCACTTACATTTAACGGCAATAAGCCATCATCTGGTACAATCACATCTGGTTGTTGCTTCCCATCAATTACCACTTGTACAGTTTGACCGCTCAAATGAGGAATGTTAATACTATCAATTGCATTACTCGACTTAAACTCGACATAGCAATCAAGGAATACATTCACATCATCAGAATACAGTGGCACCATACGCTCGATGCATTTCACCTTTTTGCCTTGTAATGTGCGTTCAACAAGAGTATACAAGCTGTCTTGTTCACCCTCAGACACGGATTCACAGTACAGATATTTGCCATTGGTTACAAAATGAGACCAGCCATATACTTTCTGCTCTGGGATATAGGTCAAGCAATTAATCTCCCCATCATTTCGAATGTAATAAATAATGCTGTCCGGGTCTTGTGCATAAGCACTGGTGATAGTTAGATACCCTCTAACACGAGTCTTAACAAATAGCGTTAAATCTTGCCCTGTATAGTTATCAGACTCATAAGAGTAACCCATATCACGAACAGTGCCGCCACGTTCTTGAACGAATACACATCGGTTACCAATAAACTGTGGTTCACATTTCAATGCACCACGTTGTGTTTGTGTTTTCAAATAACAGTTAGTAGGTGTAATAGTCTTGCTACCATCGACTATCCATTCATTACCGCTAGTAAGTACGATTAAGTCATTAGCTGGTACAAGGTGTCTGATTTCATACATCTTGCGGTTAATTACTGGTAGTGTGATTGCACTATCATCTGTGATAGTACCGCCTACTTTTTCTACCCCAAAGTTAGGATAATCACCAGTACGGCTAAACCAAATGAAGTTAGGCTTGCTATCAGTAGCAGCCACTACAAATCGGTCTTGATAGAATGTACAAAGTTTCGGATAGCCTCTACCTATATTCCAACTACCTAATTTCCATTGGTAACTAGGCTCACCCTCTTTAATACCATTCAGAATATTAACTTTTGCATTCTTAGCATCGGTTACACTTTTAATCTCAACGATACCATATTGAGTGAATGGCATAATGGATAAGTCGCAATTTACAGAACCACTCTTAATATCCGATACATATTTAAGCCTTGCTCCAGCCTCTATCTTACCTGTATCGGTTACATTGTAGTCATTCTTAGATGTATATGTTCTGTAATCTTTCCACGTTTGACCATCGTTGTTAGAAATCTGTAACTTGACTGTACCCTCCCATGTACCATGTGTAGTGAATTTCCATGATAACTCGGTATCAGTACTAAATGCTCCAACATTGTAATTGATATTGTTGTATGTCTTTTCGATAGTTGGTGCGCTAACAATACCATGTCTTACTTTTTTCTCTACAACTTCGCCAGCGGACTTAGTGTGTACCGCCTCAACGTAGTAGGCAATTTGAATTACACTACCTACCATATCTTGTGTGAATATGTCTTTAGTTGATGTGATCGTATCACCACTAACAGTCAATGTATGACTATTATCTGTATTAATATCCTCGTAAGGTTGCTCGGTTAGCTTGTATGCATCCAATCGCCAGTCAGTATCACTATATCGTGATAGCGTTTGAATAGGGTACTTACCGCTACAAATAAACATCACATCGCCACTTTGGATGCAGTTTAATTCGCCTACAATGTCCGCCTCAAATGGTGTTTCGACTTCAACATTGGTATACACACCATTCCGCCATACCCTAACGTATCTTTCCCCAAATTCAAGCATAAATGATTGATTTTTATTCGTGGTAAATTCAAACAGTCTAACAGGCTTATCATGGTGTTTAGCATATCCGATAAACTGTGAACCTTGCCTACGTGCTACCGCTCCATAAGGTCTAATCACCGCATTTTCAGCAAGCAATAATGCACTTTTATATTGTTCAAGGTCAAATCGACTAGATACATCTGGCGATACTTCACCAGTAGTAAATGCGACTTGTCCGATATACATAGGTTGCATATCACCAACTCCTTGCCTTTAGATAATTAGACACATAAGGCATATCAAGTCTACGCTCTTTAGCGCTCATAGATTTTGCCTCTTGTAATGCTGCTTGATATAGCTTGTATGATTGGTCAAACAAACCGCTATTACCAGTCAATGGCATAGCTAAGTCAGATGCCATCTTACACACCAACGCTTTAACAAATATAGGGTTCATTACATCTGCATCTGTTACATCGTAAACGTAATCTATATGCATCAATGGTACATCACTAACAATGTACTTAGTGTTATTGTCAGTTAAATACACATCATATTCTCGTTGTTGTTCCGCTCGGTATCGTTCACCCTGTGGTAACACCGCTAAGATGCGAACACATTTTTCAGGGTATGCATACACATAACCCCAACCATCAATCTTGTGTTCTGACAATACCGCTCGTTCACGCTTTCGTGCAAAATTCCATTCAAACTGTTCTAACAATACTTTACGTGTTAGATCATAATGTAATCTGCATTGTCTAGCAGGTTCTGTTTCTTCCGTCATGGAACGTATTCGACCTGCATTGATAAGCGATAATGCTTGATTGCAAATATCAGTAGGTGTCATTTGCTCCACCTTTCTATAAAAAAAGAGGGATGCAATATGCACCCCTCGTTCAATTATTCAGCAGTTTCTTCCGCTTTTTTACCTTTGGTTTTCGCCTTTGGCTTTTCTTCTATAGGTTCTACAGTTTCTTCTGTAGGTTCTACTTCTGCGACTTCTTCTGCACCAACAGTTTCAAACAAATCTTTGAAGTAGTCCTTATCATATTCGGCTACTTCTTCTTTTGTAAATTCAACTGTCGTTCCCTCTTCAATTAAACCCTTTGTATTGTGATAAAGGGTTACTTTTGCAACGTATTCCATATTATCCACCTTATTTAATGTTAATGCCACTTGTTAAGAATGCGGAGATAGTACCAGCAGTCATATTATTGGCGTTGATGCGGATATATTTCTTACCGCCATTAGCCAAACGCACTTTGTATTCAGTACCAGCTGGTGCATTCGCTACCATTGTAATGCCATGTAACAATACCGCATTAGCCATGTTATCAGTATCAGAAGTGTACACATTAAACAAAGGTGTACCAGTTACTGTTTTGTCGATGCGAATTACAAGGAATAAGTTAGGGTCAGCATCGCCACCATTACCATTCATCACCACATCGGAGTTAGTGTTTGTTGTAATGTCTTTCTTGAAAAAGAATGTATTTTGAGTATCAATAATCATATATATTTATCCCCCTATTAATTAAGCAGTAACTCGTGCTTCTGTGGAAAGTAATGCATCGATTTTACGTACTGGAATACCATTAGCACGTGTAACCATTTTGCCCATTTCCATTTCTTCTGTGATTGTAGAACCATGTACTTTGTTCTTTTGCAAACGTAAGAATGTACGCAATTCTTGGTTCATGTACCATACAGGACGGCAGCCAGTAAGAGATTGCATTTTTTCTTCTGCACGGATCATCAAGTTAATTAAGTTAGGACCTGCGGAAATATCTTCTTTAATAGATTTCATATCGATATTAGCGATACGTACTACATAGCGCCAATCACGAACACACAAACCGATGTTTTGTTCAAAGTGAGTGCGATATGCCTCGAATAAAGAGCCATCAGGCTTAGTGATTGTTGTTTTACCTTTATCTTCTTGTTGCAAGCCAGCCTCTGTACCACGTGGATAAATACCATGTACAGTAAGAGGACCCCAACCTACAAGCCACATAGATGCAAGATTGGCAGTACCGCCAGCATCAATAATGTTTTTAGCACTATCAGCTTTCTTAGGATCTAATGTATTGAAACGTGCAGATAAACCAACAAATTTTTCTGGTGTGCTTTCATCACCATAGAAAAGTGTACGTGCGATTTCTTGACCCATAGCCTCAACAAATGCAGCATCTTCTGTGGCACGGAATGCTACAGGGTCATTAGACAATTTAACCAACTTAGCATCTACTTCGGAGTAAGCCTCCAACATACCGCAAGTGTCGGTAATTTGTTTTGTAGTAGATTTGCTAGGTTGTACACCGCCATAAAGCATCCGCCATGTAGCATCAGGTAAACCAGTACGTACTGTTGTTTTATTGGATGTACCATCGTTACATTCAATCATTGTCATATCTTGAATGATTTCGTTAGATTGGTTTAATTGTTCAATGATTTGTGCGATTTTTCCGTTAGGATCCATACGCTTTTGCAAATCAATTAAAGTAGGGTTTTGTGTTCCGATTGTAGCCATAAATTATTTTCTCCTTTTATTTTTTGAACATACTCGGATAAAGATTGCGTCTGATTGCATCTTCTGACTGCGTGCCACCAGTTGGTTGACCGCCACCTGCGTTACTATCTTCTGCAGCCATATCAGCGATTTTTTCAAACACACGGATAACTTCGATACGATTACCTAAGCCGTTTTCAGCTAGAATTTCACGAATATTAGGAATTGTTTTTTCAATCAACTCAATACCTGCACCTGCTTTAGCTACAGTTTCATCAAATTTATTTCCTAATTCTTTAATTGCGTTTTCCTTGTAGCTTTCATATTGTTCGGCTAACGCTTGTTGCTTTTGTGTTTCGTAAGCAGTTACAAGGTCTGTAGCATACTTGTTACCAAATTTAGCTAACTCTACTGCTTGCTCTTGCGTAGCACCTACACCATTAAGCATTTTAGAAAACTCATCTGCGATTGATTGGTCTACTTGACCGCTATCAAACGCTTTCGTGAAATCATACACAATAGGTTCTGTAGGTGGTTCTTGGTTACCGCTTGTGTCAGTACCGCCGCCTAAGATTGTGTCTTGTTGTTGGTCTTGTGTATTCGTATCTTGCGGTGTACCACTTTCCGCACTACCTGTGTCAATATTCGTGCCTTGTTCTAATTCTTCTGCCATGTGGTTTATTCACCTTTCTTTTCTAAATCGTTAAACAATTTCTGTTGGTTGATATATTCAAGTTGTGCTTGATGATATTTCATAACACCCTCTACACCATCACCGATACGCCCTAATTCGTTCATGTAAGTTAAACCTACTTTTCGTTTCCCCTCATTGAAGAATGTTTCAGAATTACCAGTAAACGATTGTTTCAGTATGTCGGTGCGGTCTAAAAGCCTACAAAAAAACCACCTACCAAGTTCAGTACTTAGTACGTGGTTAAGTGCATCAATATCACGATCACGAATATATTCTTGTTTTGTCTTACTCATCTACACCCCCATACCCATTAACTGTTGCATTACTGGGTTTCCGTCATTGGCTGCATCTGTTGCTTGTTTAGCAGCACCAGCCATTTGAGGTGCTAATTGTGCCATTTGTAATGCTTGTGCTTGTTCCTCTTGCTCTTGTTGTGCTTGTTGTTGTTGCTCCATGATTTGTTGATACTCATCATTGGAACGAATAACCTTAATCGGTACACCAAGATTAACGCCGTAAATGTCCGCCGCCTCTTCAAAGTTGAATTTCTGAACGATGTTAGCATTACCTTGTGCTAATGACATAATGAATGCATAGTACTGTTCAATATTCACCAATGAAGACATTTTCTGTGCTTGTGCTAATGGTGATATGTATTCAATCTTCACATCTAAACCATTTAGCATTTCCGCTACTTCATCGTCAATCGGTGGAAATATCCCAGCTCTATCCAAGATGCCATAAGTACGTTCAATGATTGGGTTTAAAAACTCACTCTGTAAGCGTTCAACTACAGGGCCTAACTGTTGCATCTTTTCTTGTGTGCGCTCCATAACCTCACGTGCAGTCATTTGCCCTGCATCTAGGTTATCAAGCATTAAGAATAAATCAGCGCTATATGCACGTTTTATGCTTTCAGATACAAACTGTATCTTCGCTTGTACGTTCGCCACATCAATGCCTACATTGAATATCGGTTCAACTTTACCGCCTGTGTCAACTTCCGTTACACCGCCAGGGAATAGATTTACACTTCCGATAACATCAGATGTAGCACTCATAGGTGGTTTAATACCAAGTTCAATAGCGGTTACTAAATCTTTTTCAAGCAGTTGTAACATTTGTGCATCTGATTGTGCGAACCATGCACACCCTTTACCATAACCGCTTAGATCATGTGTAGTGTGTCTAGCAATAGGTATCGCCCATTCTTCAAAACCACTATGTCTTAATACTTCATCTGTGTTACTCCCCTCTACCCAGTAGATAGAGGAATAAGGCATATTCTTATTGCCTAGTTTTCCGTTGCGGTCTTTGTTAGGCATAACCAACCAACACACAATAAAGGTACTTGCATTACCCTTACCCTCGTCATAGGCACGTTTAACCTTTTCAGGGCAAGCATTATATCCAAACTCTTCTACTAATTGGTCAGCCGTCATTCGATATTTGCGACCAAATGTATTTACATCACCATTACTGCCACACTCTAATGCGTATGTACCAATAGGGTAAGATGTGAACCTCACACCTACTTTTGCATCTGGCATGATTGACATAGGCGATTGGCCAAAAGGCAATTCCATATAGGTTTGGTGTACTGTGTTATAGAAATTAGACTTAGCAAAAACTGCATACAGTATCTGTTCCCTATCGTCTAACACTTCCGCTACCTTGCTATTAGCAGCTAGTTCAGCGTTTTCTAGCGTGAGTTTAAACCACTTACGGCTAGGTGGTGTCATACCACTCATTACGCCACTAGCGAATATTTGGCAACTTTCCCAAGCTACGCCATTATTAATCTTATCTGTGTAGACTTTCGATTGGTCTTGTTCATCATCAAATACACCAAGGAAAGGTAGTTGATAATCTCGAATATCTTTCCACCTAGAAATGTACTTTTGACGATTATCAAACATTGCCTTAAACTTCGCCTTAATTTTCGTGTAATCACGTTTTTTAGGTTCTGTATTAGTCGGTTGTCTAGCAAGCGTGGATAAAATAGTACCTTGCATCTTTAACCCCCTAATGTGTTCTTAGTGCCAGTTGCCGTAGATAAGATAGTACTTTCAAAGCCTTTCTTACCTTTCTTTTTCTTCATATACCAATCTTCACCAGTCATTGTAGTAGCATCATCTGTTTGTACAGTTGGTGCTGGTGCTGGCATTGGTGTATCAGGCATCTTATTTTTCATGCACATTTAATCACCCCTTATCTTTTAAATGGATCATACTCCGTATTAGCATGAACCCTACTCCCTACATTCACTTTTTTATTGACCCTGAACGCAAAGGTCAAGGCTAATGCATCACCTTTATTCGGAGATGGTAACCCTCGTTCTTTCATATCTTTCTTGCTTTCAAGTTGTATTCGTCCGTTCTTATCGATGATAGCTTCTGGACTTGTTAAATCATCATATAACCCTTGGTCATTAGGTGGAATAGAACCACCCTCTTTTAGCCAATCTTTCATTTCGCCCCACATATATGCACGCATATTAAGGTACATATCATTAGGTGCTTTACCACCAAAGGCAACTAACCGCCATCGTCTACCCATTGATTTACCGATACTGTATATTCCTGTTCCGTAGCCTTGGTCAATGAACACCGCATCTGCTTTGTATTCATCCTCAAACTGTGCAATGAGGTTAGCCATTCGCATATCATCATCATTCTTTTCTATTGTGGCCAAGCACTTCATGGAATAGCCTTGTCGCATTACGATTTCTAACGTATCGCCACCAGTCCACGCTGGGTCTACGCCGATAATTGTCGGTAGGTTAATAAAATCATTAGGCTTGTAAATTCTCTTTTGTGCCTCGTCTACGATTGATGCGGATATAAACTGCGTATCAGATGCACTAGGGAATAAACCTCTAACACGCACCTTTACAAAGTCGCTATCCTCACCATGAATATCAACCCATTCTTGCAGTTTGGCTTTGTTTGAGATTTTAACAGTCCTACTATCTATTTGATATGTAGTCCAATAGTTTCGATGTTTTCTGAAACATTCTCTAAACCTACCACTATTGCGTGTAGGGTTACCAAACACACACCAGATAATCTCTGTTTCCTTATCTGTTAATGCACCCTCTGTTACTTCCCATATCTTATCGGATATTGCGGATGCTTCATCAAAGATGATTAGTATTCTATTACCTTGATTGTGCAAGCCTGCGAATGCCTCTGGGTTACTTTCACTCCACGGAATAGCATCTATACGCCATGTTTTCTCGTATTGCTTATCAGCACTAAACAATGCAGTAGCTGTATAGGTGAATAGTTCCTTACCTATGAACAGGTTGTACCACTTATTCAACTCAGCCCAAGTCTTAGACTTTAACTGTGTATCAGTATTAGCAGTAACTACCCCTCGTGTATTCTCGTGTGTAGCAATAGCGAACAGTATCAGCAATGAAGAAAAGGCGGACTTCCCAATACCATGACCAGATGCAACGGCTATTTGTATTGCCTTAGCTAATGACTTTCCCTTACGTAGTTCTTCACCTATTTTCTTGAAAGTCTTTACTTGCCATTCGTCAGGACCATCAAAGTTTTCAAGGGGTGTTCCTTTTTCACCCCAAGGGAATGCGAAATATACAAAGCCTAATGGATCATGAGTGAACGAACCCAATGCATCAATCAGTTGTGCCTTGTTGTACTTCATCTGACTTCACCCTTGCTTGTTTCATGCGGTCTGATATATCAATCTCTATTTCTGCATCAAGTTTAACCTTATCGGTAAATAGCATATGCCGTTTACCTAAGAGTTCAGCTGCTTTCGTTTTATCGGCAACAGATACATCTAAACCAAACGCATCTTTTTCTTCACCACGCACAACCCTAGTCAGATATTCCAACACCTCATCAGCCGTTGCGATTGTGTCTTTGCTACGTTCGTTCATGACCGCCTCTATATATTGGCGCACGTTTATTTTTGTTAATAACTGACTACCCTTACTTCTTGCCGTCTTTTCTGAATATCCAGCAGTAACTGCACTTTGTGTTCCGTTGGTGGTCTTAACGTATTCATCAGCGAATATGCGTTCTTTCTTAGTTAGTTTTTGTGCTAATTCCTCTATATTCGTCAATGTTACTCACCACCTTTATACGTCTTAACTAAAAAAAGTAACACCTCGTGTTGCTTGGTGCTACTGTACTCACTTTCTTTTTTATAGAGTTGTCCTTGTTTAAAGGTTTTCCCCATTTTGTACTTGTGAGGAAATGTCAGTTTGTACTCTTCCTCTGTGTACATTCGACTGACAATATATATCTTGCAAGGCTTATCATATTTGCTCCACGATTGCCTTACATCAAGTGTATATCGTCTACCATTCATCCGTAATGCGGTTAATAGTTTCTTTATCGTTGGTTGATAATTCACATCCAACACCACACAATACCAATCAAGATTAGTACCGCACATAAGATAGCTAAACTATCGATGATTGTAATCATGTTATCGCCACGATGTTCATATGCGTATTTAGCTTTAGCCTGTAGGTCTTTATTGTTCAAGTCCTTGGCTGCTTGTTTGAATAGTTTTCTATCTTCAATGAATTGTTTGATTGCTTTAATCATTTCAGCACTTCGCCACCTTTCCTTTTTAATTTCCCATGTGATCTAACACATAAGCCATAATTACCTTTACTTGCACCGCCACAGGTGATGTATGTTTGACATAAACCATCGTACTCTATCACGCTTGCGGTACACACTCCCTTTTTGTTGTTTAAGCATTTACTTTTACAACACCTGACCTCTGTCATAATCTCCCCTTTATGATAGATTTATGCAAGAAATGGAGTATATCGCCGTGGATATACCCCATTTTGTGATAAATTTATTCTGTTTCATTGTGTTAATTATTCAAAACCGAAGTTATACCATCGCTCTCTTGTCGATGTAACACATAGGAATTAGCATTTCTTCTAAAACTCTATATCGTGCGTTAAGTACCTAGGAAACAAATATAACTCCAGTTTTCAATAATCACTCAAAACTAGGTGTGTTGATGATATGACAATTTACGCAATTTGGAGTTCAACTATGAATAAAAGAATACAAAGTTGGAAAAGAGAAACACACCTAGTTTTCAATGATCATTACACACTCAATACCAGTAGCTAACATTTGATGAATTATATCACGTGTTAGGCTAAGTAATAACAAGTTATGAATGGAGGCTGCTAGCTACCAGTATTCAATGTGTAACCAATGTAGGGTAAGTTCGTATCTATGAAAGTGATAATGTATAAGCTCTAATTGAAGATATTCGACTTACCCTATATCAGTTTTGCAGTAGTTCTACATATAAAGTTTTTGTCTTAACACATACTCCAGATTGAAATTAGAAAAAAGTATAGTGTTGTTTCCTTACTAATCAAATATGGTTGCGCTGCTACTCTGTGTCCATCGATGAATTGTTCTAACCACATTTCACCCATATACAACAAAGGCACGCTCTTGTATGGGCGTGCTTGTTGTTGTGTTTGATGTCCTAAGGAAAGAGTGAGTAGTAGTCGCTTAGTGGCAACTTCTACATATATATTATACCTAATAACAAACTATAGGTATATGGACATTCACGGACATTTGCAGACATTACTGGACAAGTTTTTTCCAAATTCCAATAATGCCTTTTGTTTGTATCGTTTCGCCTGTTTAGTTGAGTAACACCCAATCATTTTATAAGCATCTTCTGTTGTATTGTTGAGTACAAATTCATAACGCAAGATGATTGCCCCTAGCTTTTCATCTAGTGCATCTATCTTATTGATCGCATCGCATTTTAGCTTTGATAACTCATCAATACGCTTATCACGTTCTGCGACTGTATCAAGAAATCTTGCTACGCTACCCTCTAACCCTTGCGGAGTTCCACCGCCTGTTACTCTATCCTTACTGTAATCAATAGCGCCTATGGATGTAAGGTTCGCTCGTAGTTGATTAATTTCTTCTTTGATAGATGCAATCTGTACATCAATTAACTTAACAGGCTGTAGATACTCAACCGCCATTTCTATTAGTTTCTTTTCGTCTAATTCTCCCAAACACTTCACCTCACATTTTCAACCCAACATATACCAACAAAACAAGTACTAGCAAAATTACATCAATCATACACTCATAGTCGTACTTATCACCTATTCTAGTCAACCAATACACGATAAACACAAATACAATGCAATCAAATATGATAGTAACCATGTATTTATACCTCTGCTAGTTTTATATGTGTCCAATTAGTTACATCCTTATTACTATCAACGCTCCATGATGTAGCACCATTATCCCATACCCAAACATCTAAATAATCTGCTTTAGCAAAATATCTTTTATGCCATTTGATGCCATTACTACTAACTAATACAGGTGTATCAATCTTTACTTTCGTCCAGTCAACAATACCTAATTCCTCTTCAATACTAAAAACCTCATTAGCACTTAATTTTGGCAACGCTGCCATAACCCCAGTTATACCAATATATTTTTTACAACTGCTTATTCTTACTTCGTCCACATCATCAAACATGGATGGCTTTTCATTTGTTAGATACATATTATCGTATTTATCAGCCACAATATACCGCCAGCCATCATCATATAGCTTTTGAAGTAACCACTCTCTACCTTGTTTATCTGTGATCATACTGCACCCACGCTCCTCTATCCTCATTCCATTTGAATTTAACTACATCGTATAAATCAAAATCATCAATATTTTCACTTACTTTACCAATATAAAACACATCCTCTTCACTCTCTACCGCAAGCTGGCACAAGAAATCGAATGCATCTTGGTAACTTTGAGGTCTTATGTAAAAGTCGGAGTGTTCAACGTAACCGCTATAGCTTGTCATTTTGCTTATCATTCCATTGTTTCAACGCATTGTTCCACTCTTCTTTACGTTCATTTTCAACAAATTCTATATATTCAACAATCGCTTTTCTTCGTATTGCTCTTGTATATTCTTCTAACGATATTCGTCCGTTTCTCAAATCAAACATACTTATCATTATTTCAATGTTTACACCATTTATACGATATCTAGCAAAGATACCGCCAACACCATATTCAATAATGGGTTTATAAATATCATTTCCACTCACTATCGTTAAAGCACCTGATAGTAATTCAAAATCCATCATACTCACCTCTTATGATAGGGCGGATATTTCACCGCCCATATCCTTTACTTAAACAATGGTAGAAACATCATGATTGTTATACAAATCAATAACACGAACACCCATATCAATGCACCTGTTGATAAAAGTGTAAACAAGTTTTCATTTCTACACTTTCGTTCTGCATCAAGCATTGCTAAATGTCTTGCCATTGCAAGTCTTGATATTCTACGCTCATCTTCTATTCTTTTGAGTTCACATTCAATCTTTATTCTTTCGATATCTCGTTCAATCTCATTCATTATTTATTCGCTTTCAATTCTTCAACTTCTGCTACCAATTTAGTAACCAATGTTTCAAGCTCTTTGATTTTGCCTTTGTGGTTGAGTTCATATTCAGAACCTTTACCCAATCGGAAGTTCACACTAGCATTTACCATTTTTTCAGAACCCAAAGTACCACCTACACTAAACATTACGTGTTCATTTGGTGCATAGAAACCGCCTAGTGCTACTGCACTATGTCCTTTGTAATGACCATAACCTACGGAGAATGTCATTTTATCGTCTTTGTTGTAGCCTAAATAGTGAAGTGCGGATAACGCTGCATTAGCTGCACCAGCTTTTCCAATTTCACGTTCTACGTTTCGTGTCATGCCACGTTCCAAACTTTCAATTCGATTTTCATGGTTTTCCAATACGTTTGCATGGTCTACTAAAGTTTGTTCGTGAGATTGTAATTGTTGTTCGTGGTTATTAATGATCGTTGTGTGATTATTAATCACTGTTCTATTTTCTTGAATGGCTTTAGAATTTGCCTCTACACGCTCGTTTGTTTCGTTGATAGAGTTAGTAATCGTTGTGTAATTGTTATCCACCTTAGCGGTTAAATTCTTGATGTTATTTACATTGCGGTCTACACGGATGTTTAAGCACTTAATATCTTTATCGTGTTTCACAAGTTTTGCGCCCATAGATGCGATTTCATCGTAAGCAGCGTATAATTGGCTACCATTTACCGCATCGGTAGATGCTGCATCAATTTGTCCTGCAGCAACGTTCGTAATTTGGCGGTTGTAGTATTTCACACCACCAAACCCTGCTCTATCTTTAGAACCTACGCTCACTACAGATTGAGGGTTTTCCCCTGCGAATACATGAGTAACCCCATTCAATACCACTTGTTGTGTTGGTACTGGGTCATCTGTTACGGAATTTGTACCAAGTGCCACGCTGTTACTTTTATCTGCAAGTGTGTTATTGCCAATAGCGTAAGCATCCCATGCAGTAGCTTTACCATGCGTACCAACTACTGTTGCCCCTTGCCCAGCCGTTTCGGAGTTAGCACCAATCACCACTTGCTCTTGGTTGCTATCTGTTTTGTTGTTATAACCAATGATTGTCGATTGGTTCGCACTTACTGTGCCATTGTTAGCACCGATAACTGTTGTATCACTACCGCTAACTTTATTATCTCTACCCAAAACGATTGTGCTTGTTCCTGTTACTACTGTATTTACACCTAATGCAGCGGAATTGTAACCGCTAACTACTGGTGCAGTAGTGTTTGGTTCTACTTGACCTACTACTAAACCATTTGCAAATGTGCTACCTGTTACCGCCATTACTGCCATTGTTGCTACTACTAATTTTTTGTTCATGTTAATTTCTCCTTTTATGTTAATTATTTTAGATAACTTATTTACCAGTACTGCCATATCCACCAGCACCACGTTCTGTTTCACTCAATTCATCTACTTCTACTACATCGACCAATTTAATCGGAACGATGATTAGTTGTGCGATGCGATCACCTCTAAATATCATGTAATCGCTACAAGATACATTCTCATATGCGATGCTTAGTTCACCTCTATAGTCAGCATCAATAATACCTACACTATTGGCACATCTTAGAGGTGTTTTGCTCATGCTACTCCGTGGCACAAGCAAACCCATATGACCTTTCGGTATTTCCACCGCTACACCTAGTGGTATTTTCTTTTGACTATCTGCAGGCACTTTGATGTGAAACGGACAATATAGGTCTAACCCAGCTGATACTTGCGGTAACTTGGAGTCCACCTTTCCTCTTGTTGGTAGTTGTGCGTATTCACTAACCAACTTCACTTTCATTTTTTCTATCAAAACTTCACCCCTAACATAACTAACGCTTTTTTCACCGTTTTATAATCTGCTCCTACTTGATAACTAATTGCCCTTAATGACATTCCAGCATTATGCATTTGCAATAATGAATTTCCATCTAACTCACTTGCACGTGTATATGTTTTCTGTGGCTTAGTACCTTTTAAACCTAAACAACATAACGCTCTACCAGCACTTATATCTCCATATACACAAGCTGCTAGTGCTAACCAATTAAGGTTATTATCTGGCACAAACTCACTCATATTAACCATTACTCCACTCACTTTCCTTATAGATACGGAAGAAATCATCCGCACTTAATACCACTAACCAAGGTTTATTGCTTTTTTTCCAAGCCACAATAGGTATATCTCCATTGTTTGCTTGTTTTGCATCGTGTTCCGCTTGTTCATAAGCCTTGCGAACATTCAGATTTTCAACGAACTTTACTTCTTGATGTATGTTTGGCAACCCTACACAGTCCGATGCATCACCTGTGTTACCACAATACTGTGCAGTTCTACGGACTTTATCGAACCCATTGGCTCTACATACATCACGCCACATTCGTTCGCCACGTTTTCCTTTGTCTTTACTGTTTATTGGCAATGATCATCACACCTCTTTAAAATATCCTTTACTAACTCCAACGGAATATGCGACCTCATGTTGTATCGGTTTATTCCTTTTATGTTTAACTTATTGAATTTGATTTGGTTTTTCATATCATCTTTGAGCAACTTCAAATCGATATTGCTACCAAACTTTGTTGGTTTTTTTACTGGGTAATCGTAGTTGTTGTAATAGGTTAGGTTTTCATAAGGAACATCAAACCCTATTACATTTGCTATATATTCCCATATCCGCCCATATGCAGGGTTTTCAATTACGAACACACTAGGCTTGTATCGCTCAATGATTTTCAATGTGTTGTAGATGCACATTTCACCATTGATGCGTGTTAGGAATGACTTATCATACTTGAATTGGTAGTTTTCATAATCAATGTGATTTCTGATTGTGAATTTACTCCCCTGTTCATATTCACCAAACAGGTTGATAGTCATATCCTTTTCTTGTTTCCAACACGCATTGCCACCTTTCATGGCACTTGCTACGCTCCAGCTTTCACAGGGCGGACTAGCTAGAATTACATCCGGTCTATCTAGCAAGTCCAACTGTTCCCACAGTGCGTTAGGTTTATGTAGCGTATTAACTGCAAGGTCTTGGTTGATACACGCATCACCAATACCTATTGATGTTATTGTGTGTTGCCCCCCCCATATTCACGTTATATTCATCTACCGCTTGACGATAACAGCCGTTGCCATCATCAAATAACCCCCATATATGCATCCTCTTTCCTGTTCACCTCTAATCATTCACAGTACATCCATACTTTGCCTTTCTCATACGATGCTTAACTTTCTTTACGTTATCCCCAAGGTACGCTAACACATCATTTCGTTTGATTGTGTGTTCCTGCATCGTTTCCCTTTTGCGTTTATACATTCGATACGCTGGACACTTAACGTGGCAAGCTACCTCTCTGTATTCGCATCCCTTACATGGTGCATTCAATATTAATGCTCACTCCTACAACTCTTCTATTTCTTCAACTTCAACATCGTCATACCAATCATTCAGTTCACTAAAATCAATATCTTCGTTATATGAAATCTCTTGTGCTTTCTCCATTGCATCAACATAACTTTCACATTTCACAACTTTGGAAAAGCCAATCTTTACATATCCACTAATTTTGTATTCATCCATGTTACTCACCTCTTAGAACGGAATATTTTCATCTTGCGGTTGTTCAAAACTATCAAAGTTACTAGATGCAGCATCATCATTTGTTAGTGATGTTCCTACAAAGTTTGCTACCACTTCTGTTACATATCGTTTTTGTCCGTCCGTGGTTTCGTATGAACGTGTTTGAAGTCTACCCTCAACAAACGCCCTATTGCCTTTACGCAAATTACCAATGCTTTCAGCTAGCTTTCCCCATGCTACACAGTTGATGAAAGCAGTTTGTTCTTTTGTTTCACCATCGCTTGATGTGAAAGTGTTGCTTGCTGCTACTGTAAATGTGGCTACCGCTTTTCCAGATTGTGTATATCTAACCTCTGGATCACGTGCCAAATTCCCCATAATTTGTACTGTGTTCATTTATTTCTCCTTATTTACCAATTAACTTTCTTTCAACATACATCTTACCTTTGTAGGCTCTCATCATTTCATGGATATTATCAAATGTTTTGCAATCAGCTTGCATAATCATCGTCATTTGTTCGTTCGCCTCGTCAACTGTTTCTACAGTCAACGGAATTTCAATAGTTATCACCATCTTATGTTTTCGGCTAATCAATTTATCCCCCTTAGTAGTAATGCATCCCATTCATGGTTGCCTCTACATCGTCAATGTACACATCATAATTAGGATGAATGTGGCAATCGACTGTTGCCTCATTCCTCATTATTTCAAGCAAGTTTTCAATCTTGGTTCTTGCTTGTGCCTCGTTGTTTGCCAGCACTTGAAAACTAACATTGAACGATACATTCACACTTACATCAAACTCTTTTACTCTTTCTTTCATCTATCCCCCTATTGCCTGTTTCAATAACTCTTTCCCTTTATCTGATATTTTGCTTTTGTTGATTGTTTCCGTTACATCTACTGGTTCTTTTGCTACCTCTACCAAGTTTCCTGTAGAGGTCATTTCTATTTGCTTTTGCCCAGCATTTAGTAATGCACGTTCACGTTCTGCTTTTTCTCTTGCCTTTAATAACAAGTGATTGTCTTTAATCGAATTTGCCATTCGTTGGCGGTGCGTTTCACGTTCCGCTAGTTGCTCGTAGCATCTAATGAATTGTGATCTACAACTTGCCTCGTTATATTCACTCCCCATTCTAGGGTTAAACGAAGACCATATAGTATTTGCAGCTTGTAAGGTTATACCTTGTAAATGTTCTTTGCCATGTTCAAAGCCATAAGCACCTACCGCTTTAATGACTTTTTCCCATTCGCTTTGTGCGATTGGTAGTTCCTCATGTGCATTTACATAATTACTTATTTCTTCACAAGCGGATAATATTTCACCTACGGATGGATAAAACTTAATCTTATTAATCTTCACAAGATTAATCACAGCTTGCTTTAACGTAACAGGGTTTATATCTGATAAGAACGATACATACGCTCTTACATTTTCTTCTGACAATTTAGAATTTGGTATCGTTGACTGTAATAACAGAATTACTTCCATTACATCCGCTTTCGCCATATTCCACCTCACTCTCATTCATGACTTTATAAATCGCATCTAATGTTTGTTCTGTATTGGTTTTCTTTGTTGTTGTTGGTTTTCTGTATTCGCTACGTTCCCAAGTCCTAACCGCTGCTTTCCAATCTTTCATGGAATTTTTTCCTACTTTCCAACCATTACTTTCGTAATAATCAAAGAATTGTTCAGCGTTTACATTGTTATTTCTTTCAATGCAGTAGTCTTGTATTTCATCAATAGTAGGTTTAGTGAAAACTTTACGCTTTGGTGAATGTGGTTTCTCACATTCGCCCTCTATAGTCTTATCTAACCTAACCTTACCTATACTAGCCTTACCTAACCTTACCTTACCTACGGATACATCTTGTATACATTCTGTATCCATTGTGGATACATGGCTTGTACTCAACTGATACTCTTTGTTTGCAGTAATTTCTAACAACTTTCTTTCAGGTTGTATACTTGGTTTGTAACGATCACTTTGTATGTAGTTATGTATCTTCCAATGTTTGATTACGATAACACCACTACCAAAATTGATTACAAATTGTTTAGCTACTAACAACTTCATATCATCATCTTTAGCACCAACTATACGCATGATAGATTTAGGTGCATTTACAAACCCATCATCATCTGCATCTAACAACATATGAAAGTATAGGTTTTGTGTTGTAGCCGGCATATCAAGGAATTGGTCTGATTTAATAATGGACTTTGCCATCATTCTTCTTTCTGCCATGCACTAACCTTTCCTAATAATTCATCAATCGCTTCACGTAAAAGAGGGTTTAATGCAGCACACACAACATTTTCTAGCATTTTATATTCATTGATTATGTCTTGGTGGTAATTTTTATCTCCTTGCTTGTTTTCAAAGTACATAATTCTAGCACTAATCAATGCTCTTAACATTTCTAGTTTTTCGTATTCACCCAATCGGTCTTTATTCATAGTGTTTCATCCTTTCCTTAACGATTTCTTGTAATCGCTTTCTAGTTTCTTTAGCAAACACCCCATGTGCTATTGGTATGTGGCAATGCACACACAAGCAAGCTAAGTTATCCATCGTGCTTTTACCTAACTGTGAACGGAATACAATGTGATGTATCGATATACCCTCATGACCGCCACACAGTACGCATGAGTAGTTATCACGTTCAAGCACTTTAGGTCTATTTTGTTTTAGTAGTTTTTCATCTTCACGTTTTCGTTTGTTCACTCTCCCACTCCTTAACTAACGATCGGATGTAATCGCTATCATCAAGTTTTATTCCAAGCTGGTTACACTCATCAACCAAGCAATCAATAAGCCGTTGCATTTCTGTAGTTGTATACACCGATGAGCCGTGGTAACACATTATGTTGTGATACCCTTTTAGACTTTTACACTCACCAGCATCTTCGGCTATCCAGCCGATACCATGTGCTTGCCATATCGTTATGTAGCGTTCGACTGCATCCTCACGGACTGGAACATATGTGAAATGCCCACAGTCCTTTATAGCTTTTTTGTATACATCTTCTTTTGTTGTGTAGCTATTTTTGCTTAACTCAACTGCAATCTTCTGTGCTATGAGCCAGCAATAAGAATTGGCGTTTAGACTTCTTGATTTAGTTTTACGTTTGATTTCTACTGTGTATTCTTTATCGGTAGTAATCTTTGATAGATCATTGTCATGTGGTGCTGGTATTACTACCATTACACCTAGTGGCGAACGTAATAGTTCAATACCTTTTACGCTCCACTTCATAGCGACATTAACCAAGATTTAACTTGCTTTAACTCTGTTAGGTCTAACAATTTTGACGATGATTTATTGAAAGTTGTTTTGATATAAGATGCTACTGTTTCGTTTGGAATACCTTTCACTTTTACAAGTTCCGTTACTTCATGTAGTATTTGTTTTGTTAATTCTGTTTCATTATTACTTTGTGCATCATCATCTTCATCCCAAGCCACACCAAGAATAGAGGATAAGGAATATCTGCGTGCATATGTAACAACGCTACCTACACCCTGTGGGTCTTTCTTCATCAACGGCAATGTAAATGGGTCGCTTTCAAACCACTCACCGCTAGTGTGTAACAGAACAGTAACAACAGTTACCTCTTCTTTTGATGTTGATGGCACTTGCAAGAACGATAAGCCATTTTCTGAAAGTACTGGTCTTACTGTTTGTAACAAACTATCAAGTGTTACATATTTAGCTTTTAAAAAAGCATTTTCTTTTGTTCGTTCTGGGTCAGATACTTCCGATTGAAATTTAGCTAGCGCCTTTGCTATCTCTGTTATTGTTTCGCTTTTATTCATCAAATCTCACTCCACTCCACACCTAATTTAATTAACAAATCATTGATTGCTTTTTGTTGTCTTGCGTTAATATTTTTAACAACGTATGTTACTGTTGCCACTTCCTCAAAAACTTGTGTAGGTTCTAATGTTTCATATTGTTCTACAGTAGCCTCTACTGGTTCTTGTGGTGCTTTTGCTTTAAGTTCAATCTCTAAACGCTTTTCAAACTCTGCAGCAATAACACTATCAAGTTCACCAAATGGAACATTACCAACACGATGTTGAATTTCTTCATATTGAATTGGTGTATCTAATGCGTAGTTTTGATTAAATAAATCGATTTTCATCTTAATCATTTCGACTTTTTCAGCCTGCATACGTTTTAGATCATCATCATTTTGTTGTTGTTCTAATACACCTTTCAGCATTTCTTCAACAGATAGTGCAACATCGGACATTTTAGCGGTTTTGTTTTCCCACCATTTAGGGTTTGGCATTACTCGATTTTTATATTCTTCTCTAATGCCTAATGATTGTGCTTTATCTTCAACCATTTTTAATACTGTTTCTTTACGTTTCAGCATTTCTTGTTGTTCAAATTCACCAATTTGATTTGCGATAGGGTTTTCAACTCGGCTCACAACTGCAAGCACTTGTTCTAACTCTGCGGTAAATGTATTGTATGGAATTTTTAACTCACGTTTTTTATCAGCACCAAATCGTGTTAGCTTAGTACGGATAGAAACAATCTCTTTCAATACAGATTTCATTTCTTTTAGGTTATCTTCCGTAACAACTAAGCCATTGTATTTTTCTAGTTTTTCTTCAAGATACTTCGCAAGTTCTGCGTTATTCCAAGTTAAAGTCAAATTGCTATCAATCACTTGTGGCTCGATAGCTGGTTGTACAATTACATCAACTGTTTCCATTTATTTCTCCTTGTGTTAAAATACAAGTAGAGTATTTTCCAATATCTCTACACAAAGTCCGCTGAAACTTCTCACTTTTCACTAGCGGACTTTTTTATTTGCATAAATCTTACATTCATCTAGCCAATAGCTGGTTAATAGCCATGTGGTTATACCTAACATCATTTGTAAAAAACCAGTCCATAAGCCTATTTGGTCTAGTTCTATACTTCCTACTGCACCAATAGCAAGTAACCCTGTTATTGTTCGTAGTGCGTAACACAACTTAATCATTTAAATCTTCTCCTACGATCACTAGCATTTGACTGGTGATTTTTTTTATTTCACTCTTTAACCTTTTGTTTTCTTTTTCTAATCGTTCTACCTCGTTTTTCAACTTTCTGTAACCAATAGCCGAGTATTCACTTTCAATTCCTGCTAGTGCTTCGACCTCTTTTTTACTAAACCTAACACCACTTACATTCGGTAGTTGTTTTAGCTTGCCTTTATTTCTTAGGTCATACACTGCAGTTAGTGAAATTTGAAATAATTCTGCTACTTGGTTAGCCGTATATACTAGGCTCTCCATTTCTTCTCGTTCCTTGCGTGTAAATCAGCTGTCCTAGCTAGTTTTACCCAAGATAAAATTACTTTCTTATTCCATCTTGATTGATTGCGTTGTGCCCATTTAGCTTTGATGAGTTTTCGCCAGTATTGTGCGTACTCATCGTTACGACCAGCCCATCCAAATCTTGTGGATGTTTGTCCGTATCGTTTGTTGGCTAGTTTTAGATCCATTTGATTTTGTACTAGCATCTAATCACCTCTATATGTGAATTTAATTCACTATTTTATTTAAAAAAAATATCTTTTGTTTCTTTACTGGTCAATCTCAACATATCAACTAATCGTGCAATTTCACTAGCTTTAAATTCGCTATCACCCCGCAACTTCTTATACAAAGCCTTTCTA
>OGKM01000423.1_pt1 | contig 21034 bp, 15 predicted proteins | sample 1572501 | NCBI WGS metagenome assembly OGKM01 (sample SAMEA2582154, study PRJEB24529) | metagenome | biome: Human gut stool | place: China | collected 2011
GGCTCTGCCAGTGGTAAACGGTTCTGCTCTGCATCAGCAGTCCGCATCCCCGTCGGACACTGATACGGTAAGCCCCCCGCAGAAAATGCACCGCCTGACGTTTCTGAGCCGGCCTCAGAACTTTTGTTTCAGTACCTCCTGCAGCATCTCCTTGTCCAGACTCAGGTCAGCCACCAGTTTCTTCAGCCGCAGATTTTCATCCTCCAGTTGCCGCAGACGCCGCAGTTCGGTCACGCCCAGACCGGCGAATTTCTTCTTCCAGTTAATGGGATGGACTACCTCCTCCCGCTGCGGTTAACTGTACGAAATGTGCTCACCAGGAGAATCACCATGAATATCGTATTTCTGGGTATTGATCTGGCTAAAAATGTTTTTCAGCTCTGCGGGTTAAACCAGGCCGGCAAACCGGTTTATACGAAACGAACTGGCCGAAAAGAATTGCTCTAGACGCTGGCAAATATTCCTGCATGTCTGATTGGGATCGAAGCGTCCACCGGGGCATTTTACTGGCAGCGTGAGTTTGAGAAACTGGGGCACAAAGCAAAGGTCATCAGTCCTCAGTATGTAAAACCCTTTGTCCACGGGCAAAAAAATGATGGTAATGATGCACAGGCCATCGCAGTGGCTCTGATGGAACCGACAATGCAGTTCGTGTCGCCAAAAAGCCCCGAACAGCAGGATATCCAGGCTTTACACCGGGCAAGGCAGCGTATTGTCAATCACCGCACTGCTACAGTCTGTCAAATAAGAGGGCTGTTACTTGACCGGGGGATCCCCATTGGCAGTGCTGTCTCCAGAGCTCGCCGGGCTATTCCTCTTATCCTTGAAGATGCAGAAAACGGTCTAAGTTCCCGTATGCGCAGAACAATTGCCGAGCTCTATGATCTCTTTAACGATCTCGAGCGTCGGATCCATTTTTTTGATAAGGAAATTGAAACAGTATTCAGGCAATCAGAAGCCTGTCAGCGTATCGCCAGAGTTAAAGGCATTGGCCCTAAAACGGCCACTGCCGTTGTTGCTGCTATTGGCAAAGGAACTGAATTTAAGAATGGCCGCCACATTGCTGCATGGCTGGGTCTGGTTCCACGCCAGCATTCGAGTGGCGACAGACAAGTGCTGATGAATATGACGAAAAAAGGCGACAAGCATCTGCGGACACTTTTTATTCATGGTGCCTGCTCTGTCGTCAGGGTTGCCACGAATAACGATGATGGCCATATGAATCAGTGGGTTAACCAGTTAAAGGAACGGCGCGGATTTAATAAAACGACCGTGGCGGTCGCTAACAAAAACGCGCGAATAATCTGGTCGATGCTGAGAAATGAGACCGAGTATCAGGTAGTGTGAAATTAATCCCCTGCCAGAAAAAGTTGCAGCGTACTGAGAAATGGTGACAGGTTGCACCTGCACAATCGGAACCTGATTTTTATACTGGCCTCAGAGGCCGTCCAGTTGTTGAGGCGATTGTGTGCGAATTCCCCATTTGGCACAGATTTTCCTGATGCCGGATAGATGTAAGCAACAACCCAAAACCAGATTAAGTACTTGTAAAAAGGAGGTAGTCCATAGATGTAAAAAGTGGCCTCAGAAATACCCATCATTCGGCAGACTTCCTCCACCCGAGTGCCGGTTTCGGCCTGTTTCAGCGCAAATGCTATCTGTTCTTCGGTATAGCGGGTCTTTTTCATGGCGATGTGCCTCTCTGTGAGATGGAAGAAAGACCGGAGACTTCAGTTTAGCCTGACACTGTTTTCAGGGAGGAGATCAAAGGTTAAGCGGGATACTTACAGAGAACATTTCCCCAGCAATGGCACTTGAAAAACACAGCATACATATGATTAATGAAAAGTATCTAAACAAAGCTACTGACCTCAATATCATTAAGGACTGGAAGGGAGTATCTTTGATCTTATAGATTGGCAAATGGACCTTCCTAAAAGCTTATAGCTAATAATTCCATCAACATTCAACTCATTCGTAAAGATATGCCCAGGGGCTTTTGAGTCGAACGTATAAATAAATAACTTATTATCTTTCATTGCATAAAAAAGAACTCCATCGAAACCAGAAACTTGATCATCAGAGTAAGATGATAATATTTTGGCAATCTGAGTTCTGGATGATAAATCTGTTATGGATTTTATTAGTATATTGTCATCAATACCTTTTGGGAGCGTATTCAAATATACGTTATCAATAAAAGGGTATAATCATTTTGATCGCACGAAGGAGTGTGAGGATTGTCCACACCGTAATAATTTCTAAAAAAGCCATCAAGGACATATTTATAATCATTTGCAGAAGGCAATGCCTTTACAAGTAAGGATATTCCTCCGGGATCACCTGCTATCACTCTCAATGACAACAACAGTAACATACTTATAGCTATAAAATTTTTCATCGACCGCCACCTTCATCTTTCACAGATTTAGTTTTGCTATCAAATCCGAAAAAATTATTGATTTTACTGAGGGTTGATAATCCATGCTTATCCTCATGAGAAAGTATGATTGGGATCAATTGCTAATGATTCACGAGAAAATTTTTTGCGCTGATAGTAAATAGCCATTTGAAAAAGCATCATTTCATATTGATAAGCTCCCCCCCCAATTCATCAAGTGTTTTCTCTCCCGAGAAAAGCTGTCGGCATTTACTGTCAATTACAGCATCATCTTTATCTCTTGGGAATATAATTTTCATTTTTCTTGCTATATCCCACACACCTGGGAATGAATCAACCGCACAATCCAAATCGTTTGGCGCAATATATTCTCCATTGACAGATACTTTCCCTAGATATATTGAACCACCAGGGTAAAACAAGCTATTCTGATCTGGCTCAGATGAGGAATTACTCCAAAAACCTTTGCCTGACAAAAGGTTTTTATTCCCATTAAACTTAGATACTATCGCCTGATATGACCTAAAGTGAGCATCAATCACAACTAATGCCAGAACTAATTTTTTTTCAAAATTAACATCTATAATAGAAGAAATTGAATTATTAAAGTAATGAATAGAATGAATTCGAATTGACTGTCCTTTGCAATCTATAAGCTCCTTAACATCAAGATATTTATTTCCTGATGCTAAAAGCACGCCTAAATGATCACTAGTTAGAGAAATACCTCCAGCACCAGAGATTAATGAATCATTCCAATTTTCTATTTTGCATGAGTAATCCGTATTTAATTGATCATCGTGAACATTTACATATCCAGCTTTATCCTTATCTAAATGGATGCTTACACCATCGATATCAATTGTGTTGTAATATCCAGCCCAAGAATTAAGAGCAGTAGCACAAAGCATCATAAACAAAAATGAATTAGTTTTAAACTTCATCATCAATCATCTCTTTTGCTTTTTTAGTAGCTATTTTCCTTTCTGCAATTCCTTTATCTGCACCATTTATATTTTTAGTTACTTTCAAAATAATGCTGTCATCATCAGATTTCCCAATTTTGTCCTCATCCATAATTTTGAGAACTTTAGACTTAAAACAAACTATAAAAAAACCACCTGTATCAATACAGTTATATGCATTTTCTGTCACTTTCTGAGGGTTTCCTATTTTTGGTGGTTTTTTCTTCATACCGGCTGAATTTTTTTCTTGTACTCCGGGTCATCCCACCAATATTTATCAAAGTCATTTTTTGACAACCAACCTCGATATACCCAGTAGCTTGAATATGTGTTAAGTCCAGTTAGCATTTTAAACCCTCTACCTCTTAATTTTTGTGCATCTACATCTCCACAGTTACCGTTAATCCAGCTATAGGATCCTGTGATATACCCTCCACGGGAATTGTATTTTTTCCCGGAGAAATAGTTATCCTTCTCGGCTTTAAGAGTTCCGTACCAATGACCTAGCTTAGTAGTTTCATTAAATGTTGATGCTTCAACAATCACACCACCTTGCTGAACACCATCAACAATAATTTGTTGCTGGCTAGTTTCTTGCATGGACAATAAATAACCTGATTCAACTGCACCCTGCCCTAAAAAATGACAAATTCTATTTGCATCAGATAAGTTATACTTTCGCATGATTGTATTTATGTCCGCATAGCACTCTAATGTAATATTTTTAATACCTTCAAGTGCATTTTTATTTTTTTTACAAGCATTCGCCGTCATTACTTTTTCAATTACTTCAGAGTCGAGCCAACTACATTTCCTGAAATGTCGAATAAATGATTTTGGCTCAAAATGCCACAACCGGTCAGAACTCAACGCTCCAGAATCAAAGCATAGTGCTTCCGCATGGGATTTAAACTTTGCATAATCGGCTTCCGTCATCGGTTCATGCTCTTCATTTCCCGTTTTCAGCCACGAAAAACGGATGTCGATCGTACTTTTTTCCCATTCAAATGGGAAATGACAGATTAGCTTCCCGCACTGGTTATCGAAGTCACCAACTTCGTGAAGTTTCTTGATAATAGCTGAATTACACTGGCTGTTGCTATCACTATCGTCATCTACCATCTGCCAGCCCGTCCAGTGAGGGAAATCAGCGTCACTAAACTTTTTAATACTGGAATCAGCAAGGTTGATCACCCCTTTACCACCCGGGTAATTGACTGTAATCCATAATGGTGCGTCTGCCGGTACCAGTGTTTCATGGTCCGTGTTGATCACTCGCCCAAAGCGAAGTAATTCAAACCCGGCACTTGGGCTCTCCTTATAATTCCGCATCGCGGTTTTATAGAGATTGTATTCGTAGTCATCACCATCTGCATTAACCAGTGGTTCACCCAGCAGATCATATTTTCCGTCAGTCTGCGTATTTTTCTGACGAGTAACCATCGTGCACTTGCCTTGGGCCAGAGTCATGCTGGCATACAGAGGCACATTGCTGGTATATAGTTCAGAAAGTCCGGTGGTAGAAATGCTGTTATCTGCTGGAGCCTTGTCATAAAACTTTGTCTGCGGTGGCAGATAAAAGTGAATATCACCATAAACCGCATCGGTGCGGCCATTCTTCGAAATATCCAGCTCTCCTGTTTTCCTGCCCGTTAGCTTGCTGATGTTGTCATCATCGCAGAAAATCTGGAAATGGAAAGCATTCACTCCATCAACCATGCCTGGAAGGCCTATAGAATCCTTACGGTAAACTTTATCACCGGCTTTAACAGTTTCAGCCAGCGACTTCAGATGCATGTATAAGGAATAGAAAGCCACTTTTCCTTCATCACCGCTACCGATCTCGGTTTCATGCTTTATGAGCACATAACCATCATTACTCCCCTTTGTATTGGGTTTATCGGCGTTGATGTTGAATGGTGCTAGATCGCGCTTGTCTGAGCTTTTGCGGAGTGAAACGACGGTACCGTCAGCTATCGCCCGCACGCTCTCAGCAGGCCTTCCTTCGTCAGTCTGACGTATATGTATTCCGCCATGCCACGAACCATAACCGTTGACCGGGTATCCGCGTCGGTCAACTACGGTCAGGATTCTTTCAATCCAGGCCGCATCAGTTTCATCGTCTTGTTTCACTTTCAGAAGAGGTGGACTGATAATCATAATCTGACTCCTTGTCAGGAAAATCTGAACTTACTGCAAGGTTCTGTGGTTTCAGGCGCCAAGTTCGGGAAGTCTTCCTGCTTGCTGGCCTTTTCCTTTCGCCCGTAGTGCCCGGCTTTTGTCAGGTATTCCCCCTGCGTCGCTGATTCAATGCCACTGGCATTGAGCGTGATATAACTTCCCCCGCCGTTTATCGTGACCCGTTTTTTCGCAATAATTTCGATACTGTCTTCCGTGCTGACAATGCTGATTTCCTTCCGGGCAAGCAGCGCCATCAGGTCATTCTGCGCCTGCATCTGTACCGGTCCCTGATTCGCTATCAGCCTGATCCCAAGCTTTCGCACAAACACGCTCAGCGCACTGCCCACCCCGATGAACAGCTTTTTCACCACGCTGACATCCGCATTCTTTCCGGCCGTGGCAATCAGGTTATGCCCGGCTGAGACCTGCAGATGCTCCCCGCTGGTCAGCGCTATCCCCTCCGGCGCGCTGACCAGCAGCACCGATTTTTTGAGGTCCGTCAGCTGCTGCTCCAGCAGGGTAATTTGCGCCTGGAGATCGGCCGGGTTCGCGGTCGCCTTCTGCGCGTCACCGGAGATGGACATCATCTGCTCCCGGGCTTCAGCCAGATTGCTGACCGCCGGTTCCATCGCCAGCACCTGCCCCTGAGCCTGCACCTGTCCGTCCGCGCTGATAAATATCCCTTTCTGTGCCCGGATAGCTCCCCGGCTGTCGGTTCTCAGCTCAAAGCCTTCGCCGCGCGGCCGCCTGTCACTGTCCACCAGGTGCCCCAGATTCAGCTGGCTCTTGCCGCCGTACTCCGTCGAGAGCTTGATATGCTCTTTTCCGCGCTCGTCGTCGAGGCGGATTTTGTTGTTGGCCGGGGTGCGCAGGACGTTACGTTTGTCATTGCGGATGGTGACGTGGTCGCCGTGCGCCGAGTCGTGCAGCACGCCCGCGATATACGGCCGGTCGGGGTTACCATCCTCAAAGCCAATCGCCACCTCCGTCCCCGCCAGCAGCGGCAGGTGCAGGCCGTAAGTGTCTCCGGCATACGGCCGCGACTGGCGGACCCACAGGCTCTCGAACCCGGTTTCCCAGCGCGCCCGGTCAAACAGCATATTCACCCGGTAGCGTCCGTGTTTATCGATATGCCCGTAGGTGTCGTTTTCCCGGGTGCTGGTCACGCGGGCCGGCAGCGTCCCGGCCATCACCGGACGCGCGCCGGGCTCAGGCCGGTAGCCGACGTCCGGGCTGTCCGGTATGCCGGCAAACTCCACCGCAAAGTCGGCATCGCGCCGGGCGTGGCTGTGCATCGCCGTGACGAGCACGCCATCAGCAAACTCCCCGGCCACCTCCTCTCCGCCGGTGACCTTCAGCACCTGTCCCGGGCAGAGCGTCGGGCAGCTGGTGGTGGCCTGCATCCGGGTCTGGCCGTTCAGATAACGCTCATGGCGAAGCCGGGCGTAAAACGCCCCGGACTCCGGCGCCGGATGGCGGTCATGGACATTCCCCGCGGTCAGGTAGTTATCTCCCCAGTGGTAAGCCTCACCAAAGGTGGTGGTCTCCCCGCGGGTGACATCCACCTGCGCGTTCATGTCCGCCGTCGCCTCGCGGTAGTTGTAGTCGCGGGTACTGACCTGCTGCTCCACGACGCGGTGGCGGCATGCCATCTCCCACACCGCGTCCACCCCGGCCGACTGCTGCCCTGACGGCGGGACCGAAGGCAACGTCAGCCCCTTCTCATAGCCCTGCTGACTGTCGCAGAACTCAGCGACGTCGATGTGCAGCCGCGTGTCGGCGGTAAACCGAAACCAGATCCCCACCTCACCCAGCAGCCGGGTGATAAAGCGCAGGTCATCCTCGCCGTACTGCATCACCTGCTCGCGTCGCGGATACGTTTTTGTCAGCGAGAACAGAAAATCCTGACCGCGCAGGCCGTGGCGCTCGCGGAGGATTTTTTCCACAATCTGCGGAACGGACTGGTCCTGGTAAATGGCGTTCTGGTGCGAGCGGTTGAGCAGCGCCAGGCGCGGCTGAAGCGTCAGCGCGTAGTGCGTTTCATCCCTGGAGGTACCGAGCCTTTCAAACCCCGTCACCACGCCCTGGATCACCCGCACGGGTTGCTGAACATTGATGCCGAAGCCCTGAGCCACCGGCGCCTGCAGCGTCAGGGAGGCTGCCTTCATCAGCATCATCTCTTTGCTGATGGCATGGTCTGCGCTGGTGAATTCAATACGGTAGCGGAACGGCTGGCTCAGGGCTTCATCGCCCTCGAAGGCCAGCACATCAAGCCCGGCTTCACATCCCTTCACCGAAAGCAGGTGGTGGTTATGGCTGAACAACAACGATTTCACGCTACTCATCGGATATTGTCCCCTCGTCAAACGCCATCACGACGCCTTCCTCTTCGTGATACCCCAGCGTCACCTGGCGCGGTTTCTGCCCCGCCGCCATATGGCTCAATAGCTGCTGACTCAGTGCCGGCAGGATCTGCTGATTGAGCAGACTGTCGACGTTACGGGCGCCGGTATCCGGCAGCAGGCAGGCCTCGGTCAGCGCGTCGAACAGGCTCTCGCTGAGGGTGGTGGTGATTCCGTAATGGCAAGCCAGACGCTGACTTACCTGCCCGAGCTTCATGCCGACAATGGCGCGCAGCGCTGCCGCCGGCAGCGGACGGTAAATCACCGTCTGGAAGCGGGCCAGCAGCGCCGGCTGGAAGTGGCCGCGCAGCACCGGGCGCAGCAGCTCGTGCAGGTCTGATTCGCTGGCCTCCGGCTGTTCATCCAGCAGCTGCATCAGGAGGTCGCTACCGAGGTTGGCGGTCATCAGGATCACGGTGTTGCGAAAGTCGATTTCACGCCCCTCGCCGTCGCGCATTACCCCCCGGTCGAAGACCTGGTAGAACAGGTTCATCACATCGCGATGGGCCTTTTCCACCTCATCGAGCAGCACCACGCTGTAGGGGCGTTTGCGCACCGCCTCGGTCAGGATCCCGCCCTGGCCGTAGCCGACGTAGCCCGGCGGAGAACCCTTCAGCTGGCTGACGGTGTGCGGCTCCTGGTACTCGGAGAGATTGATGGTGATCAGCGCTTTCTCGCCGCCGAACAGCGCATCGGCCAGGGCGAGCGCCGTTTCCGTTTTGCCGGTGCCGCTCGGCCCGACCAGCAGGAACACCCCCTGCGGACCGTTCTCCGGCGTCAGGCCGGTTTTCGCGGCGCGCAGGCGCCGGGCAATAGCGCTCAGGGCCGCCTCCTGGCCAACCACCCGTTTGCCGAGACTCTCTTCCAGACTCAGCAGCTCCGTCTGCTCATCTTTTATTAGCGAGGAGAGCGGCACGCCGGTCCAGTCGGCAATCACCGTCGCCACGGTGCGGACGTCGACGTCCAGCCCGAGCAGCGGATTGCCCTGCTGGACGGCGATAAGCGCGGTTTGTAGATCGCTAATTTCCGCCTGGCGGGAGATATCGCGGCGACAGGCCAGCAGCGCCTCCGTCAGCTGCAGCTCCTGACCATACTGAGTTTCAAGGGTATCCAGCGCCAGAATAAGGCGGATCTCCTCCTGCTCAATGTCCGCCAGCCGATCGCCGCGGGCGCTGTTGCCCAGCGCAATATCTTCCAGCAGCGCCTGCTTCTCCATCGCCAGCGCGGTGAGCTGCGCCTTCATGCGGGTCAGCGGCTCAGGCACGGTATCCAAACTCATGCGCAGACGGGCGGAAGCGGTGTCGAGTAAATCCACTGCCTTGTCCGGCAGCTGGCGACCGGTGAGATAGCGTCGTGACAGCGTCACGGCGGCGCGCACCGCATCATCCGTGATATGCACGCCGTGGTGGTCGGCATAGCGGGACTTCAGGCCGCGCAGCATCAGGCAGGCGGTGTCGTCGTCCGGCTCATCCACCTTGACCATCTGAAAGCGGCGCTCCAGCGCGGCGTCGCGCTCGAAGTACTGCTTGTATTCAGACCAGGTGGTGGCGGCGATGGTCCGCAGCTCGCCCCGGGCCAGAGCCGGCTTCAGCAGGTTGGCGGCATCCGCGCCGCCCGCCTGATTACCCGCGCCGATGATCGTGTGCGCCTCGTCGATAAACAGCAGCACCGGCGAAGGCGACTGCTGTACCGCCTCAATGATATTTTTCAGCCGCTGCTCGAACTCGCCTTTGACCCCGGCGCCGGCCTGCAGCAGACCGAGGTCAAGGGTGCGCACCGACACTGGCTTCAGCGCGTCGGGGACGTTGCCTTCGGCAATGCGCAGCGCCAGGCCTTCCACCAGAGCGGTCTTGCCCACGCCCGGCTCACCGACGAGGATCGGGTTGTTTTTACGTCGACGGGAGAGAATATCCACCATCTGGCGGATTTCCGTGTCGCGTCCGAACACCGGGTCAATCAGGCCGTCTCTGGCTTTGGCGGTGACGTCGAGAGTGAATTTGTCCAGCGCGTTCTGCAGCGCCGGGTTGAGCCCATCCGCATTCAGTTCGCTGCCCGCAGGACGCCCCACAAATTACACGTCCCCACCATGGAGCTGCGCAAGCGCCGCTTCCTGCTGCGCTGGCGGACGTTCGTCGGACTGGGCATCCAGCAAGGGGCGCAGGCGTTCCAGCTGACGCTGGCCCAGCGTTAACAGCGGCCACAGGCCATCGCACTGGATCAGATTCTGTTTTTCAACCAGCGCCATCAGCAGGTGAACACTGCGGATCTGCGCTTCGCCGCTGAGAGAGGCAATCAGCCAGGCCTCCTGCATCAGCCTCAGGGTATGGTGAGAGAGCTGGGGACGATGACGTACCGAGCGCGGCTGTTTATCCAGCCAGCTCAGCAGATCCTGCCACAGCGCATCCATATCCCATTCATAGCGCCGCGCCAGCACCGTCAGATCGCCTTCCCCCTGTTCCAGCAGCTTGAGCAGCCAGTGCTCGGGCAGGATCTCGGCATGCGCCCGGGTCTGGCACAGGGAGGCCGCCCCCTCCATTGCGCGGGCACAGCAGGGATTAAGACGGCGTAACAGGCTGGCTGGATTTTCCATGAGATCCTCTCTTATTGTTTCCGGACACGCTACCGCCCGTCGCTGTTCCTGAACAGGAACCCCAAGCGCACAAGGTCAGGCAGACAGATTGTGTTTTTCTTTGCTGAGAACCCGTATCTCAGGCGCTCAGCAAAAAACGGCGGGCAGAGAAACGCTGCCCGCATCAGGCGATCGCCCGCAATAATCCCCGGCCGCAGAGATAACGATGCGGCCGGGATGAGCGAACGTCGCCTGCGCGCCAGCGGCGCGAAATATGACGGGCAATTACGCGGTGGCGCGTTCGTTCCAGCTATCGGAGTGAATGATGTTGCCGTCTTTATAGGTCCAGGTGATCTTCTCGTAGCGCAGCTCAATCTGTTCCAGATGGTTGTGCTTCTCGTAGGCGGGGTTTTTGATGTCGTGCATCAGGGGATTCACTTTCACCACCTTGACGTTCTCAAGTTTGGTATTGAAATACTCCACTTCCTGGCCGGCATCGTTGATTCGGTACCACTTGAACTCAGCGGATTTCAGGGTCTGGCCGGTGGTCACTGCCTTGTACAGGTAGGGGCTGGAGGAGTCGATCTCCTTGGTGAACAGGAACGGCGTATGAATACGCGTGCCGGTCAGTTTGCCGGTGTTGTTATCGGTCGGGATGTACAGGTTATGCTCCTGAGCCACCACTTCGATACTGCCTTCACGATCCTGAACGTCGACAGACCCTTTAATGTCCGCGCCGCCGTCGTCTTTCAGCCAAAGATAAACAGGAATTGCCATGGAATTACTCTCCATTGTGTAGTGAAGCGCCATCATCCTGGGATGACGCAGAGGGTTGGTCCGGTAACCGGCAGGCGTCTACCTGCGGCACCAGACTGATTTCGACACGACGGTTCAGCGCACGGCCTTCCGGCGTATCGTTTGTTGCAATTGGTCGGCTTTCGCCATAGCCCTGAACGGCAAAGCAGCTGTCCGGCACGTCGCCGGTATCGCGCATCCAGTCGCGGACCGATTCCGCACGTTTCAGCGACAATAGCTGGTTGGCTTTTTCCTCACCCACGCTGTCGGTGTGACCCGCCACCACGATCAGCCACCCGGGCCTGGCCTTAATGTCCATCAGCGAGCTGACCAGCCGCTTTGTCGAACCAGGCTTCAGTACCCATTTCCCGGTATCGAATAGCGACATGCTGTCAAGGCGGATGACATCCGGCGCGACGCGCTGCACCGGCCTGGGCGGAGGCGGAGGCGGCACGTAACCGCGAATCGCCTCCAGCAACGGCAGGCGAATCTGCTCCCCGTGATACAAGCCCAGACTCAGGCGCAGCGGGACGCCGTTACGCGCCCAGCTATCAAGCAGCGCGGCATCTTCACGCAGCACCCTGACAGCGCTGGCTTTTGGTCGATAATCATCCATCGCAATCCGCTCATAACGGGCAATATCGACGCTCACGCGCTGCAGCAGTTGTCGATTGTTCCAGCCACTGCTGAGCAGCGCGGCGACAGCCGCGAGGGTGAAAATCGCGAGCGCCGCGCGCCAGGCCCTGCCTCGTGGCGTGAGTCCCCGTCCCGCCGGTATCTGCGGCAGGATTAATTCCGGCAAAGCTGAAGCGTCCCCGGTGTCGCTCTCATCTGGCTGCCAGCCAGCTACCCGCGACAGGCCGCTATGTCGGGATAACCACGTCGTCCAGGCCGACGATGCCAGCCTTCCAGGCAGCGAGGGCCCGAGGCCCCACAGCACGGCCGCAGGGGTCAGAGGTGGCAGGTCGGTATTCTCTTCCGTCAACACGGCATGGACGTGCTGTTCAAACCAGCCCATCAGGCTGTTCATCAGCACCTGCTGCTCCAGCGCGGCCGCCCCACCGGCGCTTACCCAGGCCGGTACGGAACAGGGGGCGCAGGAGGGCTGCCAGACTTTCACCGCTTCACCCGGTATCGCCGCCTGCCACAACAGGTCGCGACTCATCGCGCTGCCCACCTGCCCCTGCAGCGCCAGCGGTACGGCATACCCCGTCTGCTGGCGCAGCTGGCTGAGTTGCCAGCGCAGGGCCAGCAGAGCGCTGGTCAGCGCATCGCTTTGCGCATGCCGCTGCGGGCAGACGCAGAGCAGCACCGACAGCTGAGGCCCCCATTCCGGCCGCTGGCTCAATACCTGGCGCGCGACCTGCTGCAGCTCCTCCGTCTTTTCCACGCGGATCAAGCAGCCCTGTTTGACCACTCGCACCGGTGACGCTTGCGGCCAGACACACGGCAGGTCGCCGCAAACGAGGACCACCGGTTGGCGATAAGCGCCCTCCGGGAGAGGGGCCAGGGTTGATGCGACGTTACGTCCGGTACGACGACTGGCGATGCGCCAGATCCCGATGATCAGGGCCAGCGTGACCAGCAGAATGAGCCACGCCCCCCAGCGGGGAACCGGCAAAAATAGCAGGCACACCAGCGCACTCAGCAGACTGGCCCACAGCGCCAGCCCACGCTGCTGCGGGGGGCTCATTTCACCTCCCCCGGTAACAAGGTCAGCAGCAGGTGATCGAGCCAGTGGTTGAGTCCCCACCACAGGGCGAGTACCACCACCACGCTCAGGCCAATACGTACCGGCCATGGGGCCAGCCAGCCGCTTATCCCCAGACCGGCGCGACTCTCTACCAGTACGGGAGCGGTAGCCGGGCACTGAAAAGGAGGAACACGCTCACCGAGCGCGTTGACCAGCTTCAGGCGCTCGGGGTCGTGGAGGGAGCGAAAGCTGCCAATAAAACCCAGCAGCATCACCCGCTGAAAACAGGTGACCACGGCCAGGTTGGGCGCCGGTTCACGCAACACATCACGCATCCGCTCGCACAGGGTGTCGCCGGCGTCCATGGTGCCGAGGAAGTGCCCCTGCAGCGGAATGTCATACCACTGCAGGCAGGCCTCATCCTCCACGCCGCGACCTTTCACTGCTTCATCGAGCAGCGCGCACTGGGCGGTGAGAATATGCTGACAGCTGGCGTCATCAAGCCCGCTCGCCTTCAGCTCATGTTGCACGCGCTCGACATCAGCAATACAGCGCTGCCATAGCGTGTACCCTTCCTCATCGCGGAACTGCGGGCCGTGGCGCAGGCTGATAACCTGCAGCCAGGTGTTCTGCAGCAGCGCATCAATATCAATGGACGCGGCGTTGCCGCGTTTAGGCTCATTCACGTTCGTAGTACCGCAAAAAGTTCAAGTTCAGGCTCACCGAGCATCCCCGGGACGTAAAACATACAGGTGCCGCTCTGCAGCATTTCCGTTGCCAGAGGGTGGGACACATCGAGGCTGAAATACTGATTTTCCAGACGCAGCGGGATCGCCGCCGGCACATGACGCAATGGCGTGAGGGGCACCCCTGTCCGCGAGGAGTTGACGATGGCTTTGACATGATCCGGACTGCCCACTTTGCACTGGCGAGGAAACTGCTCCTGCAGTTGGGCGACCGGTACCGACGAACGAACCGACAGGTAGTAATCAGCCCCTTCCCGCAGCCGGGCATCGTGCAGACGCGCCTGCCAGAAGTGCAGCCGGACATCATGCTCCAGGGCAATCGCCACCACCCGCGATGGCAGGCTCGCCTCCAGCAGGTCGCTCAGTAAATCAAACAGCGGCGGAAAAACCGCGTTCAGCTGGTCATGCTGATAGATCGGGACGGCATTCGCCTGATGGGTGAGCGAAAAGGTCAGCAGGCTACCAGCCAGGCGCGCCAGCTCCGGGTAGAGGCGTTCCGGCGGGCTTTGCCGGTAACGCAGAAAGTACCCCAGCACCGGTTCGGCGCTGTTCAGCGCATTCAGCAACCAGAACAGAGAGACATCGGCTACGGCAAAATCAGCCATCCGTTCATTGCTTTCGCGACGCATGGCCATCAGGCGCGTCAGACGAGCCCGGAGCTGGACGAGCAGCTGTTCAAGCTGCGTCGCCAGCCAGCGGCTGCCCTGGATCTGCAGCAGCGGCGGGAGAAACGTCTCGTCGATAAGCCAGGCCCCCTGCGAGTCCCGCTGCAGGCGAACAAGCGGACAGGTCAGGTAATCGCTGTTGTCCTGGTGGGCGAAGCGGAGGGTCAGCTCCGGCTGTATGACGGCAATCTGCCGGGTATCATCCCCAAACTGGTTGCGGACATCGCGCCAGCGCTGGCGGAAGCGCACCGGCCTTTCGGCCACCTCCTCCGGCTTCAGACAGTTGCCGCCATTCGCCTGCATCAGGGGCAGCGCCAGCACGATCACCGCCTCGCCGGACGCGCCGTCCAGCGACAGCGCGGACGGCAGCGCATCGGCATTGTCCGTATCAATCATCGTGCCATCCTGGAACCGGACCTGCAGCCTGTGAGCCTGCAGGCGGCCCAGTTTGAGCATCTCTGGTTCGAAGGTCGCCTCAACCACTCCCCAGGGGTGGTTAAGACCCATCCGGGCAATCACTTCCGCAGTCCAGGCTGCATACGCAGCCTGCTGTTGAAAATGCTGAGGCGACACCATAATGCCCCGGCCCCACAACGGACGTTCCGTTTTCATCATCGTCCGAACCTACGCCTTCGCCTTTGGCATCTGGCTAACCAGCGACAGATTGACGTCCATCCCCTCGACCTGGAAGTGCGGCACCGCGTACAGCTTCACGCGGAAGAAGCCCGGGTTATCCTCGATATCTTCCACCACCACGCTGGCATCGCGCAGCGGATGGGAGGCCTGCAGCTCGTCGCCGGGGTCGGTCATTTCGGTCACCAGGCTCCGCACCCAGGTGTTCAGCTCCAGCTCCAGCAGACGCCGGTCCTTGGTGGTGCCGATATTTTCGCGCTGGATCATCTTCAGGTAGTGCGCGATGCGCGACAGCAGGAAGATGTAAGGCAGACGCGCGTTGATACGGCTGTTGGCGGTGGCGTCGGCGGTATCGTACAGCGCCGGTTTCTGCGCGGAGTTGGCCGAGAAGAAGCAGGCGTAATCGCGATTTTTGTAGTACGACAGCGGGATAAAGCCCAGGCTGGCGAACTCAAACTCCCGCGTTTCCGGGATCATCACCTCGGAAGGGATCTTCACCTGGTTGCCGGTGCCCAGATCGTACAGATGGATAGGCAAATCTTTCACCGCGCCGCCCGCCTGCGGACCGCGAATTTGCACGCACCAGCCGTTGTTAACAAAGCTCTTCACCATATTAGATGCGAAGGAGAACGCCGCGCTGGTCCAGAGATATTTTTCGTGATCCGGGCCCTTCACCTGCTCGACATAGTTGAAGCTGCGCACCGGCACGGTGTCCGGACCGTACGGCAGACGACCCAGCACGCGCGGCATCACCAGGCCGATGTAGCGGGCATCGTCAGTTTCGCGAAACGCCTTCCAGCGGATATATTCCGCACGATCGAAGTAGTTGCCGATATCCTTAATGGCAGCCACCTCTTCCATGGTCTCTTTCAGGAAGAAGGCCGGGCCGACGGCGCCGATAAACGGCATATGGGCGGCCGCAGAGACGCGGGAGATATTGCGCAGCAGCGCCACATCCTGCGGGCTGGCGTCGAACTCATAGGCCGAGATCACCGAGCCGATCGGCTCGCCGCCGGGAGTGTCATACTCCGCGGTATAGGTGTGCCAGTACATGCCGCTCTGGATAAGCTCCGGCGCGTCCTCAAAGTCCTGGCGCAGATCGTCTTTGGCGACGTCGAGGATCTCCGTTTTGACGTTCTGCCGATAGTCGGTGTTGTCCACCAGCTGTTTGAGGCCGCGCCACAGGGATTCGACCTGCTGAAACTCCTGATGGTGCATCACCGCGTCCAGCTGACGGCTTATCTGGAAATCCAGCTCGGCGATATGGTGGTCGATCAGCGTTTTGTCGAGCTTTTCCACCCGCTGGCCGGACTGACGGATGCGTTCCATAAACACCTGCATCGCCGCGGTGAGACGTTCCGCCGCCGGCGCCTCGGAGAGCGCGGCATCGTCCAGAAAGTCGTTGATATCCCCGAGGCGAGACGCCGGGGTGAGATTAATTTTTTCAAACAGCGAGGCGTAAACGCCCTCGCCCGCGCTGTTTTCCTGCAGCGTGGTTTGCCCCTGAACAGGGGCGTTTTCTGTGGTAACAGACATTAGCATTTTCCCGGTTAATCCATTAACAGACTTGCCCCGCACTTATTTCGGGGCAAGCGCACTCATTTCGTCGCGTAATTCCTGGGACAGCGCCGGATCTTTCAGGATTGCCTCAAGCTCTTTTCTGAAAGTGGCGTTATCGAGCAGATTGGATTTGAGATCGCGTAATAAATTACGCATCGCCAGCATGGCACGGAGTTGCGGAATTTGCCGGGCAACCTGCTCCGGTTCAAAATCTTTGATGTCGGTAAAACGCAGTCTGACGTTCTCCTCTTCGCCATTGCCGGCCAGCGTATTCGGCACCGAGAGGTTAACTTCCGGGCTAAATTCCGAAAGTACGCTGTTAAAATTATTTTTATTGACGTTGATTTTTTCTCTTTCCGATAAAGGCCGGTTTTCCTTCCCATGACTAAAATCGCCAATGGTAAGCAGCTTCAGCGGCAGTTCGACCTTCTTTTGCGCGCCGCCGGTATGAAGAGATAATTTGAGATTAATGCGCGCCCTGGGGACTTCATTCTGGAACGTATCAGCCATAGCAGTTCCTTTCCTTAAGGAATAATTATTGAAGATATATTGATGTGAAACGTGACGATGATAAAGCAAAAATGGATTACCGATCAACTTAACCACCTAATAATTATATTTATTCATACACACCCACTTTCACCACGAAAATAAAAGCACCATGAATATCAATATTTAAAATGTGAAACAACAGTCAATGATAAATTCAATAAATAATGCACCAAAGGAATGTTTGCAATGGATACTATAAGGCGGGCTAAAACATTAAGCGGATGAATAAAGGAAACCATAGAGACGACCGGGGCAATATAATTCGCTCATTATGCAAATTTAGCGTAACAACGCAATCAATTACTCAGAGGGAAAATATCTGGCTTCCATCCGATTGCCCCTTCGCGGCGGACGCTTAATAGTGCTGGCGCGAAATCTAAACGGTAACAATATTCTTCTGCTCCCCTTACTCCCCACAAACCGATTTTTTGCGGATAACGAGCCACAGCGCGATGTCGGACAAAGTTGTCGTTAGCAAAAAAACATGAGCCCGGTTACAAGACGCACATGACACCGTCGTCGGCATCCTGAACGGTTCGCATTCTGCAAGTCGCCAGGCTATATCTAAGACACCTTTCGCCCACAACGAGACACAAAGATGAGCAAGAAAATCCTAATGCTGGTCGGCGATTATGCCGAAGATTACGAAACGATGGTTCCTTTTCAGGCGCTGCAGATGATTGGCCACCAGGTCGATGCCGTCTGCCCGGATAAAACCGCTGGCGACTATGTCATGACAGCAATCCATGACTTTGACGGCGCCCAGACTTATAGCGAAAAGCCGGGCCATCGCTTCACGCTGAACGCTGACTTCGCCGCAGTAAAGGCCGAGAACTACGATGCGCTAGTGATCCCCGGCGGCCGGGCGCCGGAGTATCTGCGCCTGTACGAGGAGGTTATTAAACTGGTACAGGCATTCGACGCCGCGCGTAAACCTATCGCCGCCGTCTGCCATGGCCCACAGCTGCTGGCCGCCGCCGGTATTCTGCAGGGACGGACCTGCAGCGCCTATCCCGCCTGCGCTCCGGAAGTGCGCCTGAGCGGTGGGCACTATGCGGATATTGGTATCGACCAGGCGCATGTGGACGGTAACCTGGTTACCGCCCCCGCCTGGCCGGCTCATCCACAGTGGCTGGCGAAATTCGCCGCCCTGCTGGCGGAATAACCATACTGAGCCGGCGTTTTTATTGAGCCACCCGCTCCCCTGCGGGAATCTATGCCTTAGCGCGGTGTTTAGTCTCGGGTAAACGCGCTGTTGTAAGTTATACCGATGGCGGGGATGCGCCACGATTTACCGCTTATCTTCAGGGGCCGGTTAAAAAACCAGCCCCTGAAAGATTTATCGCTGCCCTGACGGGCATCATCAATTCAGCAACGCGATCTGCTTGACCACTATTTCATTGATTTTATAGATTATTTCAGGAGTTACGCGTTCTTTGATATCGCGGTCAACAAATACCCGAATGCAATATTTGATGATTTGATACTGATTTAACTTATCACCACATTCAATTAACGGTTTTATTTCGTAGCGGTTCTTAAGATCTTTCACCAAAAGCTTAACTTCGGTTTTATCCAGGTCTTTAAAGGCGCAGTCGGAGACAATATCAACGGCAAATTCATGTGGTTTGAAATGAGGCTGTAATACAGAAGTCAATAACCCGGTGAGTTGACTCTTCCACGCCTTATTTTCCTTGTCAGCGATGTTAGCTTTATACACAGAGTGTTTGGCCTCATAGACCTTCGACCATGGGTGTCGGTTAATAATGTCATCAAGTATTTTTTTATTAACCGCGTCGGTATCGCTGATATCTATCCATTCACCAACCTTGTCATTCAAAAAATAATCATCACTGCACGCCAAATAAAACTCCTTCAGCGCGTCGATGAAGCTTTCATCGCTATGGTCAACGATACGGTCGGTAACGTCAGCGATAATGACATTTTGTGGATCCTTGCTTTGCATAATCTCACATAATGTGCTCAACATCGTCGCAAAGGCGCGGTTTGTTTTATGGTAATATACCTGCGAAAAAAGGCTGGAGCGCGCCCCAATAAACTCAGCGATCGAATCAATCCCACTCTCTTTGTAAGCAAGGTACAATTTTCCCTGTTCCTCGACCGGGACAATTGACATAAACAAGCGATTGTAATCGTAGATGCCACACTTGACGCCGGAGAAATAGCCATCTCTGAGCAAGTAATCCATCCGGTCGGCATCGATCGGACAGGAAGAGATGATCGAGGTCATTAACGGCAGGATATCTGTTGCCTTTCCATTAATTTCCTCAATGATCTGTTGGTCACCGTATCTTTTTTCGATAATTTTTAACACATTTTCGATATTTATTTCGTCATCGACCTTACCTTGTTTTCTCAGATCATGATAAATCATCAGGCTGAACAACATCGAAAGCTGTTCATGTTCAACTTTCTGTTCTGGCTTGCTTAATACATCAATGATTGAATGGTAGGCTGTGGGGAGAACATCGGAGAATTCGTGCTTACCAGGCATAAAACTCTCAAACTGGTGGGATACCGGCCCATGCCCGATGTCATGCATCAGGGCAGCGAGTCTCAACTCCTGAATGTTGTGTTTTGGTATCTGATCGATATGACCAAACACATGGCCATCATCATATTTCTTTTGATACCGTATCGCATTCAGGCGTAAATTATTGAGTATTTCACTTGATAAATGCAGCACCCCGAGAGAGTGTTCGAAGCGGCTGTGCACCGCAGAGGGAAACACCTTATATAAAAAAGAGTTCTGTTTAATGTTGCGTAAGCGCTGGAACAGGGGGTGATTGATAAAGGCAATCTCGAGTGTCGTCAAACGAATAGTGCCGTGAATGGGATCAAGGATCTTACTGGTCAATTCATTTTCAAAATCCATATCTTAAATCCTTTCATACGTGCATTAAATATATTTAACATATTGACTGTTTATTCAACAATAATCTTGCGCATTCAGGCAATAAGGTCAATCACTAATATTTAACGAGCAACGCGGCAGATCATAATTTCCTTATCTCTCCACAGCGTTGCGCTATATCGGCATCCACTGACATATCGATTGACTACGGATGAAAACAGCCCCGGTTTTCTTCGCTCAGATGCGCATTCCCCCGGAAACCTCAATGCGCTGGGCATTCACCCAGCGATGATCATCGGATAACAGCGAGGCGATCATCGGCCCGATATCCTCTGGCAGGCCAGGTCGGCCCAGCGCCGTCATGTTCGCTACCGCCTGAGCGACCTGCGGGTTATCCCGCACCACCCCGCCGCTGAAATCGGTGGCGATGGCGCCGGGCGCCACGCAGTTCACCGTGATCCCGCGACTGCCCAGCTCAAACGCCATATAGCGAGTCAGGGTTTCCACCGCGGATTTCATGATCGCATAGGGCGCCCGGTTCGCCATCACGATACGGGTCAGTCCGGACGAGATATTCACAATTCGCCCGCCATCCGCCAGCAGCGGCAATAATTTTTGGCTGAGGAAAAAAACCCCCTTCACATGGATGCGATAAAGCGCATCGAACTCCGATTCGGTAGCATTCAGAAACCCCATGCCGCTGGCATTGCCGGCATTATTAACCAGGTAATGAAACCGATCGGCCCCCAGCTCCGTCAGCGCCTCCTGAAAGGCGCTGACAAACCCGTCAAAGGTGTCGGTTTCGCCGGCGCTGAAGGGCAGCGCGATCGCCCGCGAGCCCTGAGCTTCAACCCGCGCGACCACATCGTTCGCCTCGGCAAAATGCGCGTTGTAGGTCAATACCACGTTCACGCCGCGCTGAGCCAGCGCTTCAACGGTTGCGCGCCCCAGGCCGCGGCTGCCGCCTGTCACCAGGGCGATTTTTGCGCTATTGTTC
>OGKM01000424.1_pt1 | contig 20997 bp, 25 predicted proteins | sample 1572501 | NCBI WGS metagenome assembly OGKM01 (sample SAMEA2582154, study PRJEB24529) | metagenome | biome: Human gut stool | place: China | collected 2011
CCCGGAGGTGGAACAGGTCACTGCCTGACCTGTCCCGCCGGGACGGTTCTCTTAACAACACCATATAGATTTTTTGTACGCCGCCGCCCGCCATCGAGCAGAGTTTTTACACCTAATTGGGGATGAAACAGCTCATGGCAGGCGGCGGTGTCGTTCTGATCGGCCTTCAGCTTATCCCTCTGCTGTCCGGCCTGTTCAGCTAAGTGTCACCCGTTGTCCCTTTTTCCAGAAAAGGAGCTGATGTATGGACTTTATCATCGACGCAATCGTTGAATGGCTGAAAGGTCTGCTCGTCGATGGTATCATGGGAAATCTGGACGGCCTTTTCGATAACGTCAATCAGAGCGTTGGCGAGATCGCCACACAGGTAGGCACGACCCCGGCGGACTGGAACGCCGGGGTCTTTTCCATGATACGACAGATCTCCGAAACTGCCATTCTGCCAATCGCCGGGGTCATCCTCACTTTTGTAATGACTTATGAGCTGATACAGATGCTCATAGAACGCAACAACCTCCATGAAGTTGACACATGGATGTTTTTTAAGTGGGTGTTCAAAACCTTTGTGGCTGTGATGATCCTGACGAACACCTTCAATATCGTGCTGGCGGTCTTTGATGTGAGCCAGCATGTGATACAGCAGTCAGCGGGCATTATCCAGAACGGGACAGAGATCACGCCGGATGTGCTGGACAGTTTGCGGACAGAGCTTGAGGCGATGGAGTTAGGCCCTCTGTTCGGACTCTGGCTCCAGTCCTTCCTGATCCAGCTTACCATGATTGCCTTAAACATCGTGATTTTCGTCATCGTATATGGCCGTATGATTGAAATTTATTTACTCACAAGTTTAGCGCCTATCCCGTTTGCCACAGTCCCCAACAGGGAAACCGGACACATGGGGCAGAACTATTTCCGCTCCCTCTTTGCGGTGGGCTTTCAAGGTCTATTGATCTTAGTCTGTGTCGCCATCTATGCGGTGCTGATCCAGAGTATTGCCACCGACGGCGACCCCATCGGGGCGATCTGGGGCTGCGTGGGATATACGGTGCTGCTGTGTTTTACCTTATTCAAAACAGGCAGTCTTGCAAAATCCATCTTCGGCTGCCATTAAGAGACTTCGGGCCATGATGACCCGAAGCGGAAAGGAGCAATCCATGCAGGAAAAAACTGCGGGCGGAACACCAGCCGCCCCTATAAAGCTGGATGTAAGCGTGCGGGTCATCGAACCTGTGAAAAACCTCATGGGCTTTGCCAGCGTGAAATTCAATGACTGCTTTGTGGTGGAAAATCTGAAAATCGTACAGGGCAGCAAGGGTCTCTTTCTTGGGATGCCCAGCCAACCGGACGGCAAAGGCGGCTATCGGGATATGGCCTACCCTGTCACAAAGGAGTTCCGAGAACAGCTCAACACCGCTGTTCTGCAAGCCTATGAGGCAAAGCTGGAACAGATGGCGGAGCGCGGCTCTGTGGGGCGTGCGTCCATCAGCGACCAGCTCAAAGCCGGGAAAGCGGCTGCCGAACGGGCAAAGGCGGAACGGCCTCCGAAGAAAAAGCCCAGCCGTGGGGCGGAGCGTTGACCTCGGGCCATAATGGCCCGAAGCAGAAAGGAGGCGGGAACCATGCCACGCAAACGGGCGGGCTATGACGCGGCCTGCTATTACGACGGAAAACTGCTGGGGCGCTGTACCAAAGCGGACAGCGACGCCTATACCCTGTTGATGAACGCCTGCGGCGGGGAGGCCGCCCGTGTCCTTCGGGAATATGCCTATTTTTCCCCGGAACTGAAAGCCATCTTGGAAAAGGCGGCGCTCATGCAGGCGGATCGGAGCCGGACGGGAGGAATGTTCCATGCGCCGAAAAGCTCCCCGTGGGGCGAGGTGCAGAGCTGTGAAACCCTCTGTCCGGGGGTGTTTTTGGTATCTACCGCCAGCCACGGCGGAACGATGGTGGCAAACGAGGTAGCCGCCGTTCTCTCCCCGGCGGCCAAAAAATGCGGCTTCAAGGACAAGGGCTATATCTGCTATGAGGAGGACGCACAGGAAAGCGTAGTGCTCCGGGAGCTGCTGGACAAAAAGCTGTGGAAAATCCCTGACCGCATTAAGGACAAAGGACAGTTTGAAGAAAAACTCAATCAGTCCATCCGGCAGTATCACCCCGAATACTGGCGGGCAAGGCAGAGCGGACGAAAGGCCGCCGAAGCTGCCCGCAGCACAGCCCCGGCCAAAGAGGCCGCAAGATAACCTCGGGCCATGCTGGCCCGAAGCAATAAAGGAGGTGTACCAAAATGGCCTATGTGCCAGTACCAAAAGACCTTTCCAAAATCAAGACAAAGCTGGCCTTCAACCTAACGAAGCGCCAGCTTGTTTGTTTTTCCAGCGCGGCGGCGGTGGGCCTCCCGGCTTACCTGTTTTCCCGTGGCAGTATCGGGAACAGTGCCGCCATGTTCCTGATGATCGGCCTCATGCTCCCGTTCTTCTTTCTGGCTATGTATGAGCGGGACGGTCTGCCGCTGGAAAAGGTGCTGAAAAACATCATCCGCACCCGGTTCCTCTATCCCCGTGTGCGGCCTTACAAAACCGAAAACTTCTATGCGCTGCTTAGCGCCAGAAAGGAGGCGAAGCCGATTGCGAAACAGCAGAAGGGCCGGAAAGCCCGCAGGCAGAAAGCCTGAAAAGCAGGGCCTTACCGGCCTGTTCACGAAAGGAAAGAACATTCCCACCACCGCCCAGCAGACCCTCCCTTACCGGGAAATGTACCGGGACGGGGTGTGCCGGGTAGCGGACCGCTATTACACCAAAACCATTGAATACGAGGACATCAACTACCAGCTCGCACAGTCCGAAGATCAGGCAGCCATCTTTGACGGGTGGAGCGCCTGCCTCAACTACTTTGACAGCAGCCTTCCGTTCCAGCTTTCCTTCCTCAACCACCGGAGCCGCCCGGGCAGCCGGTACAGCGTGAACATCCCCATGCAGGACGATGATTACAACAGCGTCCGGTGTGAGTATGTGGAAATGCTGGAAAACCAGATCGCCAAAAGCAACAACGGCATTGTCCGCACAAAGCTCCTGACCTTCGGCGTGAATGTGGACGACCTTCCCACCGCCAGGGCAAGGCTGGAACGTGTAGAGGCGGACATTTGCGGGAACTTCAAAAAGCTGGGCGTCAAGTGCCGCTCCCTTTCGGGGCTGAAACGGCTGGAGCTTCTTCACGGGCAGCTCCACCCCGGCAGCGGCTCCCCCTTCCGGTTTTCGTGGGATATGATCCCCAAAACCGGGCTTTCCACCAAAGACTTTATCGCCCCGGACAGTTTCGATTTTCGTTTCAGCCGTCTGTTCCGGGTGGGGACGACTTGGGGCGCTGCCTCCTACTTACAGATTTTGGCCTCAGAGCTCTCGGACAAGCTGCTGGCGGAGCTTTTGGAAATGGATGCGGAAATGACCATCACTCTCCATATCCAAACCGTCGATCAGGCCGCCGCCGTAAAATCTATCAAGGCCAAAGTCTCCGACATTGACAAGATGAAGGTGGAGGAACAAAAGAAGGCAGCTCGGTCAGGGTACGACATGGACATACTTCCGCCCGATCTTGTAACGTACAGCAACGACGCAAAGACCCTTCTGGAAGATTTACAGAGCCGGAATGAAAGAATGTTCCTGCTGACCTTCCTTGTGGTAAACATGGCCCCGACCCGCCGGGAGCTGGACAATGACCTGTTCACGGTGTCGGGTATCGTCCAGAAATACAACTGCACCTTGAAGCGGCTGGACTTCCAGCAGGAGGACGGTTTTCTTTCCAGCCTTCCGCTGGGTCATAACGGCATTGAGATCAAGCGCGGCATGACGACCAGTTCCACGGCCATTTTCGTTCCCTTTATGACGCAGGAGCTCCGCATGGATGGCGAAGCCGTCTATTACGGGCTCAACGCACTTTCCCATAACGTCATCATGGCAAACCGGAAAAAGCTCAAAAACCCCAACGGCCTGTTCCTCGGCGTGCCGGGCTCCGGCAAATCCTTTGCCGCAAAGCGGGAGCTTGTGAACGTGTTCCTTGCCACCCGTGACCGGATCATTGTGGTGGACCCGATGGGCGAATACTCGCCCCTTATCAAGCGGCTGGGCGGTCAGGTCATCGAGATCGCCCCGGACAGCCCCCACCACATCAATCCGATGGACATTGATTTGAGCTTCGACGAGGAAAACCCGATGGCGCTGAAAGCCGACTTTATTCTGTCGCTGATGGAGCTGATCGTTGGCGGCAAGGACGGCTTGCAGCCGGTGGAGCGTACCGTCATTGACCGCTGTGTACGCCAGATGTACCGGGAACACTTGCAGGACCCAGAAACAAGCAAAATGCCGACCCTCCAAACCCTGTATGACCTGCTCTGTTGCCAGCCGGAGGGCGAGGCGGTACGGCTGGCAACTGCCCTTGAAATCTATGTGTCGGGTTCCCTTAACGTGTTCAACCATGAAACCAATGTGGACCTGAACCGCCGTCTGGTATGCCTTGACTTGAAAAAGCTGGGGGCCGGGCTTCGGACGATTGCCATGCTCATTATGCAGGACTTGGTAAACTCGCAGGTGTCTATGAATTTCCTGCGTGGTATCGCTACATGGTGCTACTTCGACGAGTTCCATGTGCTGCTCCGTGACCGGCTGACGGCAAGCTACTGTGTGGCGATCTGGAAAATGCTGCGAAAAAAAGGGTGCGTTCCCAGTGCTTTAACGCAGAACGTGAAGGATTTTCTGGCAAGCCCGGAGATCGAGAACATCTTTGAAAACTCGGACTTCCTTGTGCTTCTCTCGCAGGCACAGGGCGACCGGCAGATTTTAGCCAAACAGCTTGGGATCAGCCCCCATCAGCTTTCCTATGTGACCCATACCAATTCCGGCGAAGGGCTGCTGTTCTTCGGGAACACCACCATCCCGTTTGTTGACCGCTTCCCGCAGAACACAGAGCTGTACGCCATTATGACCACCCGCCCGGAGGACAAAAAACAGGAAATGAACCGGGCATAACACACTTCGGGCCATGATGGCCCGAGGTTTGGAAAGGAGGGATACATCATCGGAAAGAAACCGGACAAACAGAATTTTCAAAGGCCGGGGCCGACGGAGGATACCGGGAGCAATCGCCCCGGACCGGCTGAACGGGAAGGTCCTTCCCCCGCACCATCCCGACGCCTGCGGTTTGAGGACGAGGATACCGGGCAGGACAGTCCTTCGGGCTACGATGGCCCGAAGTCCAAAAGCGGCAAGTTTCAAGAGGACAGCCGGAAAAGCCGTCCCTCTGACCGCATGAGGCAGGAGGATGAAGCGGGCGGGCCGCAGGATACCGGCAAGGCACAGGAGCCGGAGGGCTCCGCCGAGAAGGCCGGGAGCAAAAAGGATAAGTACCAGAAAGCACAGGCAAAAGCGGAACACGCCGGGGAAAAGCTGGGAAAGGCCCGGGAGAAACTGGACAAGACCGAGGCAAAACGGGCAGCGAAGAAACCGCCGGGGCTTGCGAAGAAAGCTGTCCGGGGAGCCCGCACCGAAGCATGGTTTTATCTCCACAACAAAATTCACGAAGTTGAGCATGAAAATGTGGGTGTGGAAGGAGCCCATAAGTCGGAACTTGTGGCCGAGGCTGGAGCCCGGAAACTGACCCGGTATGCCAAACGCCGCTGGCGGGAACACCCAGCCCGGAAGGTGGCAAAGTGGGAACGGAAGGACATAAAAGCCCAGGCCAATGTGGATTTTCAAAAGATGGCCTCCGAGCACCCGGAACTTGCCAGCAATCCGCTTTCCCGTGTGCAGCAGAAATGGAAACTGAAACGCCGGTATTCCAAAGAAGCAAAGGCGGCTGCAAAACAGGGCGCAAAGACCGCAAAGAAAACCGCTGCCGCTTCGGGAACTGCGACCCGTCGGGCGGCGCAGTTTGTGACCCGTCATCCCGTGGCGGTGCTGGTCCTGCTCCTGCTGTTGCTGCTCTGTTTTCTTGTGTCGGCGGTAAGCTCTATCTTTCCCACGCTTGGCAGCGGCCTTGCCAATGCGTTATCCGGCACCTCCTACGCCTCGGAGGATACGGACCTGCTGGGCGTGGACGAGGACTACACGGCACTGGAAAACGAGCTGGCGCAGACGGTGGCAAACATCGAAAGCACCCATCCCGGCTATGACGAGTACCGCTATTCCGTGGACGAGATCGGCCATAACCCCTATGAGCTGGCGTCCTATCTCTCGGCAAAGTACCATGTGTATTTCCGGGAACAGGTTCAGGACGAACTGCGGGAGATCTTCGAGGCACAGTATGAGCTGACCTTGACGGAGGAAGTCGAGATACGCTACCGCACCGAAACCAGCACCGACCCGGAGACCGGGGAAACCACCACCGAGGAAGTCCCCTATGAGTATTACATTCTCAATGTGACCCTCACAAACAAGACGCTGCCCGCCGTGATCCTGCCGAGGCTTAACGAACAGCAGCGGGAAATCTACACCGTTATGCAGCAGCTCAAAGGCAACAAACCCTATCTGTGGGAAGGGATTTACAACAGCGGCGAAGATACCGGCCCCAGCTATGAGATACCCGGCGAGGCGCTGGATGACCCGGCTTTTGCGGCGCTCATGGAAGAAGCCACAAAGTACATCGGCTGGCCCTATGTGTGGGGCGGCTCCAGCCCGTCCACCTCCTTTGACTGTTCGGGCTTTGTCTGCTGGGTGTACACGGCCAGCGGCGTCCACAACCTGCCCCGTACCACGGCGCAGGGCATTTATAACCAGTGCGCTATCATTTCCCCCTCCGAGGCAAAGCCCGGCGACATTATCTTTTTCACGGGAACCTATGACAGCCCCGGCCCTGTGTCCCATGTGGGGATTTATGTGGGCGACGGGATGATGCTCCATTGTGGTTCGCCCATCCAATACGCAAACATCAATTCAAGCTACTGGCAGACACATTTCTATGCCTTCGGGCGTTTGTGAGCCAGAGGAAAGGAGTCCTTGCATGAACAAAATCGACAAGCTCGATAAGGAACTGGAAAAAGCCCGGGAGAAGGCTGCCGAGTGGCAGGCCAAAATCCGGGAGCTGGAAAAGCAGAAACAGGAGGAAGAAAACAGCCAGATCGTGCAGGCGGTGCGCTCCCTCAAACTGACCCCCGCCCAGCTGATGGCTTTTCTGAATGACCCCAAAAACAGCCTTACCGCTTCGGGCCATACTGACCCGAAGCCGGAGGCACCCGAAAAGGAGGACACAGCCCATGAAGAAAACTAAATTTCGCAGGCTGGCGGCGATGGCTGCCAGCCTTTTGTGTTGCCTGATCTTTACGGTCCCGGCCTATGCACAGAGCAGCGAGCCGCAGCCGGAGACAGCTCCCGCCCCGGCGGAAACCGAAGCGGAGCTGGAAACACAGAACCCCTTTACCCCGGACGGGACGGGAACCGTGGTGGACAACGCCACCGACGAGGACGGAAAGGAGTTCTACACCATCACCACAGCAGACGAGAGCGTGTTTTATCTGGTGATCGACAAACAGAAAACCAGCGAGAACGTCTATTTCCTCAATACCGTTACCACAGACGACCTTCTGCCTCTTGCTGAACAGGGTAAGGAACCGCCCAAAGAAGTGATCCCTGAGCCAGAGCCAAAGCCCACCGAATCGGTGGAGGAAGTACCGGAACCCGAGCCGGAGAAAAAGGACAGCCCCCTTCTCTCTCTGCTCCTGATCGGTGCGGTGGTGCTGGCCGGCGGTGGAATTGGTTACTATTTCAAGATTTACAAGCCGAAGCATGAGACCCCGGATTTGGAGGATGATTACTGCGAATATGAGGACGGGGAGCTGGAGGAGATCGCAGAGGAACCCGAGGACGAAGATACCCCGCCGTGGGAGGAAGATACGGAGGAATGAGAATGAATTTTACAAGCAGCCCTTTTGAATGAATGATGAAGGAAGTACCGCACCCCGGCTGGGACAATGACGACCCTTGTAAGGGATGCCGTTACTACAAGGAGTGCAAAGGAAAGAAAAAACAGTGCAGGAAGAAGTTCCGGGCGCTGATCGTGGAGCCCCGCCCTTCGGGCCATCGTGGCCCGAAGTCTTAAATGGACGCCCGGGAGCTGACCCGTGACGAGAAGAAGAAAATCCGCACTCTGGTCACGGGGATGTGCGCCAACTATGACCGGGAAAACGGCCTATGCCTTCCTCTTGACTGTGCCTGCTATATGCTGCACAAGTGCTGGACAGGGGCGTACTGCCGTTACTTCCGTGAGGCTGTCCTGCCCCTTAACCTGGAGCTTCAAGCGGCGCTGACAACGGAAGGCATCTCCCCGGAGCTGCGGGCCTGTGCGGTCTGCGGAAAGGCGTTTTTGCCCGAGGGGCGTCAAGCCTACTGTTCCGACGCCTGCAAGGCCGAAGGGAACCGCCGAAAAAGCCGGGAACGCATGAGGAAAATGCGGGAGAAAAGGCCGGGCGGCTGTTACGATTTGCCGCCTCCAAAGGCTTGACATTCCGGGCTTTTTTGAGGGTGTTTCCGGGGTGGGAATATCTTATTACATTTCTCCCCGGTCTGCCCTCTTATTTCGTAACATCCAGCACTTCGGGTCATGTTAGCCCGAGGCACAGAAAGGAGGTATCTCTTGGAGACAGTACAAGGATATGTGATTTTGAAAGCTGCCACCTTTGAAACCGGACACGGCTTTGCGCTGGGGCATAATCCGGGAGCGCCGAGCTCCTTTGTGACCTGGCAGTTTACCGAGGGGGAAAACGGCCATCGGGATTACTACTGGGGCCGCTATGGAACCAGTCAGGCGTGGGCGCAGAGGGACTTTGACCGCCGAGTGGACGACTATCAGCAGCTTTACCATGCGGCGGTCAAGCATACCGAGCTGGGACCGGAGGGTGTTTACCGCTATTATTCTACCCAGCGGCCCGTGGACATAGGAACTTACCCGAAGCCGCCGGATAACCAGCCTCTTTCCATCGTCAACTACGATGACGACAGGCGGCGTCCTGTGGCAGACGGCAGGCTGATGGCATGGGGCGAACTGACCTACGCAAAGCCGCTGACCGAAAAGCAGATGGAGGATTATGAGCTGAAACCAGCACCGGGCAATCCTGACCGGGTGCGCCCATCCATTACCGCCCGGCTCAAAGAAGGAACCAGAGGGCAGGAACCCCAAAAGGAGCCCGGTCAGAAGCGGAGCCATAAAAACCATGAGGAACGATAAAGGAGGATCGTCATGCACGAAAAAGACAACTATCTGAAAACCGCCGAGCTCTCCACGGAGCAGAACTGCAACATGATCGACGGCGTACCCAACAACACGCCTATCCCACCCACGCCCCCGGAGTTGGACGCAAAACCGCTTGATAAGGTAAAGGAGCCCAAAGAGCGCCGGAAAGGCCGGGAGCTGGAACGCTGATGGAGAACCGCAAGCGGAATGTCCATCTGCACGTTATGGTAACGCCGGACGAGCTGGCAGCCATCCATGAACGGATGGCTGAGGCGGGCATTTCCAACGCCGGGGCTTATGTGCGGAAAATGGCTCTGAATGGATATATCCTGCACATCGACCTTGCACCTGTAAAAGAGTTGATTTCTCTGCAACGGCGCTGTTCTAACAATCTCAATCAGGTTGCCATACACGCACATACCTATGGCGTGTACCCGGAGGAAATCGACGGATTGAAGCGGGACTATGAAAAACTGTGGGGCGAGGTGTCAAAGGTGCTACGGGAGCTTTCCGAGCTGGTGGCAAAGTAAGACGAGGGCGGCAGGTTCCGATGTTGGGACCTGCCGCCTTGTTCTTTTTACCATCTATATCTATGTTTCCGAAAATGTAATTCCCGAAGTCCAGCCTCTTTACAAATAGACGATAGAATTTTTAGTATTTCTTCTCGTGTAGAATTAAGCCATTCAGCAAGCTCACGATCATAGAAACAATAAGCGACATCTTCGCCTGTGCCATATGTCGAATAGGCTTTTTCCTTTTTGGCTATTTTCAATCGTCTGCGAATTGCTGTTAGCATATCAGTGATAGTATAGAGTTTTTCTCTCCATAAAGAGTTTTGGACAGAAGATTTTCCATCAGCCTGTTTTAATATGGAGCCATCACGAGTTCTTAGTACCCCTGTATTCAAGGCAATTAGCGTATCTTCAATCGCTTTATCAAAATCCTCCATTCGACCTTCTTGATAAATGTCATCTTGAAAGGCTGGACGATCAAAGCACTCCAAATAAAATTGGACAAGCTCTTTATCTTTTTCAAAGGCAGGTGTGGAAGAAGTAGTTTCGACTTCCAAAATTGCTGTCTGTTCTGCAAGCTGCTTCCAACTTTGTAGCAGTTCTTTAGGATAACGAGTAATATCCGTATCAATCAATTTAGAACAAGACTGGCATAACCAAATTCCATTTTCAAACGACTTTCTTTCTTCGGGTGTCATAGAAGCGTCATAGCGTGGACCGCCTTGAGCCGCTGCACAGATATGAGCTGCTACCCCTATATTTGTAATTTTTTCAGGATTGGTATTTGCCCCACAAGTCAACTTTCGGCAAGCAGGATTACTACATCTTCTACCAACCCGATTTGCCAGTAATTCCTTTGTTGCTGAAGTAAAGTCGTCTCTGCTGTTCCCCATGTTCATCACCTCGTCTAACCAAAATATTGATTTCATTATATCATAACTTTTTAGATAAAACCATCAAGCTTCGGGCCAGCATGACCCGAAGTTTTAGGACAGGATTCACTAATCTTTCGCAACATTTATGTCCCCGGGCAGGCATGATAAAATAGAGGTAGGAAGGATAGATAAAGGAGGTTTTGAAGATGAAGATACTGCTGAAAATATTGGTTGCTCCCTTTGCTTTAGCGTTGTCCCTTCTGGCGGCTCTGCTGGTGTTCCTATTTGATATTTGTGCCGTCCTGCTGACGATTGCCTCTGTGATCCTGATGGTGCTGGGTGTCGCTCTCTTTTTCACGCCGACGCCCATAGGCGGGATTGTATTTCTGTTCCTTGCCTTCCTTCTTTCGCCGTATGGACTGCAAGCGGCGGCGGGCTCCCTTCTCTGGGCGCTGGACGGAGGCAAATCCGCTCTGTACCGGTTTCTGGCAAGTTAAGCAGCCTCGGGCCATACTGGCCCGAAGTCGGGGCGGTCTGAATGGGCCGCCCCTTTCTCATGGAAAGGAGGGATGATTTCTGGCTACCACAACTTTGTTACAGCGCCATGCGGGCGAAGGCGAAACGATTGCTGAGGCTATCCGGGATTGTCTGGACTATGGCAAGGACCCGGAGAAAACAGAAAGCGGAAAGTATATCTCCGCTTATGAATGTGATCCGGCCACCGTGGCAGACGAGTTCCTTTTGGCAAAAGCCAGCTATGCCGCTATGACGGGTCGGGAACAGAAAAAAGAAAATGATGTGCTGTGCTATCAGATACGACAATCCTTCTATCCGGGCGAGATCACCCCGAAGGAGGCGAACCGTATCGGCTATGAGCTGGCTATGCGCTGGACAAAGGGGCGGCACGCTTTTATCGTTACCACACATACCGATAAGCAGCACATCCATTGTCACATTTATTACAACTCCACCACCCTTGACTGCACCCGGAAATTCCGAAATTTTTGGGGCTCCAGCTTCGCCCTTCGGCGGCTCTCTGACAGGCTGTGCCTTGAAAACGGGTTGTCCATCGTGGAGAACCCGAAGCCCCGGAGCAAGGGTAAGTATCGGAATTATGGGGAATGGCAGAAAGAACGAAAAGGGCCGCTTTCCTATCAGGACAGGCTGCGCCTCGCCATTGATACTGCGCTGGCGGAGCGCCCCGCTGATCTGGACGAATTTCTCAATCTGATGAAGCGGGCGGGATATGAGGTCAAGACGGTTCGGGGCGGCGGTATCAGTTTCCGACTGACCGGGCAGGGACAGGAACGCTTCACCCGTCTGCGTGCCTCCACGCTGGGGGACGGCTACGACTTGCAAGATGTTCTGTCTGCCATTGAGGGCAAAGAAAAACGCCCCGGGCGCTCGGAGCGGAAAATCAGTCTGGCGGTGGATATTCAAGCAAAGCTGGCTGCCGGTAAGGGGCCGGGATATGAACGCTGGGCGAAGGTATTTAACATTAAGCAGATGGCCACCGCTCTTGCCTATATACAGGACAATAACCTGACCGATTATGAGCAGTTGACGCAGAAAGCCACCGAGGCGGCAGACCGTTTCCATGCTATTTCCGAGCAGGTCAAGCAGACGGAACAGGCCATGAAAACCAATGCCGGGCTAAAGGCTGCAACGGTTCAGTATGCCAAAACCCGCCCAGTCTTTGAGCAGTATAAGGCGACGAAGTACAGCCGGAAATTCCTTGCGGAGCATGAGGCCGACCTTGAACTGTACCGGGCTGCACAAGCGGAAATGCGCTCTCTGCTGGGCGGGGCAAAGCTCCCCAAAATGGATGTGCTGAAGGAAGAAGGCCGTAAGCTCTCAGCAAAGAAAAAACAGCTCTATGGGGAATATCAAAAGGCACGACGGGATATGCAGGAGATCGTCACGATCAAGGCGAACATTGACACTTTGATGGGCTACACTGAACCGGGAAGAAAGCAGGAAAAGGAGCGTTGAGATTATGAAAACAAGGAGCAAAGCGACGCTGACACTTCGAGCCATGTTGGCCCGAAGATATGGGTTTGGGGCGAGCCCCAACAAGCCGCCTTTGTGCCACTTGTGGCCACAGAGGCATTGCTTGCCACTTAGCGACAGCCCCTAAAATGGCGCAAAAAAACAGAGGCCCTTATTCTGGAACCTCCGTTTCTCTGGCTTTCTTAATGCCCTCGGCTGTGGCTTCTATTACAACAAGCTCTTTTTCATTCATAGAATTTAGGAGCACATCAATGTGCTTTCTGCAAGAACTTGACCTTGCCCCTCCGTCCGCATGAATAAACTGGTCAACTGAAACGTCAAACATGGTAATGAGTTTAACAAAAAGGTCGAAGCTGGGATACTGACCTTTGTTCTCAATATTCATAATGGTACGGGAGTCACGGTCTACTAATTCCGCAACGTAGGCTTGTGTCCAGCCCTTTTCTTCTCTGGCTCTTTTGAGAGCTGCCCCGAGGCCGTGAAAGTCAAACCTTCTTTCATTTTGGTTCATTTTCATATCACCCTATATCATTGTACATTTCGGGTCGAATTATGAGAATGTAATGAAATTTGATGTGATGTAGTATTTTGTTTCATAAATACTTATTTTGTAAAATTGACAAAGAGGGAAAATCGTGTTATTATTAAAAAAAGTTTATCTCCAAAGGAGAGCAAAATATGAATTTTCATTTAACAGATCAACGCAAAAAGAAAATCAACTCTGTACAATCCATTCCGATGAAACATTGTGCAGAGTATAGCGTATAAAGAACGCATTTAGATTTCATCGGGAAGCCAAGGGGGTATTGTACCCATTTTATTGTGTTGGCTTTCCGTGTGATTAAAATGTGTATGAGGCTATGGACAATGTTTTGTCCATAGCCTTTTGTTTTTGCGTTACTATGCCAAAGGCAGAAGGCAGATACCGTTGTGTATCTTTGCTTTCTGCCTTTTCTTTTTTTCAAATATATTAAGTTAAGAAAGGTTTTTTAAAAATGAGTTTATTAGAAATTGAAGGACTAACACATTCTTTTGGTGAAAATCTGCTTTATAAAAATGCTGGATTTACACTGAATAAAGGGGAACACATTGGGATTGTCGGACAGAACGGAACCGGTAAAAGCACCCTGATTAAAATTTGCACAGAACAGATTATACCTGATAACGGCCGCATTATTTGGCAACCGAATATTACGATTGGCTACTTAGATCAGTATGCAGAAATCGACCATACGCTCACAATGAAAGAGTTCTTAAAATCAGCTTTTGCGAAACTGTTTGAGATAGAAGCACAAGCCATGCAGCTATATGAAAAGGCTGCCGATGGAGATATGAAAAGTCTGGAACTTGCTGCCTACTATCAGGAGCAGCTTGAAACACATGACTTCTATTCTATTGATACTGCAATAGAGCGTGTTGCAAATGGTCTGGGGCTGCTTGCGATTGGTCTTGACCGCCCTATCATCGAAATGAGTGGCGGCCAGCGAGCAAAAGTGATTTTGGCAAAACTACTGCTTGAAAAACCAGATGTATTGCTATTAGACGAGCCAACAAATTTTCTTGATAAAGACCATGTTGCATGGCTGGCAGAATACCTATCTTCTTTAGAAAACGCTTTTTTAGTTGTTTCCCATGATTTTGAGTTTTTAGACAAAATTGCAAATCGTATTTGCGATATAGATAATGACACAATAACAAAGTATTACGGCACTTATTCTGAATTTCTGCGAAAAAAGACACTGCTGCGTGAAGATTACATTCGTCAATACTCAGCACAACAAAAGGAGATTAAAAGAACAGAGGAGTTTATCAGGAAAAATATCGCTGGACGAAAAGCGAAAATGGCAAGAGGGCGGCAAAAACAGCTTGATCGAATGGACAAAATGGAAGCTTTGGAACAGAAAGAGATTATCCCCCATTTTCATTTTCCTGTTTTACCGCTGACAAATACGGAGCATTTACAGGTCAAACACCTGGCAGTTGGGTATCACTATCCAGTTCTATTGGATATTGATTTTAGTATTAAGGGCGGTCAAAAAGTTGTTATCACCGGCTTTAATGGAATTGGGAAGTCCACTTTGCTCAAGACTTTAATTGGGCAAATCCCGTCCATGCAAGGTCATTTCAAATTTTCCGATCAAGTTGCCCTTGGATATTTTGAGCAGGACTTGATATGGGATGAACCTGAACAGACACCAATTCAAATTGTTTCCAATGTCCATCCCGATATGGTAATAAAGGATGTTCGGAAACATTTAGCTCGGTGTGGGATTTCCAGTAAACATGCGATGCAAGCTATTGGAACATTAAGTGGAGGTGAGCAGGCCAAAGTGAAAATGTGCTTGCTAACACTGACCCCTTGCAATTTTCTGATTATGGATGAACCTACAAATCATCTGGATGTTCAGGCAAAGGATGCACTGAAATCAGCTCTTATGGATTTTAATGGTACGGTGTTGCTTGTATCACACGAAGAAGCATTTTACCGTGATTGGACACAACGGATTATTAACATTGAGAAAAGATAAAAAACAGTGAAAACATTATGAAAACTCCTGCCCGCCTGACGGGAAAAGAAAAAAACCGTTGCTGGGCAGGTTGATTTGGTGCGCTTAAATTACTTATTTCAGTGGCGGTTCAGATTAGAGCCGCCGCGTCTTTTCCCCAAAAAACCAACGACGACCCAGCACACCATGTAATCAACACGGCGGCATATAGGAGGATTGCCGCCGTGTCTATTTTTGCCTCTTTTCATAGTACCCATGATCTACATCAATTAAAAAAAGCATAGCGCCCCCTCCGGGTTATTCCGGCTATGTATGCGAAATTTGTTGGAACCTTAACTATTATGTCATTTCATGCGTCCGTGTGGCTTCATGCCGCCCGGGCGCTTTTGCGTTCTTATGGGGCGGCTTCGGGTCATGTTGGCCCGAAGTCATTCCCCGGTGCCGCTCTCCGCCGCCTTCGTTTCGGTTACTCGTCAATCAAAAATCGAAACGGAGGTCAATATGGCTATTATCAATTTGCGGGACTATTACCCATTCTATACATCAGATTGCTTCATGGAAGTATCTGAAGAAGTTGCAGAAATGTTCAAAGAGTTTGATCGTAAAGAGGCGGCCTACCGGCTGCGTACATACCGCCACAAAGCCTACTATTCCCTTGATCGGGATGACGGGCTGGAGCATGAGGCTGTCTTTGTTGCCTTATCTCCCCATGAACTGTATGAGCGGAAAGTGACCATGCAGGAGCTTCATGCGGCGATTGCCAGTCTGCCGGACAAACAGGCAAAACGGATTTATGCTCATTTCATTCTCGGCATGACCAAACAGGACATTGCCCGGGCAGAGGGCGTCCATGAAAAAGTGGTTCGTGTCGCAATCGAGCGAGGTCTGCGGCACTTAGAAAAAATTTTGAAAAATTCTTTGTAAGGCGTACCGATTTAGGCCGGAAAATGAAATGGCTTATGAGAGGCAAAACACTTCGGGTCACAATGGCCCGAGGTTCAGACAAGCCTCATGCAGATTGAAAATTGAATAAAAAGACACCCGGATACGAAGGGGAACGCGCTGTGTGACAGACCCGCCATGACCTCGGATTTCAAAGAATACAGTCTTTGTAAAACTGAGCGAGCGAACAGGTCCATGCCATAGGTGGGGCAAGGCTGGCTCCACCGGAACAGGCGCAGAACCCGGATACTTGCGTTTAGTCACAGTCCGAGCGTTGAAGCGGTCTTGCAAGCCGTGAGCCGTCGCAGGCAATGAGAACGCCTTGCCATCAGAATGGGGAGAGTTGAAATACTATGGGGCATGAAGCCTATGCCCGTCCGGTGTGTCTGAAATGAAGTGAAAACCTATGGGGAGCCCCCGGCAATGCTGTCTGATGATAGGCCAACCGATCCGGCGCGGCTCCCCATCTTTTCAAAAAAGGAGCACTTTATGGGAAATGCGTTTGGAATGATCCCCGGCTTGGAACCGGACGAATGGAGCAATGGCGCCTGCCGTGGTTATGTCATTATGGCAATGGAGAACTGCGGATTTTCAAAGAAGGATATACGGCGTGTTGTGGGGCAGCTTTATGAAGTATTCGACCTCAACAGCGTGGAGGATGCCAAAGAAAAGTACCTTTCCAGTCCTTACTGACCTCGGGCCACATTGACCCGAAGTGGAGAAAGCTCAAAGGGCGGCACCTGCTGGGTGCCGTCTTTTGACATTTCCCCACGGGACAAGTGGGAAAGGCTGGCATATACACGCACTTTCGCAAAGGAGGTTTTCAATGACGCAAGCTGTCACTTATGAACGAGAAACAAAGTCTGTCGCATTTCAAGGGAAGATCATTGTGCTGGAAAGCCTCACGCCGGTACTTCCCCCGAAGGAGAAAGAACAGCGCAAAAAAGAAATTGAGCGTTGTCTTTACGAGGTGTTCAGCAAATATGGAGACAGGTTTCCCTAATCATTCGCAACATTGTTGTCCGGGGCTGCTGATGGTATAATATAGTTGTAAGGTTGGTAGCTCCATTCCAACAAGGAAAGGAGCCCAATATGGAATTTATCAGAGAAGATTGTATTTACGCAAGACAGTCAGTAGATCGCAAGGACAGTATCAGCATTGAAAGTCAGATCGACTTTTGCAAGTATGAATTGAAAGGTGGGAGCTGCCGGGTATTCAAGGACAAAGGCTATTCCGGTAAGAACACGGACAGGCCGGAGTTTCAAAAGCTGCTGGGCGAGATCCGCAAGGGAAAGGTTCGGCGGGTCATCGTGTACAAGCTGGACCGTATAAGCCGCTCTATTCTGGACTTTGCAACGATGATGGAGCTGTTTCAAGAGTACGATGTGGAGTTTGTATCCTCCACGGAAAAGTTTGATACTTCGACCCCGATGGGCCGGGCCATGCTGAATATCTGCATTGTATTCGCCCAGCTTGAACGTGAAACAATTCAGAAGCGTGTCACAGACGCCTACTATTCACGGTGCCTGAAAGGCTTTCACATGAGCGGACAGGCACCATACGGTTATCAGTTGGAGCCTACTGTGGTAGAGGGTATCCGCACAAAGAAAATGGTTGCCGACCCCGTAGCCGCCGACCATGTTCGGCTGATGTTTGAAATGTACGCTGAACCGGAAACCTCCTTCGGAGATATTACCCGATACTTCGAGGAACATGACATAAAAATTTATGGCAAATCCATGTTCCGTACATTTCTTTCCCAGCTTTTAAGAAACCCCGTTTACGCACAGGCCGATTTGGAGCTGTACGAATTTTTCAAGAGCCAGGGCGCAGCGATTGTCAATGACGCTTCCGACTTTGCCGGAACAAACGGCTGCTATCTCTATCAGGGGCGGGATGTGAAGGAGGACAAGGACAGGTGCTTAAAAGACCAGATACTTGTTATCGCTCCACACGAAGCACTCATTTCCTCTGACACATGGCTTAAATGCCGGAAAAAACTTATGGCAAATACCACCTTCCAGCAGGGACGGAAACCGAAAAATACTTGGTTGGCCGGAAAAATCAAATGCGGGCATTGTGGGTATGCTCTGAAAGCCACCCATGTACCAAACAGCACCGGATATTTCCGCTGTACCAAACGGACGGAAAACAAAGGCTGTCCGGGCTGCGGAAAAATCCGCAAAGAAGAATTTGAGCAATTCATTTTCTCGGCCATGCAGGAAAAGTTCAAAGACTTTCAGATACTCCACGGCAGAGAGGAAAAAGTCAATCCGAAACTGACCGCCTATCAAGTGGAGCTGGCACAGGTGGAGGCAGAAATTGAAAAGCTGCTGGATACGCTGACCGGAGCCAATGCGACCTTGCTTGCCTATGCCAACAAAAAAATTGAAGAACTGGACACCCGACGCCAGACCATTTCAAAGGCAATCGCTGAATTGAGCGTTGAAACCATATCTCCCCAGCAGATAAAGAAGTTATCCTATTATCTCGACAACTGGGACAGCATAGATTTTGACGACAAAAGAAAAGCCGCCGATGGTTTGATCTCTACGATCAAGGCCACCAGCGACCGTGTTCAGATAGAGTGGAAAATCTGACATTTCCGCTCTATCGCCCCTCATTTCTATTTTATCTTGTTTGTACCCCTTGTACACCGATGTTTCCATAATTTCTGAAATAGAAGAAGTTGTTTCTTTTAGTAATGTAGCAGCTTTTTTCATACAGAAAGTTTGCCCATAATCAAACAGACATTTGTGGGTATATTTTTTAACAATGGTGTTCAGATAATTGCCACTATAGTTTAATATTTGTTCCAATTCGGAGCGAGAGATTCTTCCATCTGTATCTTCTAATAAATGGCAAATATGAGAAAATAATATAAAATCATTAATGCCACTATTTAAATTATCCTGTTCGATAATATTATTAACTGTATAGGATGAAGCCATTTCAACAAGTCCTCCGTTTCATTCACGAATATGATAAGAATTTAAATATATTCTATCATATATGTTGTAGTATTATAAGACATGTCATACTATCCGTATTGGACTTCGAGTTATGATGGAGATTGTATAGAAAATGTTGCGTATAATTTGAATAAAATGGCATCACAGTATGGTAAAGATGTGATGATTTGTGAAACCGGTGAGCTCGAAAGTAATTCACAAGGAACATATGAACTGTTAAGAAAAGAAATTAACGCTGTTAAATCGGTTCCTAATAATAAAGGAATAGGAGTATTCTATTGGGAACCAGAATTAAATTCATCTGTTGTACCAGATGGTTATACATTGGGAGCTACAGAATTAGTCGGGAATAATAAGTTGCATTTCACAAATGCTTTAAATGCATTTAAATTAGCTCCGGATTATTTGAATACTGATTGTTCATATGAAATGATGAATATCAATAGCCAAAAATCGGTTAATATTGCAACTGGATCACAAGACAATAATGCGCAGGTAGAACAATATACTTATGACCAGTGGGACAGCCAAAAGTGGATATTTGAAAAGGTAGACAGTAGCTATTATAAAATTGTAAATAAGAACAGTGGTAAAGTTTTAGATGTTTGCGGTCTTTCTCAAAATGAAAATGCACAAGTAGTTCAGTATGAATATACCGGTGGTTGGAATCAGCAATGGAAGGTTACTACTACGTCTGATGGGAAATATAAGATTCAAAACAGATGGAGTGGATTATATTTGGGTGTGCTGAATAATAGTACTAATGATGGAGCATCGATTGTTCAGGTAGCGGATGAATCGTCAAGTTCTGAATGGTTTATTCTTTTGACAGATTGATTTGATTGGTAAATATTGATTAAGATATGAAAGAGCTGTCGGTTTTTATTGTACCGTTCAAATGTAATTGATATAATAAATAAAACAATTACATCGGAAGTTGGAGGTATTATAGATGAAGAAGATGAAATTTCCATTTTCAGACGCTCCTAATACGGCTTGCTTTACCTGCTGCCATGTGTTAGATGAAAATAAGCCTATATTATATGTTTCCCATGATGAAGATGGATATTGGCAGTTTTTATGCGGTGGAAATCATAAGGAAGAAGATGCAAGAGTAGTTTCACTAGCATCTATTTTAAGTATTGACGAAACAATGAGCGATTTATCGGAACTGGATTATGGTGAATATGCAGAAGCAGAAAGTGTTACAAGCAATTGGATTGTAAGTCGTATGGATAAGTAGAATTGCCAACTTGTAAAACTAGAAAAAGCAGTAGTTGTAGAGGAGTAATAATTTATGGCTGGATTTAGTATTTCAATTCTTATGAGTATAATTATGTTTATGTATTTATTTTTTATTGCCATATTTGTAGCAATTATTTTATATTTGATAATCAGTTATACTTTTGAAGGTATTTCTATTATGTGTATGGGAAAGAAGCTAAAATACAAAAATATATTTACTGCTTGGATTCCATTTTACAATAAATACGTGTTAGGGAAAATATCAAATAGCAAAGTGCTCGGAATGATATCATGTGTCTTATCCTTTATATCAGTTTTACTGGGCATTCGTTTTTATATTCAGCAAGAATTGGAAGTTGCTTTATTTGTTGTTTTAATAATTAGTTTAATAGTTACTTTTATATTAGATACAATAATATCTCATAAAATATATAAAGCTCGTACAAATAAATATGGTGATATATTAACGATATTTAATATATTATCATTTGGATTATTACGACCTATATTTCTTTTTATACTTAGAAATAAGTGAAGATTTTTACAGTGGAGGAAATATAATGATTATCAATTTTGCATCTACATTAGCTTATGATGAAAACGAAGTTTGTTTAGAAATTGTTGCTGAAAAGGATGAAATAATTAAAATTGGAGATGTTATTACAATTGATATGCTCCCTTCTAGGTAGACAAGTGAAATAATAAAAACTTGTTTACCTA
>OGKM01000429.1_pt1 | contig 20776 bp, 19 predicted proteins | sample 1572501 | NCBI WGS metagenome assembly OGKM01 (sample SAMEA2582154, study PRJEB24529) | metagenome | biome: Human gut stool | place: China | collected 2011
ATCATAGGTCGTACCTTTGCAGAAGTTACCGGTAGTGACTGGACAATCTTCTCATCCTTCTTAGGTGCTGTAGGCGCATTTTTCTCAGGTTCAAATACCGTATCTAACTTAACATTCGGTAGCGTACAATTATCGACAGCAGAAACCACAGGTTTATCTGTGACTTTAATTCTTGCGTTACAATCAGTAGGTGGTGCGATGGGTAATATGGTATGTATTAATAATATCGTAGCAGTTTCTTCCGTATTGAATATTCAAAACAAAGAAGGAACAATCATTAAGACTACGATTGTACCAATGGTCGTTTACGGTATCATTGCAGCCCTTTGCGCAATTTTTTTAATTCCGCTATTCTATGCGCTCTAAAATAGAGGCAAAAAGCAACCGCACTTTGTGGGCGGTTGCTTAACTTTTATCGAATATTTTACTTTTTATTTTCTATTATTGTTGGAGTAATTATTTATGAACGTAAATTTCTACGTTACTTGTATAGCCGACGTAGTAAAGAGCGGTGTGGCAAAAAACACCGTATTACTACTGGAAAAACTCGGTTGTAATGTTATCTTCCTTGAAAAACAAGGCTGTTGTGGGCAACCGGCATTAAACAGTGGTTACACCAAACAAGCCATCCCAGGCATGAAAAACTTAGTCGAAACCTTTGAAGTGAACGATTATCCCATCGTTGCCCCTGCAGGTTCCTGTGTTTATGCTATCAAAAACTATCCTGACTATTTCACTAAAGTTGGTGAGTTAGATTGGGCTGAGCGTGCGAAAAAGGTCGTCACACGTTTCTGTGATTTAACGGATTTCATCGTCAATAAATTAGGTGTAACAGATGTTGGCGCCTATTTGCCGGGTAAAGCGGTTTATCACCCTTCTTGTAGTCTTACTCGTAAATTAGGCATTGTTGATGAACCAATCGCTCTCTTGAAAGGCGTAAAAGGGTTAGATCTTCTTCCTATTCATAATCAACAAACTTGCTGTGGCTTCGGTGGAACTTTCTCTGTGAAAATGGCAGAGATTTCTGGCGAAATGGTGAAAGAAAAAGTTGAGCATATTGAAGAGGTTGAACCGCAATATTTAATCGGTGCAGATGTAAGTTGTTTATTAAATATTGGTGGTCGTTTACAACGCGAAGGCAGCAAGATCAAAGTGATGCACATTGCGGAAGTATTAATGCAAGGGGAGAAATAAGATGTCATTGAAAACCAGTAATCTTCCTTTTAAAGCGCGTGTCGATCATGAAGTGCATAACACCATCATGCGTAAAGCGGTGGTGAAAGCTCAAGAAACTATTGGGGCTAATCGTCAAAAAATGGTGGACGAATTAGGTCATTGGGAAGAATGGCGTGATTTATCTAAACAGATTCGTAACCATGTTTTAGCTAATTTAGACGCGTATTTGTATCAATTGAGCGAAAAAGTGATAGAAAATGGCGGTAAAGTGTATTTTGCTGAAACGGCCGAAGAAGCGAGTGCTTATATTCGCAAAGTAGCATTAGAGAAAAATGCGAAGAAAATCGTAAAATCCAAATCCATGGTGACAGAAGAAATCGGTTTAAACGAAGTGCTTGAAAAAGAGGGCATGCAAGTGATCGAAACCGATTTGGGTGAATATCTATTACAAATTTCAGGTGATAAACCATCCCATATCGTTGTGCCTGCAATTCACAAAGATCGTCACCAAATCCGCAAAGATTTATCTGAAAAACTCGGCTATGAAGGTGAGGAAACGCCTGAAGATATGACGCGTTTCGTACGTGAAAAAATTCGTCAAGATTTTTTAGAGGCTGATATCGGTATCAGTGGTTGTAACTTTGCTGTAGCGGAAACCGGCTCAGTTTGTTTAGTGACAAACGAAGGTAACTTACGTTTAGCGACGACCTTACCAAAAACACATATTGCCGTGATGGGAATGGAGCGTTTAGCGCCAACTTTCCAAGAGGTGGATGTGTTAATTACGATGCTTGCTCGTAGTGCGGTAGGGGCGAAATTAACTGGTTATAACACTTGGTTAACCGGTCCTCGTCTTGCTGGTGAAACCGACGGTCCTGAAGAATTCCATTTGGTTATTGTGGATAATGGCCGTTCAGATATTTTAGCGTCTGAATTCCAAGAAGTTTTACGTTGTATCCGTTGCGGTGCTTGTTTGAATACTTGTCCGGCATATCGTCAAATCGGTGGTCATGGATATGGTTCTATTTACCCGGGGCCAATTGGTGCAGTGATTTCTCCATTATTGGGTGGCTACGATGAGTTTAAAGAATTGCCGTATGCTTGTTCTTTATGTAATGCGTGTAATTCGGTCTGCCCGGTGCGTATTCCATTAGCGCAGTTAATCTTAAAACACCGCGAGAAAATGGTAGAGTTAGGTAAAACTCCCGCGATGGAACGTTTATCTATTTTTGGTTTCACCACAGTCAATGCCAACCCAACACTATGGAAAACAGGTGTGAATATCGGTGCAAAATTAGCGGGTAAGCTGATCAAAAATGGGAAAGCACCAATTACATTTGGTGCATTGGGTGAATGGACAAAAGCACGAGATTTACCACAAGCAGATGGCGAAAGTTTCCGTCAATGGTTTAATAATAGAGAGAGAGGGTAATAAGCATGGATTTACAAAATCGCGAAAATTTTCTTAATAAATTAGCGGCGAAAATGGGTAAAGCCCGTGCTATCATACCTGAACCGATGGATGTACCAGTCAATACATACCCAACTGAGCGTTTAACTCATTTAAGTGCGGTTGATTTAGCGAATGAATTTACCAATTCTGCTAAAACCATGATGGTGGATGTAAATGTGTGTAGAGAGTCTGATGCAGTACAAACCTTACTTGCTCTCTGTGAAAAATATGGCGGCGGTGATGTTGTGCTTAATTCCGATGAAAGATTGACCGCACTTGGTATTCCAGCGGCGCTTGAAGCGAAATATACTTGCCATACATGGTCACCAGAAACGGCACAAGATAATATTAGTTTTTCTGAAAAAGCTAATCTTGGTGTGGTTTATGCAGAATATGGTTTGGCGGAAACTGGCGGAATCGTCTTATTCTCTAGTGCAGATCGTGGACGTTCAGTGAGTTTATTACCTGAAAAATCGATTGTTGTTGTACGTAAAAGCCAAGTACTTCCACGTGTTGCACAAGTGGCGAAAGTATTACACGATAAAGCACAACAAGGCGAGCGTATGCCATCTTGTATCAATATTATCTCAGGTCCAAGTTCAACGGCAGATATTGAATTGATTAAAGTGATTGGCGTACATGGCCCAGTAGCAAAAATCTATTTAGTCATTGATGACTTATAAGAATTATAAATGATGAAAAGAGAGAACTGCAATGTTCTCTCTTTTTTTATTTTTTTAAAATCCGCTATAATTCTGAAAAACTCACGAATTAAATATTATGACTTATTATCTTGGCATTATGTCCGGCACCAGCCTTGATGGGGTGGACATTGCGCTTACTGACATCCAATCTAATCAAACCAAATTAATTGCGGCTGATTTTACGCCGATGCCAGCAAATTTACGCGAAAAAGTGACCGCACTTATTCAATCGGGCGAAACCTCGTTACAAGCTTTGGGTGAACTCGATCACCAATTTGGCTTACTTTATGCGGATTGTGTAAATGCCTTTTTACGTAAACACCAATTAAAACCAGAACAGATTGAAGCCATTGGCTGCCATGGCCAAACAGTGTGGCATTCCCCAAAAGGTCAATTTCCGTTTACCATGCAAATCGGTGATATGAATTTATTAGCCGCTAAAACAGGTATTACGGTCGTTGGTGATTTGCGCCGTAAAGATATGGCGTTTGGTGGACAAGGCGCGCCTTTGGTACCCGCTTTTCACCAAGCGGTATTTTTTGATCCTAACTGGGCAACAGTGGTGCTTAATATTGGCGGTATTAGTAATGTATCCTTATTGATACCTGAACAGCCTGTCATTGGCTTTGATACAGGAACCGGTAATACCTTGCTCGACCAATGGATCGAAAAACGTCAAGGCAAAGCTTACGACAAAAATGGTGAATGGGCGGCTTCAGGTCAAGTGAATCCAGATTTGTTAGCGGCATTATTAGATGAAGATTTCTTTCAATTGCCACCACCGAAAAGCACAGGGCGTGAATTATTTAATTTGGCTTGGCTAGAGAATAAAATTCAAAAAATAGCAGGCAAAACGACCGCACTTTTACCACAAGATGTGCAAGCCACCTTGGCTGAATTTACCGTGCAAAGTATTGTATTAGCCCTTAATAATATTCAGACGACATTACCATGCCGATTACTTGTTTGTGGCGGAGGTGCTAAAAATCAGGCGATCATGAATGGCTTAAAACAGGCATTACCAAATTGGCGTATTCAACTGACGACTGAATTAGAACTTGATATCGATTATGTGGAAGCGGCAGCTTTTGCTTGGTTGGCCTATCGTCGTATGCATAATTTGCCCGCTAATTTACCGAGTGTGACGGGTGCCACAAGTGCGGTCAGTTTAGGGGCGATTTTTCCAAAGGAATAAACCATGGCAGAAAATTTATTACAAACCCTTTCAACTTTAATTACTGAACAACGGAATCCCAATTCCATGCATGTGGATAGCTTGTCTGCATTGGAAATTGTGCAGTTAATGAATGAGGAAGATAAACAAGTGCCTTTGGCAATTGAAAAATGTTTACCTCAAATTGCCCAAGCAGTCGAATGTATTGTTGCTGCATTTCAACAAGGTGGTCGATTAGTCTATATTGGCGCTGGAACCAGTGGTCGATTAGGCGTACTTGATGCTTCTGAATGCCCGCCAACATTTGGTGTGTCACCTGAAATGGTGAAAGGTATTATTGCAGGCGGTGAGCGGGCATTACGTCATCCAATTGAAGGGGCGGAAGACAGTAAAAAGCAAGCCGTGGTTGACTTACAAACCATTCAATTTTCCTCAAAAGATGTCTTGGTGGGTATTGCTGCGAGTGGCCGAACACCTTATGTGATTGGTGCATTGGAATATGCGAAAAGTTTAGGTTCAGTGACCGTTTCGATTGCAAGTAATCCGAATTCAGCAATGGCAAATATTGTGGATATTGCTATTGATACGGTAGTGGGACCAGAAGTGCTAACCGGCTCAAGCCGCTTAAAATCAGGTACTGCACAAAAATTAGTATTGAATATGCTGACGACGGCTTCCATGATCTTAATGGGCAAATGCTATCAAAACTTAATGGTGGATGTGCAGGCAAGCAATGAAAAGCTGAAAGCTCGTGCCATTCGTATCGTGATGCAAGCTACGGATTGCGATAAAGCGCTCGCAGAAGAGACATTAAAGCTTGCCGACCAAAATGCGAAATTAGCAATTATGATGATTCTGAGTGGATTAGATCGTGCTCAAGCAGAGGCTTTATTAGAAAAACATCAGGGCAAGTTACAACTTGCATTGAAATAAGTAAAAATAAAAACGCTAGGCATCAAACCTAGCGTTTTTTATCATTTAATAGTTTGCTCAATTAGCAATCTTGTTTGCCGTAAGCATCTTGACGAAGGATTTGACGAACGCCTTCATCAAATTGTGCTAAAACGTGATCCGCGTCTTTTGGATCTTTACCGCGAGCATCAAGATAGAACTTGATTTTCGGCTCAGTACCAGATGGACGAACGATTAAGCGGCTACCGTTTTCTAATACGAATACAAGGATGTCGCTTTGGCGATCAGTTTTAGTGTGGTCGATGAATTGTGCCACTTTAACACCGCCTACTTCTGCTGGAGGCGTGTTACGAAGTGCGGCCATTAATTTACCAATTTCAGATAAATCGCTTACACGAATAGAAATTTGACCACTGACATAAGCACCGAATTCTTGCGTGAAGTCATTGGCGTAATCCGCTAAGGTTTTGCCTTGTGCTTTTAAGTGACGCACTAAATCTAAGAACACGATAGCCGCAGAAATACCGTCTTTGTCGCGTACTTTATCGGGGTCAACTAAGTAACCAAGCGCTTCTTCGAAACCGAATAATAAGCCTTGAACTTTACCGATGTATTTGAAACCGGTTAAGGTTTCTTCTGATTGGAAGCCGTATTTTTTCGCAATTTCAGCAAGCGCTGGAGAAGACACTAAAGAACACGCTAATACGCCTTTCTCACCTTTTGCATGATATTGTTTTGCTAAATACCAACCTAAGAAACAACCGACTACGTTACCGTGTAAAGGTTTCCAGTTACCTTGTGTATCTGGAACAGCTACGGCTAAGCGGTCTGCATCTGGGTCATTAGCAATAATGAATTCCGCATTGTGTTCTTTTGCTACTTTAATAGCTAAATCTAATGCACCTTTTTCTTCTGGGTTAGGGAAGTTTACTGTTGGGAATGTGCCGTCTGGCCATACTTGTTCCGCCACAATATGAGGTTGTGGAAGACCTGCTTTGGTTAAGGTTTTGCTTAATACTTCATAGCCTACACCGTGCATTGCGGTATAAACGTAGTTAATATCTGATTTAGGCTCTTTAGCAAGAGAAGCCGTTTTTTCGATATAAGCGTTAACCACTTCATCATCTAACACCACATAATCTTGGCTACGTGGTAAATCTTTTACATTGCCTGCGGCCACTTTGTCGATTAATGCGGCGATATCTTTATCTGCAGGAGAAACGATTTGGCCACCGCCGTTCGCTTTGCCTAAATACACTTTATAACCGTTATCTTCTGGTGGGTTGTGACTTGCTGTCACCATAACACCTGCTGTGGTATCAAAATATTGAATTGCGTAAGCTAATACTGGCGTTGGTAATTTACGTGGAAGTAAATAAGCTTTCACGCCTGCACCCGCCATGATTTCAGCGGTATCACGTGCGAAAACATCAGAGTTTTTACGACCATCATAACCAATCACGATAGAAGGTTGTTTGTCGTAATCTTTTAAATAATCCGCTAAACCACCAGCAGCTTGCGCCACTAAAACACGGTTCATACCCATAGGGCCTGCTTGTAATGGTCCGCGAAGCCCAGCAGTACCAAATTGTAAACGGCCGCTAAAGCGAGCTTGTAATTCAGATTTTGCTTTTTCATCACCGTTTTTCGCCGCCGTTAAAAGTGCGGTTAATTCTGCGTGAGTTTCTGCATCAGGATCTTGGTTTAACCAGTTTTGTGCAATATCAAAAAGCGTTGTCATGATGTTTTCTCCTTGTAAAAAGTAATTCTGGATAGACTAACGGAAAATGGATCGGATTAAAACGACTATTTTTCTTTTTTCCTGAAAAGATAAGCTTTTTTTGATCGCAATCGTTTTCTAATAAAATAAAAACAGCGTAAAATATTCACGCTGTTAAATGATTTTAGATTATGAAATTTAAAATTTATTTGCTGAAGTCCACTAAAGCATCACGAGTAATATCTGTGATATTCTTATTGCTTGTTAGTGTCATTGCTACACGCATTTCTTTATGAAATATATCGAGCATATTCTCTACGCCACGTTGACCATCTGCTCCAAGAGCATAGACAAAAGAACGACCAATCATAGTAGCATCAGCACCTAATGCAATCATACGTACTACATCTAATCCATTACGAATACCACTATCTGCAAGAATTTTTATATTACCTTTGACGGCATCGGCGACATAAGGTAAAGCTTGAGCTGTTGATGGTGTACCGTCTAGTTGTCTACCTCCGTGGTTGGATACCACGATCCCATCAGCACCAAAGCGAACAGCATCTTTAGCATCTTCAGCATCTAAAATACCTTTGATAACCATCGAGCCATCCCAAAAATCACGTATCCATTCTAAATCTTTCCACGAAATAGAAGGGTCGAAGTTGTCAGTTAACCAACCAATGTAATCATCTAACCCTACCGGTTTACCCATATATTGAGAAACATTACCTAATGTAAATGGACGCCCCTTCATGAGCATATCGTAAGACCATAATGGATGAGTGAAACCTTGTAATGTTCGACGAAGCCATTTATATTCGCCACTCATGCCTGAATGCATATCACGATAACGTGCACCAGGGGTTGGCATATCTACAGTAAAGACTAATGTCTTGCAACCTGCTGCTTTTGCTCGTTCGAGAGCATTTTTCATAAAGCCTCGATCTTTTAGAACATAAAGTTGGAACCACATGGAACGTTTGAGTGTTGGAGCTACTTCTTCAATTGGACAAATTGATACAGTTGAAAGCGTAAATGGAATACCTTTGTTATCAGCAGCTTTTGCAGCTTGAACTTCACCACGACTTGCGTACATGCCACATGCACCTACAGGAGCTAATACTAACGGCATAGAAAGCTTTTCACCGAATAATTCAATTTCAGTATTTAATTGAGACATATCATTGAGCACACGTTGCCGTAATGCTATGTTAGATAGATCGCTTACATTAAGTGTAAGTGTATGTTCAGAATAAGAGCCACCATCAGCATAATGAAACATAAATGGGGGAACCTTACGTTTAGCAACTTGACGATAGTCGTTTGCGGATGAAATAATCATATTTACCTCGTTATTAATGATAATCATTATCTTCTATTGTAGGTTAAATTCATTAATAAAGGTATTAGTTTTTGAAGATTTGTAATTAGGAAATAAAAATGCACGATTTTCCATCTGAATCGTGCATTTAATTGATTTTGCTCGTGAAGAGTAAAATTACTAAAGAAGGAGAGCTGAGCCCCATTTAATAATATCAAAGAAGAATTTGTTTTGATTGGTGGCAATACCATCACCCGTTTTCTTCAATGTGCCATCATCATTTTTCGTTTCATCTACCATGCCATTTACATACTGGCCTTTTACCACATCTAAGTCTTCTTTTGCCTGAGTACGTAAGATTTGGCAAGCTTTTGGCTCTAATGCATCGACATCACCAAGTTCTGCACGGAATTTCTTAAATTGATAGGTCGCGTAATTCATCGATTTTTCATCTTTTTGAATCATTTTTACATAATCTTCACCGATGATTTTTTCTAACGGATAGAAAAAGACATATTGGGAATGAATATAGCTATCTTCTTTGGCAAAATGTTGTTGCTGAATGCGAGTTAAATTTGGATAGATACATTGTTCAGCTTGTTTACTTGCTACAGCCCATGTTTTCGCATTGGCATCAGACAGGAGATAGTCTGCTTGTGCGAATTCAGCAGGAATAGTTGATTGTGATGAACCGAATAAACTACAAGCATTTAATAACATAATGCTGCTTAAAAAAATAAATTTTTTCACTTAAATTTCCTTATAACATCTAGAATGGCAAAATTTTAGCAACAACAATCTGATTGTAAAGTGATTCTCTAATTGAGAAGTGATTTTCTTTCCCGAACTAAAAAACTTCCGCTATAATGACCGCACTTTTTACACTTATAAAGGAAAGAACAATGCAAAATCCAAAAGATGATGTTTTATATGCACCAGTTGAGTGGGTTGACCATAGCGAAGGTTATACTGATATCCGTTTCCACAAATCGACTGATGGTATTGCAAAAATCACCATTAACCGTCCGGAAGTGCGTAATGCATTTCGTCCGCAAACAGTCAAAGAAATGATTCATGCGTTTTCTAATGCTCGTTTCGATGAAAAAATCGGCGTGATTGTGTTAACCGGTGAAGGCGAAAAAGCATTCTGTTCTGGTGGTGACCAAAAAATTCGTGGTGACTACGGCGGTTACAAAGATGAAAGCGGTGTACATCACTTAAATGTATTGGATTTCCAACGTGATATTCGTACTTGTCCAAAACCAGTGGTGGCAATGGTCGCAGGTTATGCGATTGGTGGTGGTCACGTACTTCATATGTTATGTGATTTAACTATTGCGGCAGACAATGCGATTTTCGGTCAAACTGGTCCTAAAGTAGGTTCATTTGACGGTGGTTGGGGCGCAAGCTATATGGCACGTTTAGTGGGGCAGAAAAAAGCACGCGAAATTTGGTTCTTATGCCGTCAATATAATGCGCAAGAAGCATTAGATATGGGCTTAGTGAATACTGTTGTGCCTTATGCAGATTTAGAAAAAGAAACTGTGCGTTGGTGCCGTGAAATGTTACGTAACAGCCCAATTGCATTACGTTGCTTAAAAGCCGCATTAAATGCAGACTGTGATGGTCAATCAGGTTTACAAGAGCTCGCAGGTAACGCAACCATGTTGTTCTATATGACTGAAGAAGGTCAAGAAGGTCGTAACGCGTTTAACGAAAAACGCGCACCAGACTTCAGCAAATTCAGACGTAATCCTTAATTTGAACATAAAAGTGCGGTTAAAAATCTGTGTGTTTTTAACCGCACTTTTACCATCAAGGAGAATAAGATGGAAACCAAATCATTTAATCTTTATCGTTATTCTATTCCCGTCGATAGTCAGTTAATTTTACGTGGGCGTTTTTTAAAACGTCGAGAAGGCTTGATTGTACGTGTTGCCTGTAGCCGTGATGGATGGGGAGAAATCGCACCTTTACCAGGGTTTAGCGAAGAAACCCTTGATCAAGCGCAAGAGCAAGCACTTGAATGGCTAACGAATTGGTGTCATGCGAGCTGTGAAGCGCCAAGAGTGCCCCTTGACGGTTGCTATCCTTCTGTTGCTTTCGGTATTAGCACGGCGATGGATGAGATGAAGCGTTATTTAAATGAGGAAGGCAACTATCATACTGCACCGTTGTGCTATGGCGATCCTGATGAGTTATATGCGGAACTGAATCAAATGCCCGGTGACAAAGTGGCTAAAGTTAAAGTCGGTATGTATGAAGCGAATCGTGATGGTTTGATTACGGATATGTTTCTTGAAGCCATTCCTGATTTGCAATTACGTCTAGATGCGAATCGTCAATGGACCTTGGAAAAAGCTTTAAAATTTGCGGAGAAAGTAAAACTACAACATCGTTCTCGCATTCAATTTTTGGAAGAACCTTGTAAAACCCGTGAAGAAAGCCGCCAGTTTGCAGCTCAAACAGGTATTAATATTGCTTGGGATGAAAGTGTGCGAGAGCCAGATTTTCTTTTAGAAAAAGAACCGCACTTAAGCGCCATTGTGATTAAACCAACATTGATTGGCTCGCTGCAAGATTGTCAAAAGCTGATTGCACAAGCTCATAGTTTAGGTATAAAAGCGGTGATCAGCTCGAGTATTGAAAGTAGCCTTGGATTGACGCAACTCGCTCGTATCGCGGCACAATATACACCCAATGTGACGCCAGGATTAGATACATTGAATTTGATGCAACATCAAGTATTACGTGCATGGCCGGGCTCAGATTTACCACTAATTGATCTAAATTCAGAATTTATTACCAAAATCGTATAGAGATACGACCACCATTACATAAAAAATCGCTATAATTCGCACAAGTTAAAGGATGTGAAAATGTCAAAAAAATTCAATATTTTGCTGTTAAATGGCCCGAACTTGAATATGTTGGGCACAAGGGAACCAAAACATTATGGTTCACTTTCATTATCTGCCATTGAAGAAAATGTGGGTAAACTTGCTGAGCAGCATGGTGTGAATTTGGCGTGCTTTCAAGCAAATAGCGAAGAAAAGTTAATTAATAAGATTCATCAAAGTTTTCAGAAAGTGGATTTTATTTTAATTAACCCGGCAGCTTATACGCATACCAGTGTTGCATTGCGCGATGCGTTGCTTGCGGTGTCAATTCCTTTTGTCGAAATTCATTTGTCTAATGTACATAAACGCGAGCCATTCCGTCATCATTCTTACTTTAGTGATGTGGCTGAAGGTGTGATTTGTGGCTTAGGTGCAAAAGGCTATGAGTTTGCTCTCCAATTTGCGTTAGATTTTTTAAATAAAAAAGCATAAAATTTCACAAAATTTACAGATTTTCGCAGAAATTTATCGCAAAGTTCATGATTTTGCGGTAATCTTGCCGACACAAAAAACAGGTTTCAAAATGACCGCACTTTGGAAATCAATTCTGAAAGTGCGGTTAACAATTCATTATTATTTTTAGGAAGAACGTATGGACATTCGTAAAATCAAAAAACTGATTGAATTAGTAGAAGAATCGGGTATCACTGAATTAGAAGTGCAAGAAGAAGAAGGTACAGTACGTATTAGTCGTGCGGCACCAGCTGTTGCACCTGCTGCAATTCAATATGCAGCGGCGCCAGTCGCACCGGTTGCGGCTCCGGCAGCAGCACCAGCACCTGCAGCGGCTGCACCTGCGGAAGCACCTGCAGCTGAAGTGTCAGGACACCAAGTGCGTTCACCAATGGTAGGTACATTCTATCGTAGCCCAAGCCCTGAAGCGAAAGCTTTCGTGGAAGTGGGACAAACAGTCAAAGTAGGCGATGCACTTTGTATCGTTGAAGCAATGAAAATGATGAACCGTATCGAAGCTGATAAAGCTGGTGTGGTTAAAGCAATCTTAGTAAATGATGGCGAAGCGGTTGAATTTGATCAACCATTGATCGTTATCGAATAATCCCTATCAATCTGAAATGGCGAGCTTTCTCGCCATTTTTTCACCCAAGTGGAAATTGTTATGTTAGAAAAAGTTGTGATTGCTAACCGTGGTGAAATTGCACTGCGTATTTTGCGTGCCTGTAAAGAATTAGGCATTAAAACTGTGGCGGTTCACTCTACCGCTGACCGTGATTTAAAACACGTATTACTTGCAGATGAAACAGTTTGTATCGGACCTGCGCCATCTGTAAAAAGTTATTTAAATATTCCTGCGATTATTGCTGCAGCAGAAGTAACCGGTGCGGATGCGATTCACCCTGGTTATGGTTTCCTTTCTGAAAACGCGGATTTTGCAGAGCAAGTTGAGCATTCTGGTTTTATTTTTATTGGCCCAACAGCGGACGTTATTCGTTTAATGGGGGATAAAGTTTCTGCGATTAAAGCAATGAAAAAAGCAGGCGTGCCTTGTGTACCGGGTTCAGATGGCCCAGTAGGTAGCGATATCGCGAAAAATAAAGAAATTGCAAAACGTATTGGCTATCCAATTATTATCAAGGCATCTGGCGGTGGCGGTGGTCGTGGTATGCGCGTGGTACGTAGCGAGGATGCACTTGAAGAATCCATTGCGATGACAAAAGCAGAGGCAAAAGCAGCGTTTAACAATGATATGGTTTACATGGAAAAATATTTAGAAAATCCACGCCATATTGAAATTCAAGTTTTAGCTGATACACACGGTAATGCAATCTATCTTGCAGAGCGTGATTGTTCTATGCAGCGTCGACACCAAAAAGTGGTGGAAGAAGCACCAGCACCAGGTATTACCGAAGAAGTTCGTCGTGATATTGGTTCTCGCTGTGCGAAGGCTTGTGTTGAAATTGGCTATCGCGGTGCAGGTACATTTGAATTCTTATATGAAAATGGTGAGTTCTATTTCATCGAAATGAATACTCGTATTCAAGTAGAACACCCAGTAACAGAAATGATTACTGGTGTGGATTTGGTGAAAGAACAATTGCGTATTGCGGCTGGTTTACCACTTTCTTATAAACAAGAAGATATTAAAGTGAAAGGTCATGCAATTGAATGTCGTATCAATGCAGAAGATCCAAAAACATTCTTACCATCTCCAGGTAAAGTGGCACACTTGCACTCACCAGGTGGTTTAGGTGTTCGTTGGGATTCTCATGTGTATGGCGGTTATACCGTTCCTCCGCATTATGATTCTATGATCGCAAAATTAATCACATACGGTGATACTCGTGATGTAGCAATCCGTCGTATGCAAAATGCATTATCAGAGACGATCATTGATGGTATCAAAACAAATATCCCACTTCATGAACTTATTCTTGAAGATGAAAACTTCCAAAAAGGTGGCGCAAATATCCACTATTTAGAGAAGAAATTAGGGATGTATGATTAATTTATAAATTATTAAGGTAAAGACAAATATTGTCTTTACCTTATTTTTTTATATGGGATTATATAATATTATTAATTTTATGATAAGATGCAAAAATACATAAATTTATTTTATGTGTCTGAATTAATTTTATTTAATAAACAACCTAAGAGGTGAATTATGAAAAATACCATTTTAAAGTTTAGTTTAACAGCTTTAGCCGCATTAACTTTAGCTGCTTGTGGAAGTAGTGGTGGCAGTGGTGATTCTGCTACTGATAATGGGCAAAACCAAATCAATTCAGCAACACCAAGTAACAATAATCCAGTTCAAGTTTCTTCCAATGGAACTGGAGCAGCATTAGTCGCTACAGGTGAAGATAACAATGCTAATGTTAAACGTGCAAATTTGATGGATTATAATTTAGAAACATTATCTATTGATGGAAAAACTGTTCGTATTGCACCTCCATCTAATGGGGGTACTATTTTTTCTGGTGGTTGGACAGAATATGGTGCAGGTGTAACATTTAATGGCTATAAATTCCCTAATACTGTTTCCGTGTGCTGTGGCAAATATACAGATGTTCGTATAGGCGCTATTGGCAGTACTGGACCTGGTCAAGAAGATATCCTATTTTATAATGGAAACCCTACAAATTCAATGCCTTCATCTGGTGTAGCATCCTATGCTGGAGATAGTATTATTGCAGCGGATACTGATAAATTACCGGATGAAGATTATGTAAAAGGTTCTTCAACCTTTACTGCTGATTTTGGTAATAAAAAATTAACAGGGACGATTAGCGCTGGTAATGTTGATGTTGTGAAAGTTGATGCAAATATTTCAGGGAATAGTTTTGCAGGAACGGCTAAGTCTGATCTTTTGAATTCTCAAGGTACAGCTGAAGGAAAATTCTACGGTGAAAATGCAAAAGAATTAGGTGGTGTCGTTAATGCTAATGATAACTCTTGGGGAGCGGCTTTTGCGGCTAAGAAATAGCTTTGTCTATTTTAAACTACTATTGATAAAGTTAAACTCGCATTTCATTTGTAATATCTCATTTTTAAAAGATGATAGATGGTATCTATATTTAGGTGAGAGACAAAGCTAAGGATGCGTGATAAAATTGAGCGGACAACGCAAGTTAGTCCGCTTTTTTATTAGAAGTGTTTAGTTTTTATATAATCTACAATTAATAAATTTTTGAAAAAATTTTAAATCAAGTTATACCTTGAATTTACTTTTTACCAGAGGAAAACAATGAAATTTAATCTCTCTAAACTAAGCTTAATTATTCTTACGAGTGTAACATTAGCAGCCTGTGGGAGTAGCAATACTCAACCAGTTGAGCAGCCAAAACCAGCTGAACAACCTAAACCAGTTGAACAAATAGCGCTTAAACGAGTGGGGTTTGAGGTTAATAAAGAAGATAAAACAGTGACGGTCATTGAAAGACAAATACATGATGATAATAACGTGAATCTCGTTAATGTTGAAGGTCATGAAATTGAAATTATTCCATCAGGGTATTACGAGCGTCCAGTCATTGGAACGAATGAGAAAGAAGTGTTACAGGCTGATTATCCTGAATTGCGTTCTATTAGTGGCAAAAACTATAAAAATATTCGTTGGGGAAAATTTACGGAGCCTGCTTTAGGTTCTGATTATTATGTCGCATTTGGTGTCAATCCAACAACAGAAATGCCACAATCAGGTACTGCAAATTATATTGGAAATGGTATGCATGTAGAGAAGCGGGCTGATTACTTAGATTCTAACTTATCATTCGTAAAGCTAACGGCTAATTTCGCAGATAAAACATTAAATGGAACAATTTCTTTAGCCAAAACAGGCTATAAGGACGTTCTTGTATCAAATGGGATTGCAGGGGGCGCTCTTTCTCCTAATGTACATTTTGATGATGTTTCCTTATCTGCCAAAATTCAAGGCAATCAATTTAGTGGAACAAATAGCCAAGGTGTTCAGGTTGAAGGAGGCTTCTATGGAAAAGATGCAGACGAAGTAGCCGGAACTTATCAAGGAAATGATAAATTTGGTGTTTTTGGTGCTAGAAAAAATTAGAAAATTTTTGTAAATTTTGAAGCAAGCTTTTGGCTTGCTTTATTTTTCTTTATAGGAATAAAAAATGACTTCACAATCTAAACTTGTTTTATTTTTAAGCTCTTCATTATTGCTTAGTTCATTCTCTTTTGCAGTAGAGAAGTCTCCTCAACCTCGGGATGACCGGTTTGATGATCAGCTTCAGCTTGCGAAACCTGACTTATCCACTAAAAAGCCACAAATTTCAGAAAAACGTGATGATAAACATACACTTTCCATTACGAAAGAAGAATTGGCAAAACATCCTGATTTGATCGTACGTGGATTGATTCCTGCAGTGTTGCAAAATAACGGTGACGCCGTTCAACTATTACTGCCGTTGTATCAAAACTTGCCAAAACAAGATCCATTTTTACTTGAGTGGGCAAATGCAATTAATGCTCGTGAAAATGGTCGTTTTTCGGAGGCGGTAACTCGTTATCGTACTCTATTTTCTCAAGATTCGACCATTCTGCCATTGCGTTATCAGTTAGCACAAGCACTCTTTTTAAACAATGATAATGAGGCGGCCAAAGATCAATTCCAAAAACTGAGAGCTGAACAAGTTTCACCCGAGTCTATCGTCATGATAGACCAATATCTTTCTGCACTTAACCGCCGAGATCAATGGAAGTTTCAAGGTGGTTTGAGCTTCTTAAACGAAAGTAATATTAACAATGCTCCAAAACCTGGCACTCGCATTGGAAATTGGAATGCCTGGGAGCGCGAAAGTGCAACAGGTTTTTCTTATTTTGCAGAAGCAGAGAAAAAATGGTCATTACTCCATAATTATTTCACTAAATTTTCTATCGAGGGGAGTGGGAAATATTACTGGGATAATAAAAAATATAATGAATTTAATGGTAGAGTTGGTGCGGGATTAGGTTATCAAACAGCACGTTTCGAGATGTCATTAATGCCATTTACAGAAAGACGATGGTATGCAGGTGGCTCCTCGGGTAGTGAGTCAATGAAGCAGTATTCGAAAAATTCAGGTGCTCGTTTAGATTTAACTTATTGGCTGAATGAAAAGTGGCAAATTTCAACCGCACTTGAGTATGGTGAACAGCGTTATAACACTCGTAAGCATTTAAATGGCAATAACTATCTTTGGTCGAATACGTTATCTTATTTTCCTAAGAGTGGTCAATTTTGGTTTGTAGGCGCTGATTATAATCGTGAAAATACACGAGATGAAGACAATGCTTATCAACGCAAAAATCTCCGTTTAGGTTGGGGACAAGAGTGGGGATGGGGTATTTCAACCCGAATTTCTCTTGCGTATGCGCGTAGAACTTACAAAGGTGCGGATTTATTTAATATTCGTCAAAAAAATAATGAATACCAATCGGCTGTAACATTATGGCATCGAGATCTTTACTTCTGGGGCATCACGCCTAAAATTACGTGGTCTTATCAACGAGTTTCAAGTAATCACCCATTTTATAGCTACGACAAAAATCGTATTTTTCTTGAAATGGGTAAAACATTCTAACAGGAGCTAATAATGGATTTATCACAACGGTATAAGCAAGCGGCTAAGGAAGCTCGCTGGGCATTAGGTTTAGCAATTTTTTATGTGATTGGGTGGTGTGTGTGCGCTTATCTCCCGAAAGATTCACCCGGGCCGATAGGTTTTCCGTTATGGTTTGAATTATCCTGTATTTATTTACCCATTTTGTTTGTGGTCATTGGGTATTGGATTGTCAAAATTGTCTTTTTAGATATCCCGCTAGATGTTGAGTCAAAGGAGAATAAATAATGAATTTAGGTATTATTCTCCCATTAGCTATCTATTTAGTCTTCATCTTTGGCGCGGCATTATTTGCTTATGTAAAACGCAGTAAAGGTGATTTCCTTACGGAATATTATGTAGGAAATCGCTCCATGACGGGCTTTGTCCTTGCGATGACAACGGCTTCCACTTATGCCAGTGCCAGTTCTTTTGTTGGTGGACCAGGGGCTGCCTATAAATATGGGCTAGGTTGGGTATTACTCGCCATGATCCAAGTGCCGGCTGTGTGGTTAGCCTTAGGTGCATTGGGCAAAAAGTTTGCATTACTTTCTCGCGAAACCAATGCGCTTACTATCAATGATTTATTTCTCTATCGTTATAAAAATAAATATCTCGTTTGGATTTCCAGTCTAGCATTGTTGCTTGCCTTCTTTGCCGCCATGGTTGTGCAATTTATTGGTGGCGCAAGATTGCTCGAAACCACGATAGGGATTCCTTATACTCACGCCTTACTTATTTTTGCCTTAACGGTTGGCATTTATACGTTTATTGGTGGTTTCCGAGCCGTCGTATTAACTGATACGATTCAAGGTACCGTAATGATTTTTGGTACAATCGTGTTATTAGTCGGGGTTGTTTACCATCTCGGTGGCGTGGAAAGTGCGGTCAATAAATTAACTGAAATTGATCCGAGCTTAGTAAGCCCTTACGGCCCAAATGAGATGCTTGATTTTCAATTTATGGCATCATTTTGGATCTTAGTCTGTTTTGGTGTGGTTGGTTTACCGCATACCGCAGTCCGTTGCATGGCTTTCAAAGATAGTAAAGCCTTACATCGAGGCATGCTTATTGGTACGATTGTCCTTTCAGTCATTATGTTTGGTATGCACTTGGCGGGCGCTTTAGGTCGTGCGGTTGTACCTGATTTAACGGTATCAGATAAAGTCATTCCAACCTTAATGTTGGAAGTGCTTCCGCCAATTGTTGCAGGGATTTTCTTAGCAGCACCGATGTCTGCGATTATGTCCACAGTCGATGCACAACTGATCCAATCCTCTTCAATCTTTGTGAAAGACTTATATCTTGCAAGCAAACCTGAAGCCGCGAAGAATGAAAAACGAATTAGCCGTATTTCATCAGTCATCACGCTTATTTTATCTGCCTTGTTAATTCTCGCTGCACTCAATCCACCAGATATGATTATTTGGTTGAATTTGTTTGCTTTTGGGGGATTAGAAGCAGCATTCCTTTGGGTGATTGTATTAGGTATTTATTGGGATAAAGCGAATGCTGCCGGTGCAATAAGCTCAATGGTGGTGGGATTGAGTAGTTTTGTGTTATTGACTCAATTTGGTATTAAATTATTTGGTTTTAATGCCATTGTACCCGCGCTTGTATTTGGTTTGATTGCTTTCATTTTAGGTAACCAATTCGGCGCCAAAAAACAGTAAAAATGGACCGCACTTTATGATTTACCAGATCCTAGCGTTGTTTATTTGGAGTAGTGCCTTTGTAGCCGCTAAATACACCTTCACAATGATGGATACTATTTTAATGATCCAAGCCCGTTTATTCATGGCGGCGATTATTGTGATGCCACTCTTTTTTCGTCGTTGGAAAGGCGTGTCTAAACCTATGCGAAAACAGCTTTGGTGGTTAGGTTTTTTTAATTATACTGCCACCTTTTTGCTGCAATTTATTGGCTTAAAATATACGAGCGCGGCGAGCGCAACGACTATGATTGGATTAGAGCCGTTATGTGTTATTTTTATTGGGCATTTTTTCTTTCAAGATCGTGCGAAATGGTATCATTGGTTGTGTGGCGCTTTTGCCTTTTTAGGCGTGGCCATTTTAATTTTAGGTGGGCATGGCAATGAAGGCTCAAGTCAAATTAGTTTATTGGGTTGTTCCTTAGTAGTAGCGGCAAGTATTGTGTTTGCTTGTTGTTTACGTTGGACGAAAAAAGTGGTGGCAACGGTTTCAGCACAAGCCTATACATCCATTTCGATTGTGTTAGCAACCATCACCATGCTGCCATTTACTTTATTGATGACTGAAAACTGGGATATCCATTTTAACTGGCTTGGTTTCTTCGGTTTGATTTATCTTGGCGTAGCATGCAGTTGGTTTGCCTTTTGGTTATGGAATAAAGGCTTAAATTCAGTGGATGCAAAAATCTCGGGAATTTTGACCGCACTTGAGCCGATTTTTGGTGTCTTTTTGGCAGTATTATTACTCAACGAAGAGGTTTCACTTGTTTCAGCGCTTGGGATTATCATTATTGTGGCTTCAGCCCTAGGCGTAAGTTTATTACCGAAATGGTTACATAAAGAAATTAATTAAAAGGAAAAGAAGATGGCGTGGATTCAAATTCGCTTAAATAGTACAAATGAAAAAGCTGAGAAAATTAGCGACTTTTTAGAAGAAATTGGCTCAGTTTCGGTGACATTTATGGATAGCCAAGATACGCCGATTTTTGAACCACTCCCGGGCGAAACGCGTTTATGGGGAAATACCGATGTGATCGCCTTGTTTGATGCAGAAACCGATATGAATGAAATTGTGAGCCTGCTAAAACAAGCACATCATCTAGATGAAAATACGGCTTACAAAATTGAGCAAATCGAGGATAAAGACTGGGAACGTGAATGGATGGATAACTTCCACCCAATGCAATTTGGCAAACGCTTATGGATTTGCCCAAGCTGGCGTGAAGTGCCAGATCAAAATGCCGTTAATGTAATGCTTGATCCTGGTTTAGCTTTCGGGACAGGTACCCACCCGACAACTGCACTTTGTTTAGAGTGGTTAGATGATTTAGATTTAACAGGCAAAACTGTCATCGATTTTGGTTGTGGGTCAGGAATTCTTGCTATTGCGGCCCTTAAATTAGGCGCAAAAAATGCGATTGGTATTGATATCGATCCACAAGCAATTCTCGCCAGTCGAAATAATGCAGAGCAGAATGGGGTGGCAGATCGTCTTCAGCTTTTCTTATCCGATGATAAACCAGTAGATTTAAAAGCAGATGTCGTTGTGGCGAATATTCTTGCGGGCCCGTTAAAAGAACTTTACCCAATTATCTCCCAATTAGTGAAAAAGGGCGGTGATCTTGGATTATCGGGTATT
>OGKM01000436.1_pt1 | contig 20412 bp, 18 predicted proteins | sample 1572501 | NCBI WGS metagenome assembly OGKM01 (sample SAMEA2582154, study PRJEB24529) | metagenome | biome: Human gut stool | place: China | collected 2011
CACCACCAAATCCTTTGCTTCAATATGGAGAATCAGACAGACAAATACAAATTTAAACTTCTGCTCTCGCCATTGCTTCCTTATAATCCTTCTGATCTGTAAAGATCTCATTCTTATAAGGATTCTTCTTCTGCTGTTTTGCTCTCTTAATAATTGCAGCCAGACAGATCACATTCGCTGCAAGTGCAATTACCGCGATCACACCCTGCATGGTTGGATTAGCACTTGTCGGTCTTACTGCTGCATCCATGAATCCGTCAGAATACAGAGCCGGAATTACTGAGAAACGGCTTGCATCCTGGAATAATGGGAATACCTGAGCAAACATACACCACAGTGCCAGTGTATTCGCGCGGTTCTGGATCCAGCCACCCTTGTTCCAGAACATATTTGCAAATGTCGGAGCAAGAAGTAATGCAACACCACAGTAGAATGCATGTGTTGTCAGGTTATTGTATGTGTACTCAAAATTCCACAGATCATATGCAATAATGAAGCACCATGTCATATCCGGCCAAAGCATATCATCATGTTTCTTGGATGTGTAGATTCCCCACCATCCTGTCATACAGAAGATATTCAGGATTCCGGCAATTCCGTTCACCCAGTTCCACCATCCTCCGTAGAGCCATACATTTTCTGAAGACAGCCACCAGCGGTCACCGAATTCTTTCATTGCCATGAATCCACGGATACCTGATTCAAAATCACTTACTACTGCAATCAGAATATTGATTGCAACGATTGCAAACGGGAATACTTTGAACCATTCTGTCTTACCAATTCCCCATTTGTATTTCAGCATCATAAAACCAATACACCCTGCTGTTGCAGCATACAATTTTGCATAATGGAACCAACTTGTCATATGTACATAAGTATCGTTGTTCAGTGCCCATTCTGCACCATTTGCTGCACAGATATAGATTGCGATAAAATACACTGTAAGTATAGCCGGAATAGCTCCAAAACAGATCAGTCCACCGATTTTTGTACGTCTTGCGAATTCATTTGCAAGAACAAGTCCGGCAAACACCAGTACCCACCCTAACAGCTGCCAGCCGGCACCATCGCCATAAATTTGGAATAACATAATTATCCCCCTCCTTCTTTTAATTGGTTATACCAACCTATTGTTATCTTTTTAACATTATACTCTTCTTATTATTATGCGTCAATAAATGCACCTGTTTCTCCTATTTTTCAGCACTTTATAATAAAATATCTCTCCATATTTTTGTATTTTTACAATAGATTTGCGCTTTGGCATCTGGTATGACCACAGCCACATCATTTTCTTTCTGACGATTCAGAAAATTCATTTAAGCATTCTTATTTTTGAGTTATCTAACAATTCAATATTCATTTTATTCTGTTTTATGCGTGCTTTTCTTGATTTTTTTCATGTTTTTGCAAGAATACATATATATTTCTTGCAAATTTCACCTCGACTGTTTATAATTACATTAAAATGCATTATCAAGACACTAGAAAACATATATGTATTGTGAGGATGAAAGCTATGAATTCAAATGATATATTAATTGCAAACACTGACGATCTGCGCAGTGATATGGACTATTTAGAGAAAACACTTTTGAAAGGACACCGCATTGATCCGAATCTTTATGAAGAATATGATGTAAAGCGCGGACTTCGTGATTCAACCGGCCGAGGAGTTCTTACCGGACTGACTGAAGTATCCGATGTCTGTGGATTTGATGTTATAAACGGACGTAAAATTCCTGCTGAAGGTGGACTTTACTATCAGGGAATCAATGTCAATGACCTTATCAACGGTCTGAAAGGCAAACGTTTTGGATTTGAGGAAACAACTTTCCTGCTCCTTTTCGGACGTCTTCCAAAAAAAGATGAATTAAAGCATTTTCTGAAAGTTTTATCTGAATTAGAAGATCTAAGCGGACGTTTTGTGCGTGACGTTGTCATGAAGGCCTCAAGCTCTAACATCATGAACGCACTCCAGCGCTGTGTTCTTACTTTATATACATATGACGAGAACCCGGAAGATATTTCTGTTGAAAATGCACTGCGTCAGGCTCTTGAACTGATTGCAAAGCTTCCACTGATCGCAGTATATTCTTATCATGCATACAGACATTTCCGTAAAGATGAGACACTTCTGATCCGTAATCCGGAGAAAGGCCGCTCTCTTGCAGAGAATATTCTGTATATGCTTCGCCCGGACGGACAATATACAGAACTCGAGGCTAAGGTACTTGATGTTGCACTGATTCTTCATGCAGAGCATGGTGGTGGTAACAACTCTACTTTCACTACTCACGTTGTTACTTCTTCAGGAACAGATACTTATTCTGCAATCGCTGCTTCCATCGGTTCTCTGAAAGGACCTCGTCATGGTGGTGCAAACCTGAAAGCGCAGGGGATGTTTGATGATATTAAAAAGTCTGTCAAAGACTGGACTAACGAGGATGAGATTCGTGAGTATCTCCGCCTAATTCTTGATAAAAAAGCCTTTGATAAGACGGGACTGATCTATGGAATGGGACATGCCGTCTACACAATCTCCGACCCAAGAGAAAAGATTCTGAAAAGCTATGCAAAACAGCTTGCTTCCGAAAAGGGACTTGATGAAGAATTTGCTCTTTATGACCGTGTAGAACGAATCGCCGGTGAAGAGATCATGACACACAGAAAGATGCTGAAACCTGTCTGTGCTAACGTTGACTTCTACAGCGGATTTGTTTATACAATGCTGAATATTCCGGAGGAGCTTTTCACACCACTCTTCGCGATTGCGCGTATCACCGGGTGGAGTGCACATCGTCTGGAAGAACTGTTAAATGCCGGTAAGATCATCCGTCCGGCATACAAATATGTTGGGCAGCATACAGAATTCCATAACCGTGATGACAGAAATTAATTATTTGATACCTGATTATTATTCTAAGTTCACCTGCATCGCCGACCGCTGTCCGATCACCTGCTGCCAGGAATGGAAGATTGGCGTCGATGCAAATACGAACCGTAAATGGAAGAAACTCCAGGCTCCGGAAACCGTACCTGAACAAAAGAAAAATTTAAGCGCTTATACGATTAAAAAAGATGGACAGCGTGTGATAGGCCTGGACAGTGATCATCGCTGTCCATTCCTTAACTCTGAGAAGCTCTGCCGCCTTGTTGTTGCTTACGGCGACAAAGTCCTATCAGAAACATGCACTACATTTCCACGAGAGGAGCATCGATTTCCGACACATACTGAGAAGATGTTGATGCCTTGCTGCCCTGCAGTAATTGACCTGTGGAACAAACAGAAGTCCCTGCATTTCCCAAATGTATCAGACGCTTTGTCCGATACTGACGCTACAGGTACTTCTGTCCTTTTCCTCTTGCGTGAAAAACTACTCAATCTTTTAGATGATTCTTCCAGAACAATTGAAGAGGAACTTTTGGAAAGCTTCTATATTCTTCAGGAATTATACCAGCATCAGCCGCTGACAAAAGAACTGTTGGAAGATTATTTTTCAGTGAAAGAGCTTGGAAATGCAATTGCAGAGGTTGAACTTCCACCTCTGGATCTGATCAACGAATGTAACGAACTGTTACAAGATCTTTCCGTAAACTATCAAAAAGAAGGGCTCTATCAGGATACTCTGAATCCAATTCTTGCTTTGGCGGAAGAAATATCGGAAGCCCTTTCGGACAGTACTGGAAATCCTGATGATACTAAAGCTTACGAATCCACTTTACTGGAACAATGGAAACAATTCACACAATACTTGAGCCCTTACGAACCACTGCTTCGCAATTTCCTGCGCAACGAGATTTTCTCCGATCTCCTGCTTCCTGACAGTGACCTGGAAAATGTACTGGTACAGATGCAATGGATTGCCCTTGAATATGCATCAATCCGCCACAGCATTTTCTTAAGATGGATGCTGGATGGCACAGACGCAAACGTTTCTGAAATTTCTTACGAAACGTTGAGACAATATCTTGTGATCATTACACGAATGACCGGATATGAAACAGCTGATATTTATGAATATCTGGAAAACAGTTTCGAATCCCTCTTATGGGACTGGGGCTACTTTGCATTAATTATAGGAAAATAAAAAAGGATTATGTGATTGGCACAAGTACTTTTTGCCTTTTACATAATCCTTTTTTCAGAGTTATCACAAACTATCTCATACAAATGTACACAACATACACTGCATAAAGAAGTAACATGATAATACCTTCTTTTCTATTAAGTTCTCTTTTCGTCCATGCCATGATCCATCCAATAACACTGAACACGATCAGCACTGCAATATCAATAATATTTTCTGTCAAAAATGCAACCGGTGAAATTGCTGCCGCAATACCAAGCACCATGAGAATATTAAAGATATTGGAACCGATCACATTTCCAAGTGCCATATCCACCTCGCCTTTTCTTGCTGCTACAATCGATGTAACCAGCTCCGGAAGGCTTGTTCCAAATGCAACTACAGTAAGACCGATCAGAGTCTGACTGATTCCAATTGCCGCCGCAACTGTACAGGCACCGTCTACTACCCAGTCACTTCCGACCGCAATCGCTACTGCGCCGAGAATAATGTAAATCACACTCTTTCCCATAGACATTTCCTGAATCTCCTCCGCTTCCAGAAGATACTCTTCCTCTTCCACTCCCGGCTCCACATTTTTCTCACGAGATGTCTGTGCTGAGCGGATCATGTAGAGGATAAACGCCAGGAATAAGATAATAAATACAACTCCATCTATATGTCCCAATGACATTCCGGCTGCACCAAGAATCAGAAGCAATACCGCACACAGAATAGAGATCGGAAAATCAATCTTTAACGTATTAATCTGAACTGCCACGGAAGTAAAAAGCGTGCAGGCTCCGACTACAACCATGAGATTGAAAATATTAGATCCTACCGCATTACTGACTGCAAGTGCATTGTTTCCCGTAACTGCTGCTGTCACACTGACCGCAGTCTCCGGAAGGCTCGTCCCCATCGCCACAATCGTCATTCCGATGATCAGTGACGGAACATGATACCGTCTTGCGATACTGCTACACCCCTCAACAAATGCATCTGCACCTTTTACAAGAAACACAAATCCAATAATTAAAAGTACCACTGCAAATGGCACACTTTGAAACAAATCACTCATCTTTTATTTCCTTTCTGCTATACTATATTCAACCTCATTTTATGCTAATCCAGACAGATGCTGGATCAAAATCCTAACACCTAAAAGCACCAGGATGATTCCACCAACCAGTTCTGCCTTATGTTTATATTTCCCACCAAAATAATTTCCAATCACTACACCAACAATAGAAATAATCATTGTCGTAATTCCGATGATCGTAATTGCCTCAAGAATCGGTGTGTCCAGAAATGCAAATGTGATTCCGACTGCCAGCGCATCGATACTCGTCGCAACGGCAAGTACAAACATATTTCTATGATCCAACGGCTGATCTTTTACTTCAACAATATCTTCTTCGTTCCATTCTTTTACTGCCTCCAGAATCATTTTCCCACCGATAAAGCCAAGCAGAATAAATGCGATCCAGTGATCAATACTTGTAATATACTTTTGGAACTGAATTCCAAGAATCCATCCCACAAGCGGCATTAATGCCTGAAACCCTCCAAAATACAATCCGATCACTACCGCCTGTTTCTTATTCAGCTTCTTCATTCCAAGGCCCTTACAGACAGACACTGCGAATGCATCCATCGCAAGCCCGACCCCCATCAACAAAAGCTCGATAAATAGTGCCATGTTTCTCCTCTTTTCTTTTTTCTTCTGTATCTGTTCCGCTACAATTGCAGTACGCATCCTGAGCGGAGCGTTTTTTATATATTAGAAAAGAACTTTCCTAATATATAAAAACAAAGAGACCCACGTATGTTCTATGATAAGAGAACTGCCTGCTTGACATAACAAACTCGTCCTCTTATTTAAAACATACATGAGTCTCATTCTTTAAGATTTGCCAGGTGATCTTTTAAAACTCATTCTCACCGGTATGTTGACAAATCACATTTTCATGCGAACTACTCCCTCACGGAATATATTCAATTCATCTTTCGGCTCGGTTCGTCTCATGAACAACCACCTTATTGATACATCGTTTCTTACTATAACGAATGAATTCTGTTTTGTCAATAAATTTTATCATTTATTCCTAGATGATTTATTCCAAGACATTTCGTTGCTGTGTTACTGTCACAGTAACAGCTTTCCCCATTAGAAAAACAACATTCCGATTCCTCTTGTGATGATCGCAGCGATCCATGCGATCAAGCACTGCCAGAACACCATTCCGACAGCCCATTTTGCACCAAGCTCGCGCTTTACGGATGCAACTGCTGCAACACATGGTGTGTAGAGCAGACTGAATACAAGCAGGACACCGGCTGACAGAGGAGTCAGTACAGAAGCAATTCCTCCACCAAACAATACCTCAAGTGTTGATACTACACTTTCTTTCGCCATAAATCCACTGATCAGTGCTGTACAGATTCTCCAGTCTCCCAGTCCAAGCGGACGAAGGATTGGAACAAGTGCACCTGCAATCATAGCAAGAATACTATCTGCTGAATTCTCCACAAGGTTCAGATGCAAGTCAAAACTCTGCAAGAACCATACAACAATCGTTGCCATCAGAATAACTGTAAATGCTTTCTGTAAGAAATCTTTCGCTTTCTCCCAAAGAAGCTGTGCCACATTCTTCGCACCCGGCAGACGATAATTCGGAAGTTCCATAACAAATGGTACCGGTTCTCCTTTAAACAGAGTTCCTCGATAAAGGAATGCGATTAAAATTCCAACTACAATTCCAAGCACGTACAGACCCGACATGATCAGTCCGCCCTTACCCGGGAAAAATGTACTTACAAAGAATGCATAAATCGGAAGTTTTGCTGTACAGCTCATAAACGGTGTCAGAAGGATCGTCATCCTACGGTCTCTTTCACTGGTCAATGTTCTTGTTGCCATAACTGCCGGAACTGTACATCCGAATCCGATCAACATCGGCACAATGCTTCGACCGGAAAGACCGATCTTACGAAGCAGTTTATCCATTACAAATGCCACTCGCGCGATATATCCACTGTCTTCCATCATAGAGAGGAAGAAGAACAAAGTAACAATAATCGGAAGAAAACTAAGCACGCTTCCTACTCCTGTAAAGATTCCGTCGATTACAAGACTTCGGATTACATCATTTACATTGAGTGCGATCAGTCCCGCCTCAGCCATTCTTGACAACTGATCAATTCCCATTTCTAGAATTCCTTGCAGAAATGCACCGATTACATTAAATGTCAGATAAAATACAAGCACCATGATTCCGATAAAACATGGGATCGCTGTATATTTTCCTGTCAAGATTTTGTCTATCTTCTCACTTCTGACACGCTCTTTACTCTCTTTCGGTTTCACAACCGTCTGCTCACAAAGACGCTCGATAAAATCGAATCGCATATCTGCGATTGCCGCACTTCTGTCAACCTCACGTTCTGTCTCCATCTGCTGCACGATATGTTCCAGCATATCCAACTCATTCTGATCAAGCTTTAACTGCTCCAAAATCAGCGGATCGCCCTCGATTGCCTTCGTCGCAGCAAAACGCACCGGAAGCTTCGCTTCCTCCGCATGATCTTCAATCAGATGGATCACTGCATGAATACATCTGTGAACCGCACCGTCATGATCACTCTTATCACAGAAATCCTGACGCAGCGGACGTTCCTGGTATTTCGCCACATGAAGTGCATGACGTATTACTTCGTCCACACCTTCATTCTTCGCCGCTGAAATCGGAATAACCGGAACTCCAAGCAGTGCCTCCATTGTATTCACATCAATAGAGCCATGATTTCCAATCACCTCATCCATCATATTCAGCGCAACAACCATTGGAATATCCATCTCAAGCAACTGCATTGTCAGGTAAAGATTTCGCTCAATATTCGTTGCATCCACAATATTAATGATTGCTTTCGGATGTTCATTCAACACAAAATTTCTTGAAACAATCTCCTCACTGCTGTATGGAGACATTGAATAAATTCCCGGAAGGTCTGTCACATTCGTATTCGGATAACCTTTGATCGTTCCATCCTTACGGTCTACTGTTACTCCCGGGAAGTTTCCTACATGCTGATTTGCTCCTGTGAGCTGATTAAACAACGTTGTCTTTCCACAGTTCTGATTTCCTACCAGGGCATAAGTAAGCACTGTTCCATCCGGTAACGGATTAGCATCTTCTTCAGAATGATACTTTCCTTCTTCTCCAAGTCCCGGATGATCTACCGGTTTCAAACGTTCTCCACGGAAATGGCTGTTTGTTCTCTCGCTGATTTCCTCAACTTCAATCTGTTCTGCCTCTGCAAGACGAAGTGTCAGTTCATATCCATGTACCTGCAATTCCATCGGGTCTCCCATCGGTGCAAACTTTACCACCGTAACTTCCGCACCCGGAATCATACCCATATCCAAAAAATGCTGTCGTAACGCACCGGAAGCTCCAACTGTTCGAATTACAGCACTCTTTCCAATCGCTAATTCTTTTAATGTCATTTTTTTATCATCCTCTTTAGTTTATTGCGATTTTTTATCAATTAGTTATACAAAACTAGCTTATTCCAGGATGTTGGATTTGTCAATAATTATCATTTACAAAATGCTGTAATAAAAAAAGAAATGCTTTCTTCCCTCTTATATTTTGGGAAATAAAGCATTTCTTATTTCATTATATAGCAGCCTCTCGTTTTTTCAGTGGCGCATAAACGATTCTTCTGACAAAAATAAAACAAATCACCTGCAGGATGATCGTAATGATCCAGGATACCGGATAGGAAATAAACAAAATCTTCAATGATCTGAATCTTGGAAATATTCCAAAGATCCAGACGCTTCTCGTTCCGACTGTTCCGATTACGGAAAGTATCATCGGCACAATTGATTTTCCCATTCCACGAAGAGATCCCGGAAACAGATCCATCCATCCGCACAGAAAATAAGTAACTGTTGTATATAGAAGAATCTCCATACCACAGCTGATAACCTGAGGATCATCAGTATAAATCTTCAAAAGCTCCGGTCCAAAGAGATACGCACCTCCACCAAGGATTAATGCAATCGTTGTGGAAAGAATCAGGCAGTCAACTAAGACTCTGTCCATTCGTTTCCATTTTCCGACTCCGTAATTCTGGCTTGTAAAACTCATACATGCCTGTGTCACTGCATTGATCGATGCATATAAAAATCCAAAAATGTTATTCGCTGCCGTATATCCTGCCATCGCCACGGATCCGAAAGAATTGACCGATGACTGCAGAAGTACATTTGAGAAATTGATCACAGTACTCTGAATTCCTGCCGGAATTCCAACCTGAAAGATCTGTCCTAAATATACTTTTTTTATCATTAGCTTCGAGAAGCGAAGCTGATAACTGCTGTCTGATTTATACAGGCAACGCAATACCAATACACACGATACAAACTGTGCTGTTACCGTTGCAATTGCAACGCCCGCTACTCCTAAATGAAAAGCAATTACAAGTAAAAGATTTAAACATGCGTTAATCACACCTGCTACGATCAAAAACAAAAGTGGTCGTTTCGTATCTCCAACTGCTCTTAAGATTGCCGCTCCGTAATTATATAACATAAAAAACGGCATTCCCAGGAAATAGATCTTCATATATAGTGTCGAAAGATTGATCACATTATCCGGTGTTCCCATCAACTCAAGTGCTCCTCTGGAAAAGAACAATCCAACTAATGCCATCACAACTCCGCTTATAATCGCAAATGTAATCGCTGTGTGCACCGTCTCCGACATCTCTTTCTCGCGCCCTGCCGCATAGAACCTGGCTGCAAGCACATTTGCTCCAAGAGATATTCCTATAAATAGGTTCGTAAATACATTGATCAGTGCTGTGGTTGATCCGACTGCTGCCAGTGACTCACTTCCACTGAATCTTCCTACCACAACAATATCCACTGCGTTAAATGCAAGCTGCAGAATTCCAGATATCATCAGCGGAATTGAAAAAGAAATCAGCTTATTCATGATCGAGCCATTGCACATATCAATTTCAAATCTGTTTTTCTTCTTTTCTGAATGCATAACTTTTCCTCATTCTATAAATTATTGTAACTGTTCAAACACTCTCTTAATGCTGTCATAATGAAGGAAGATTCCCTCCTTGGCAAAGTTTTCAATCTCCTCCTTAGTTGCGAACATATATCCATCTGTTTCTTCTGTCTGAAGTTTCAGATCATTCTCATCAATATCAAGCACAAAGCGATATACATCAACAAAATAATTATCACCCTCGCCCGGATTTTCTCGCTTATAAGTAAATACATATCCGCCTTCTGCATTAGAAATATCTAATCCTGTCTCTTCTCTCACTTCACGGCATACCGCTTCCTCAGAAGACTCTCCTGCCTGCGCTGCACCGCCGGATACTTCCCACCAACCCGGTGCCCACGCTTTTGTCATTACACGTTTCGTGATCAGATACGTTCCATCCGGTCTTGCCACAACTCCAAGCACTGTCAGATGGTATTCCCCCTCCTTTAAGCACCAGTCATTTCGCTTCATCGTTCTTCCGGTCGGCCGTTTCTCTGCATCATAAATATCCCAATATTCCATGATATTTTCTCCTGTCTTATCTATCTCATGTTTTTCATTTTCCGTAACTGTTCAGAGCCAACCTCCAAAATGCTACGCATTTCGTCGGTGTGGCGTATCCGCCAAATAAAATTTCAAAAACAGCCTTAAAAATGCAAGCATTTCATATCTGCTTTTGAAATTTTGCTTGGCTCTGAACAGTTACCATTTTCCTTTCTTATCATACATTTTTAGAAAAAAGCTGTAAAGTCTTTGGCAAATATTTTCCATTAGACTTTACAGCTTTCACTATCATCCGTTATTTACTTCTCTCTCAGATAATATGTCATTTCATGCCATTCTTCTCCACCCCAGACAGAATCCGACATTCCTAGATCTACAAACCCAAATCTTTTATACATCTCTACTTTTTCATCCAGGCAGGTAAGAACAATTTCTTTTCTTCCCTTTTCTTCTTCTCTTTGCAGATAACATCTTACAATCTCTCGTGCCAAACCTTGTCCTCGATACTCCGGTAATACATCTAAGCCAAGGATCATAACTTTCTTTCCTTTTGGATTATTCAAAGACGCGTCTGTAAAAAATTCATCTCGGAATTTTTCCTCGTCCGTTGCAATTCCATTCAAAAATCCTGCTAACTTCCCAGTTGTTTTATCTACCGCAACTAAAAACAATTCTGGAGTCACACCAATTCGCTCCTTCATGTGTTTCTCAGAACATGCTTCATTTGGCGGGAAACAAATTTTCTCAATCAAGACTGCCTGATCTGCCTCTTCCTGTCTAATATCCCTGAATTCAAATCTTTCTAAAATACTACTGTTCACTTTCATCTGTTCTTGCATTTTCTAATCTCCTTCTCCATCAACTTTTGTAATAACATGTTTGTAATTTCACACTGTCACCGTAAGCACTGCTCCTACAGATGCTACCAACGACGCTGCTACTGCTAATATCTGGAACGGCAGGCTTCCAAGTCTTCCACAGATCAGGCTGGTTCCCGCACGTTTTCTGGAACGGTTGTACGCAATAATAACCCCTACTCCGGTCAGAACCTGAACTACACTTGCCATTCTCGTGAATCCGACAAAGCTCTGCACTCCCACAAGCGCGATCACAAGGCATGGTACTGTGGCCGCAAGCCAGCTGATCTTTTCGCCCCATTTCGTCTGTTCATTCACGATATCTCGAAGATTCAGTGTATTTGCCCAGAAGGATGTCGCAAGAGCCAGCAAGGAAAATACATATCCGATAATGCTGACCCATCCGCCAAGATGACCGGAAAGATCCACTAATGCTCCGTTCTCTGTTACATTTGAACATCCCAAAAGCGTCATAAAGGTAATCAAAAGGATTAATCCCATATTCAATCCCGTGCCTGCTGCAATTGCTCTACGAATGCCTTTTTCGTCTCCTTCTAAACCTTTCACAACCTGTGGCACAGACATAACCGCAGATAAGGAAAATGCGATCATGCTATAAAGTGCCAGCATATTGTTATTCGAATAGAACTTTGTCGAAAGCTCTGTTGTCCCTGATAACAATGTCGCCACAAAGAGGATTCCGATCACTCCGAACATTGAAAGTACTGCGATCTTCTCACAAATACCGACCAGTTTCATTCCGATATAGACCACACTTGCCGCCAATACATAGAAGAGCAGCATCCCGGCCACTGACGGAAGGTGAAACCATGCTGAAAATACTGCTGCCGCACCGGTAATAAATCCACTCACATTCACTACAACCGAAAAGCCAAGCAGACCAAACGCCAGCCATGTACATGCCATCTTTAACTTTCCCACAAACAATTCATTTTCAAAGCATTTGATAAACTGCGCGCCATTGTTATTCAAAGACAGTTCCGCAATCATAAAATGCAATAGCAAATTCATACAATATGCCACTGCCGCGATCCAGATGATATCATGCCAGTTATTCCTGGATGCAAGGAATGGAACCGAAAGAATTCCCGATCCCACACCGTGTCCTATGATAATGCTTGTCGACTCCAAAAAAGTCAGCTTTGATTCCCCATGTACTTCCGCCATACCTACGCCTCTCCGTCCGTTCGTTCTTTCTTCTTTTCTTATAAGTATAACATATTCTTTTTATTTCTTGAAGTCGATAAAACTACAATCTGTCATCTCACATCATCATCTACATCTATTATATTTCCATTCAACGCGTCCAAAGCCTGTCTGCTGCCGGCTGCCAGTCCTTTGCGTACTGATCGCATTTTGCGCAGAGATGCTCTACCGTTTCCGGAGACTGAAGGTCTGTAGAATGTGCTCCTGACTTTGCAACCATCTCACGGAGTTTTTCCGGGTTCTCCAACATCGGACATGGGCGAAGCATCTCGTCTGCAAACTCTTCATCGATCAGTGTTGCATTTGTAAAACAAAGGAATACACAATCGGAATGCTTCTCACAAAGACGGATCAGATTCTGCTGCCCAGCATCCTGTGCAGTGAAGGTTGCAGGCAGATGTAGGATCCAGAAGGATCGCCCACGGAATATTACAGTTATATTTCTTTCTTAACTCCTCTTCCTTTTTCCATCCGACTAAAGCTGAATTGATGAAAAAGTTAACGGCTATTATATTGCCGTTATGTAAGAATACACTGATCAGTTCCTTTATTTTGATCTGGTCACGTGCACTCAGCGAATTTGGAGCAACTTTGATGCTGGTTGGCGTAACACGAATGAAGACAGAAACACTGCCGGGAAATATTTACTTAAACGTCAGTACAAATCAGGTTGATGGCGCATTGGCAAGTGCTTTTCTGCTCTTGATCCTTGCAGCATTCTCCTTATTTATTTCTCATCTGGTGACAAGGACAGATTGGAGGAAGCAGCGTTATGAATGAAACGATTGATATAAATCCAAAAAAGCAATTACTGACCGTCCAAAACCTGAATCTGACAAGAGGAACCTTTCACCTGAAAGATATTTCCTTCTCTGTCTATTCAAATGAAATCCTGGCGATCATCGGAAAAACCGGCTCCGGGAAAACACTTTTGCTGGAAAGTATTGCAGGATTTCAGAAACCGGATTCTGGTAAGATTCTGCTGCGGGAACATTCTTTAGAAGACTATTCTTTACAAGAACGCAAACTTGGATATTTATATCAGGAATACTGTCTTTTTCCACATATGACCGCAAGGGAAAACATTGCATATGGATTAAAAATACTTCTGATCAATGGATGTTTGCGAGGGATTGTAGATAGTGATAAACTGTTTACATCAAACTGGGACGAAGACGTTAATTATTTTTTAGGAAAGAGAGAACATCATGACAAAAAAAGAATTGTATGATATTTTAAAAGAACAATTTCAAGAAGTTTTAAAAGAACATCAGATTGAGAACGACCACTTGTCTGTTTCCTGTCGTTCACTGACTCCGGAAGAAGCAATTGGGAAAACAAAGCGAACCGATTATCCAATCCTTACCGGAAAAGATGTGATGATCCAGGCTGAATACAAAGGATTCCGTGGACAGGCATTTACCGATGCGCCATCCTCCTTTGAAGGAATGCTCGAAGACATTTTACAGATGGATATTGAACACAATCCGCATGATCGGGGAATTTTTATTGCAACTGTAAATGCTGTTATGGCATCCCTTGGCTTATGCTGTGGAACTGTTCATTGCCGTGCAGAAGGACCTGAACTTTGTGCGCAGGATATGCTGAACTATTTAGAAAGCAATTACCCGGATGTCAAACGGATTGCTCTTGTCGGATTTCAACCTTCTCTGTTGGAAATGCTTTCTAAAAGCAAATATGATGTCCGCGTAATGGATCTAAATCCGAACAACATTGGACAGTTGAAGTTTGGAATCCGTGTGGAAGACGGAACTGCCATGAAAGAAGAAATCCGCGACTCCTATGCGGAATTGATTCTCTGCACCGGAAGTACACTCTGTAACGGATCAATCATCGATTATTTAGATCTTGATAAGGAGGTGCTGTTCTTCGGAACAACTGCTTCCAGAGCTGCGCCACTGTTAGGATTAAAACGCATCTGCTTTGCAGATAAATATGAATAAATCTTTTCATATCTTTTTAAGATAATCCGCCCTCTGTCGATTGACAGGGGGTGGATTATCTTCTCCCAGAACTATACAGTTGATCATGTTTTATGTTATACTTTTGTTAGAAATATCACTTGATTTTTAAGAAAGCAGAGGTAACTATCATGGAATTCAAAAGCATTTTAATAAAAGATACAACCGTAGAGGAAAGAAAACAGATCGTAAAAGAATCTTTAGGCAATATTTCCGCAAGCTGCGATGGTTGCATGGCAAGACTTTCAGAAATGTACGATGAGTATATCGAAGGTAAAAAAGAGATCCGTGACATTAATATGGAATTTAATGGGCACTATTTACGCGGAGACATGGACAAAGGAGAAAAAAGAAGCTGTCCAATGTGAATCAATGTTCCTTTATATGTTCACTCAAAGCCTATCAACAGAATGGAGGTGTTTGTATGAAATTCAAAAAGAGAATTGCATTTTTCTTAGCACTAATGTTGGCTCTGCTGACTGTCGGATGCGGAAGCAAATCAATGTCGACATCTGAGGACAGCGCAACCATGGAATCTGTCTACGGTACAGATTATTCAGAAAACAAATACTGCGGAGAACCTGCGGAAACAGCCGATGCAGGAATCACTTCAGGAAATGGATTGGAAGCTCAGGTAGAAAGCGGACGCAAACTGATTCGAACTGTTTCTCTTTCTTTGCAGACAAAAGAATTTAATTCTGTACTCAATAATTTGAAAACAAAAACAAATGAACTAGGTGGCTATGTCGAGAATTCTTCTATCAGCGGCAACAGTTATTCTTACACGACAACCCGGTATGCAAGCTACACCATACGAATTCCGGCAGACAAGTTAAATGAATTCGTGGATATCGTCGGTGAACTTGGAAATGTAACACAAGAAAATGAGTCCGTGGAAGATGTGACACTTCAGTATGTAGATGTGGAAAGTCATAAAAAAGCTTTAGAAACGGAACAGGCACGTTTGATGGAGTTACTTTCTACTGCAGAAAATATGGAAGACCTCTTAGCCATTGAAAGTAAATTATCCGACATCCGATATGAGATAGAAAGCTACGAAAGTCAACTTAGACTTCTGGACAATCAGATTGATTACAGCACAGTACATGTAGAGATATTTGAAGTCGAACGTATGACAGATGCGGGTGATAAGGGCTTCTTCGAAGAGATTAAAGATCGATTCGGAGACAACCTGTATAAAGTAGGTCACGGTTTCAGGAATCTGATCATTGGAATTCTTGGTGCCTTGCCGATTCTTATTGTATGTGCAGCAGTCATAGCTGTTATCGTAATTGTAGTTAAAAAAGTAATCAAAAGAATTAAATTCAAAAAAACAAAAAAGGTAGACGAAAATAATTTGGAAGATAACTTCAAATAACATCTCTCTGAACCAAATGAACTTCTTATAAATGATACACCAAAGAAAGCGGAAACCTCTGTTAGATTGAGAGAATTTCCGCTTTCTTTTTCTGCGCTATTCTTTTTTACATTTTCCGTCTATATCAGCAATTTCCTCTGCCGTATATTCTTCCACCTCTGTCTTTGTCACTTGTTTTATATGTTTTTCCTTCAGACGAAGATATACAAATTCCCTGAAAATAGTATACAGAACCGAAACTAATGGAATGAAAATAAGCATTCCTACGATTCCCATAAGATTACCACCGATCGTAACAGCAGCAAGTACCCAGATTGACGGAAGTCCAACCGATCCACCGACCACATGCGGATAAATCAGATTGCCTTCAATCTGCTGAAGAATCAAAAATACAATAATAAATAAAATTGCTTGCTTAGGACTTACCATAAAAATCAAAAAGCAGCCCACTGCACATCCGATAAAAGCTCCAAAGATCGGAATCAATGCAGTAAAAGCAATTAAAGTTCCGATCAAAAGTGCATATGGCATTTTTAAAATACTGAGTGTAACGACAAACATACTTCCGAGAATCACAGCTTCTACACACTGCCCTGTAAGGAAATTTGCAAATGTCCGATAGGTCAGAGAACAAATTTTCAGGAATGCCTCAGCTTTTTGTTTCGGAATAAATGCGAAAAATACTTTTCTTATCTGTACATACAGTTTTTCTTTCTGAAAAAGGATGTAGCATGCAAAAGAAAACGCAATGAAAAATGTCGCAAATCCACTGACAATAGAGCCCACTGCCGACATTGTCGTATTCATCATATTTCCTGCTCCGCTGCCAAGGATACTGATTCCCCATTTAATTGCCTGATCCGGATTAAACTGTACTTGATTTACTAATTTCATAATATCTTGATTATTATGTGAAAACTCTCGAATCCAGTCTTGCATCTGTGGAATAAAATTAGCAATACTTATCATCAGACTTGCTATTGTCCGGGTAAGCTGTGGAATCACACCAAACATTACTAATACAACTACACCGACAGCTAAAATGATTGTAAGAAGCAAACTTACCGGCCTGGCGAGCTTTTTTCCTGCCTTATTCTCTTCTTTTGCCTTGCCAAAAATCTTCTTTTCCAAAAAACTCATTGGCACATTGATCACGAAAGCGATTGCTCCACCAAGTACAAATGGAAATATAATTCCCCCTATCGTTTTCAGTACATCGATCACTACTTCAAATTTCCACAATGCAACTACAAGCAGCACTGTAAAAATAATCAGTTCTCGAATTTTTTTCATAGATAACTTATTTAAATCCATTATCCTTCTCCTAATTTCTTAAAATCAGCCAACTATACTTTTATGCAACAAGATATTTTTCATCATATGTTAAAATAATATTGATGTCAAGACGCTTTATCAATTCAGCTTGGCATTGTATCATTCTTGTGATAATGTTATTTATGAACGTTATGCAACGAATAACTATCAGATATTGAAAATAAAACCTGAAAAAATCGAAATAACGAAATTTATACGAAAAGAGAAATAAGAAAATGGCACAAAAACAAAACAAATTGACTCAAACTGGTATTGTAACACTTCTTGCTTGTGTATGCTGTATCCTGTGGGGAAGTGCAATCCCGGTGATTAAGACAGGGTATCACCTTCTGCAGGTGGATTCTTCAGACACTGCAAGTCAGATTGTCTTTGCTGGAATCCGCTTTACTTTAGCTGGGATTTTGGTGTTAATTTTTGCATCAATCAAGGAAAAGAAAATGATGCTTCCTGATCGGGAGCTCTTAAAATATGCCATTCCTGTGTGTCTTGCCCAAACCGTGGGGCAATATTTCTTTTTTTACATAGGAGTTGCACACACTTCAGGAGTGAAGGGTGGAATCATTACCGGACTTGGAAATTTTATCGCAATTCTGTTGTCTTGTCTGGTCTTTCGAAATGAACGAATGACAAGCAGAAAAATTGCAGGATGTGTTCTTGGATTTGCAGGCGTTGTAGTAATCAATCTGATGGGAAATTCTCTGGATATGGGTTTTCAGTTGATTGGAGAAGGGTTTATCCTGATTGCACAGTTGTCTTATGGAATATCCACTGTGCTGATTAATCTTTTTTCTAAAAAAGTATCACCGGTCGTATTAAGCGGAACCCAGTTCACGATTGGCGGAATTGTTCTGACTTTAATTGGACTTGGAATGGGCGGACGCCTGGGAAACGTAACTGCCGGTGGTCTGGCAATTATATTTTACCTTGCGCTGGTTTCAGCAGTGGCATATACGCTCTGGTCTATACTGCTTGCATGGAATGATGTTTCCAAGGTTGCGATTTTCGGATTTGTGAATCCACTTTGCAGCGTAATCTTATCAGCACTGATACTCGGAGAGGTAAAACAGGCATTTAATGTAGGGAGTCTGATGGCGTTAGTTTTAGTATGCGCAGGGATTTATATTGTTAATCATAAAAAAACTAACATGAGAAGGATGTCAGACAATCAAAAATACTTTAATCAGGAAATTTTTTAGAAAAATATATATTATTAGAAAGGAACTACTCTCATGACAAAACGACTTATAGACACAACAGCAACTGAATTATCTTCTTATAGCAAATCAGATTTATTAACTTCTATTGCAGATAGTGAAGGAAGAACACTTGCTGCAGAAACAATTGGAACCGTAACCCCAATGTTAGTAAATATTACAAATGCAGAATTTGTAACCTCACTTGGAGCAGACTTGATCATGTTAAATATTTTCGATGTCAATCAGCCTGTAATCCAGGGATTGCCACATGTATCACCGGAAGATACTATTCGTGAAGTAAAACGTCTTACCGGAAGAATGGTTGCGATAAATCTAGAACCGGCTACAATTAAAAACAATGACGAGGAGTCTGTCTGGAATCTGACAACCGGCCGCCAGGCAACTGTAGAAAATGCAAGAAAAGCCGCAGATATGGGAGTAGACATGATTGTTCTGACAGGTAATCCTGGAGTAGGGGTTGACAATGAAGCGATCATGCAGGCTCTTTCTAAATTAAAAGACGCTGTTGGTGACCGAGTCATCCTTACAGCCGGGAAAATGCATGCATCCGGAATCATTTCAGAAGCAGGCGAAAAAATTCTTACTGAAAAAGATATTGTAGATTTTATCGATGCAGGAGCAGACGTAATATTACTTCCGGCACCTGGAACAGTTCCTGGGATCACAATGGAATATGCCGGTAAATTAATTAAAAAGGCGCATGAGAAAGGTGCTCTGGCAATGACAACGATTGGAACATCTCAGGAAGGTGCAGATGAAGATACCATTCGTCAGATTGCTCTTATGTGTAAGATGGCCGGTGCGGATATTCATCATATTGGAGACAGCGGATATATGGGCATGGCATTACCTGAGAATATCACAGCCTATAGCGTGGCAATTCGTGGAAAACGCCATACATACCGAAGAATGGCAATGTCCCTTCTTCGCTAAAGGAGAGTAGAAATACTCTCCTTATTTTTGAATAATCCCCTGATAACCTGCTTTAAGGAAGAGATCAAAGCAACCCTGGAATCTGCACCATTCCTCATCAGACTCTCCCAGATGCTTTCTGCACATCCCCAAACATCCCATAATTTGAACTGTCAATAAATCTGTTAATGAAGCTTCATCCAATTCCGTCTTGCCACTCATTAAATCAAGAAAATCTTGCCTTAGTGCCGCAACAGTATGCTTTACAGCTTGAAGAAACAACGCTTCTGAGAAAAAAAGCGGCTGATATTTTGGATTCTTTCGAAGAACCCAACAAAGCCCCTTCTTTGAATTTGAATTCGATGCATTTTCTGATAGCAACGCCATATTTTTAATATCACATAATGCATCTGAAAACAATTCATCAACCACCTGTCCTATGTTACCAAAATGAGCATAAAATGTTCCTCTGCTAACACCTGCATATTTGCAAAGATCCGTTATAGTGATTTGCATATAATCCTTTTTCATAAGGAGTTGCAGGAATGCATCTTTAATAGAATTATGTATAAAATTGTCTTGAAATAAAATTGTTTTTTCTTCTTTCATATATTTTTAAAAGCTCCGCAATATATATGTAATTATAGTATAAATTGACATAAAAATAAAGTATCTTTTCCAGATTTTAGGCTATTTTAAACAATCTGATTAGCTTTGTTCAAACACATCTGAAAGAGATTGGTTTATCGATTTGTTTATGTTATGTTGGGTATATAAGAAGCGTGTATATAAAAATAGAAGTCCAGCTAATAAATGTCAATAGTTAAATGAAAAAAATTGCTCTTATTTTCTG
>OGKM01000443.1_pt1 | contig 19910 bp, 20 predicted proteins | sample 1572501 | NCBI WGS metagenome assembly OGKM01 (sample SAMEA2582154, study PRJEB24529) | metagenome | biome: Human gut stool | place: China | collected 2011
ATCGGTCATGCGCCAAACACTGAAATTTTCCAAGGTCAGCTTGAACTTAACAACGGTTATATCGTCGTTAAATCTGGTCTTGAAGGCAATGCAACAGCAACGTCTGTGGAAGGTGTATTTGCTGCGGGTGATGTGATGGATCACAACTATCGCCAAGCCATTACTTCAGCAGGTACAGGCTGTATGGCGGCATTAGATGCTGAACGTTATTTAGATGCACAAGAATAAGTGCGCTAAATTCTCATGTAAGGTGCGTAAAACAAGGTTTCACGCACCTATTATTTTTCAAAGGTAGATTTTTTAATCCTCCATCCAACTCATCCTATCCTAGGATAAATAAAAACAATGGACAAACTTCGCCAAAAATATTTACAAAAATGGCTTCGTGCGCAGCAACAACCTGTTAAAAAATTAATGCGCACCAATATTGCCCTTGCCACACTTTCTTCCTTAATTCTTGTGGCTCAAACCTATTTTCTTGCGACATTGCTCGACAAGCTCATTATGCAACATGTCGATCACGCTGAACTGGTTCCCTATTTTATTGCATTAATCATCACTTTTGCTTTACGTGCGATCATTTTATGGCTACGCGAAAAAATTGGTTTTAAAGCAGGTCGATTACTACGAAATCACATGCGTCAAAAGATTTTAGATAAAATCCATCAAGTTGGGCCGGCCACCATCAATAATAAACCCGCCGGAAGCTGGGCAAGTATCATGCTTGAACAAGTGGAAAATCTGCATAACTTCTATGCGCGTTTCTTACCACAACAAAGTTTGTCTGCCATTGTACCAATGGTGATTTTAATTGCCGTATTCCCGCTCAACTGGGCGGCTGGACTGATTTTGATGGTCACTGCACCGCTTGTACCAATTTTTATGATTCTGGTAGGGATTGCCGCAGCAGATAGCAGCCAAAAAAATATGGCTACCCTTTCTCGCTTGAGTGCACAATTCTTGGATCGCTTACGCGGTTTAGAAACCTTGCGTCTTTTCAACCGCACTTCAGAACAAACTCAACATATTGAAAACACAACGGAAGACTTCCGTGAAACGACCATGACAGTACTTAAAATGGCGTTTCTCTCTTCTGCCGTGTTAGAGTTTTTCACCTCCATTTCCATTGCTTTAATGGCGGTGTACTTTGGTTTTAGCTATTTAGGCCAAGTCGAATTTGGTACTTATGGCACCACGCTGACCTTATTTACCGGCTTTTTCTGCTTAATTCTTGCACCAGAGTTTTATCAACCATTGCGTGATCTCGGGACTTACTATCACGATCGTGCAGCTGGTATTGGTGCAGCTGATGCCATTGTCGATTTCTTAGAAGCGGATTATTTAATTGCACATCAAGGCAATGAACAAATTCCAGCACAAAGTGCGGTCGAGATTCAGGCTGAAAATTTAGTGGCGCTTTCTCCACAAGGTCAACCATTAACTAAGCCTCTTTCATTCCATATTCCGAAAGAAAGCCATATTGCACTTGTGGGCCAAAGTGGCGCAGGAAAAACCTCTTTAATCAATGTATTACTCGGTTTCTTGCCTTATGAAGGTAGCTTAAAAATTAACGGTGTAGAACTTAATCAAAGCCGTTTAAGCGACTGGCGCAAACAAATTGCGTGGGTAGGTCAAAACCCATTACTACTACAAGGTAGCATCAAAGAAAATCTACTTTTAGGTGATATTCAAGCAACTGATGAGCAAATTGAGCAAGCCTTGATTTCTGCTCAAGCGAAAGAGTTTACCGATAAATTAGGCTTGGATAGTGAAATTAAAGATGGTGGGATAGGGGTATCCGTAGGCCAAGCGCAACGCTTAGCTATCGCTCGCGCTTTACTACGCAAAGGCAATTTATTATTACTTGATGAGCCAACGGCTAGCCTTGATGCTCAGTCTGAAAATCTGGTACTTGCTGCCCTTGCAGAAATGAGCCATAACCAAACCACCTTAATGATCACACACCGTATTGAAGATCTAAAACAATGTGACAATATTTTAGTGATGCAAGAAGGTGAAATTGTTCAACAAGGCCATTTCAACCAATTAAAAGATCAAGGCTTCTTTGCCGAATTATTGGCTCAACGAAAAGAGGATATTCAATAATGCGTGCTTTACTTCCCTTTTTACGTTTATTTAAATTCGCCAAGTTGCCTTTATTTTTAGGCTTGGTTTTAATGATCACTGGCCTTGCATCTAGCATAGGCTTGCTAACTACTTCGGGTTGGTTTTTAGCGGCAACAGCAATTGCGGGTCTTGGCACGTTATTTAATTTCTTCTACCCTTCTGCTTCTGTACGTGGGCTTGCTATTAGCCGTACCCTTTTCCGTTATTTCGAAAAGTTGGTCACACACGATGCAACTTTCCGCATTTTGGCTAAATTACGGGTACAAGTTTTTGAGAAGATTATTCCATTAAGCCCTGCGGTGTTAAATCGCTACCGTAACAGCGATTTATTAAACCGCTTAGTGTCTGATGTGGATACCCTCGATAGTCTTTATCTTCGCTTAATTGCGCCATTTATTACGGCTATTTTTGTGATTCTAGCTATGTGTATTGGCCTAAGTTTCGTCAATGCACCTTTAGCCTTAGGTCTAGGTGTAAGTCTGCTTTTATTGGTATTGGTTATTCCAACCGTTTTCTACCAACTGGGTAAAAAATTCGGTGATAAACTCGTGTATTCACGCGCACTTTATCGCACACAATTCCTAGAATTTATCCAAGCGCAAGCGGAGTTATTACTCTTTAATGCTGAAGATAAATTGAAAAATAACATGGCAAAAACCGAAACCAACTGGCAAGCCGATCAACAAAAAGAAGCCAATTTAAGCGGATTTTCAACCGCACTTTCACTCTTCTTAAATGGTTTGATTATTGCCGCCATGTTGTGGTTTAGCTCCCAAGCAGAATTTGGCAACGATGAATATCGCATGGCGTTTATTGCGCTCTTCACTTTTGCGGCCTTAGCCTCATTTGAAATCTTAATGCCATTAGGCTCGGCATTCTTACATATCGGGCAAGTAATTGCGTCAGCTGAACGCGTGACAGATATTATCGAACAGCAACCATTAGTAGCTTTTAATGGCAAAGCGGAGTTCGAGCAAAACGCTACTACATTAATTGAAGCGAAAGATCTTTCTTTTACTTATCCTGAACGTCAAAATCGTGCTTTAGAAAATTTGAATTTAACCATTCAAAAAGGCAAAAAAGTCGCGATTTTAGGTAAAACAGGTAGCGGAAAATCCACGTTATTACAGCTTTTAGTGCGTAATTATGATGCCAACCAAGGAGAATTATTCCTTGCAGGTAAGCCAATTGCTGATTATGCAGAAGACACATTACGCAGCCAATTCTGCTTTTTAACGCAACGTGTTCATGTATTTAGCGATACACTTCGTCAAAATCTGCAATTCGCAAGTGCGGTCAATATTCCTGATGAAAAAATGATCGAGGTGTTAAATCAAGTTGGTTTAGGCAAATTGTTGGAACAAGAACAAGGCTTAGATATTTGGCTAGGTGATGGCGGCCGTCCACTTTCTGGTGGAGAACAACGTCGTTTAGGCTTAGCGCGTATTTTGCTTAATGATGCGCCAATTTTATTATTAGATGAGCCAACAGAAGGTCTAGATCGCGAAACTGAACGCCAAATTCTGCGTTTGATTCTTGCCCATGCTGAAAATAAAACCTTAATTATGGTGACTCACCGTTTAACGGCGATTGAGCAATTTGATGAACTTTGTGTGATTGATGAAGCGAAGCTAATTGAAAAAGGCACTTACGCAGAATTATTGCAATTAGAAAAAGGGTTCTTCAAACAATTAGTGGAGCGTGTGTAAAATAAGGAAGGATAAGTTGGGTGGAAATCTTCCCAGCTTATTCTCGGCACACAGAAATTCCGACTTTGGCTGCTTTCTTCCGAACCTGACCGAGTAAACCGGACACCGTTGCGAGAGACCGAGAAGATTTCCATTGATATCGCAATGCGATTAGGTGGGCTATTATGCAAGAATTGGCCCTGTATTGCAAAGGTTAATTTATCAATTCGGTGAATTTGACGAGAAAATCAACCGCACTTTTAAGGTAAAACCATGAACTATCTCCAATACTACCCTACTGATGTTGTAAATGGCGAAGGCACCCGTTGTACCCTTTTCGTTAGCGGTTGTACGCATGGTTGCCGTGGTTGCTACAATCAAAAGAGCTGGTCTTTTGATAATGGCGTATTATTTGATGAAGCGATGGAACAACAGATCATCAATGATTTAAAAGATACGCGCATTAAACGTCAAGGGCTCACACTTTCTGGAGGGGATCCGATGCATCCACGTAATGTCGAAGCCTTACTTCCTTTTGTACAACGTGTAAAAAAAGAATGTCCCGATAAGGACATTTGGGTGTGGACGGGTTATAAACTGGATGAACTTGATGATTATCAACGTCAAATGTTGCCTTATATTGACGTGCTCATTGATGGAAAATTTATACAAGAACAGGCTGACCCAAGCTTGGTTTGGCGTGGTTCAGCCAATCAAGTGATTTATCGTTTTAAGGTTTAACCGAATAAGGTTAAGCTATTCTGCCAAGCCGTTTCTTTAATTACTTCAGCATTTTCACTTCTTAAACGGCATAACGCCTCAAAGGTGTGAACTATCCGCTCTGGTCGATTAGGTTGCCCTTGAAAGCCAAACACCGGCATATCTGGTGTATCCGTTTCTAATACCAACGCCTCTAATGGTAACTTCGCAATCGCTTGGCGCGTTTTATTCGCGCGTTCATAAGTAATCGTGCCGCCTACGCCAATTTTATAGCCTAAATCCACAAATCGTTTTGCTTGATCATAACTTCCAGAAAAACCATGCACCACACCACATTTTGGCAAATTGGCTTGTTTTAAAAAGCGGAATAATTGCTCGTGGGATTTACGACTATGTAAATTGATCGACAGATTGTATTTCTTCGCTAAATAAAGCTGACTTTCTAAAAAGTGCTGTTGCTTTTGCCATAATTCATCCGTCAATAAATCTGGAATCGCACATTCTAAGCCTATTTCTGCTACGGCTGTACAATTTTGATTACGAACAGATAATGCTGCATCTAATATCTCTAAATCATGCTCTTGATGTTCTTTGATATAAAGAGGATGTAGCCCAAGCCCACAATAAAGATGCTCAGGGAAAAGTGCGGTCATATTTTGGATCGTTTTAAAATCCGACTCTTTTACCGCCACAATCAAGATTTTTTGCACATCAGCTTGCTTAGCTTTATCCACCAGCAGAGCTAATGGCTCTCCCGTGTCATGATGAAGATAATCGAGGTGGGTATGAGTATCGAAGAAAGGCATCGCGTTATTTCACTTAAGAAAAAGGTGTGTAGATTGCGTATCCACACACCAAATTAATTATTCGACAGAAACGGATGTAATCACAACATCTTCTGTTGGAACGTCTTGGTGGAAGCCTTTATTGCCGGTTTTTACTTTTTTGATTTTATCAACCACATCCATGCCTTCAACCACTTCACCGAATACGGCATAGCCCCATTCTTGTACCACTTCACGGCCAAACATCTCTTTTGAACGGTAGTTTAAGAAGTCATTATCTGCCACGTTAATGAAGAATTGTGCCGTTGCAGAATGTGGATCAGAGGTACGCGCCATGGCGATTGTGCCACGTTTATTGCTTAAACGATTGTTGGCTTCATTTTGGATCGGTGCGTTTGTTGCTTTTTCACGCATTCCGCTTTCCATACCACCGCCTTGGATCATAAATCCATCAATAACACGATGGAAAATTGTGTTATTATAGAAACCGTTTTTACAATAATTTAAAAAGTTTTCTGCAGTGATTGGCGCTTTATCAAAATCAAGTTTAATTTTAATATCGCCAAAATTTGTGTGTAATGTAACCATGTTGTTTTCCTCTTGAAAATTAAGGCATTCATTATTCCACAAATGGCGAGAAAGTGCCACAAGGAGCAGAAAAAGTGCGGTCGTTTTCCAACCTGTTTTAAGAGAAAAAATATGTTAAAGATTTTTAATACCCTCACTCGAGAAAAAGAAGTATTCAAACCTATCCATGAAGGAAAAGTGGGTATGTATGTGTGCGGCGTGACCGTTTACGATTTATGCCATATTGGCCACGGCCGTACCTTTGTATGTTTTGATGTGATTGCTCGCTACTTACGCTCTTTAGGCTACGATTTGACTTATGTGCGTAATATCACGGATGTGGACGATAAAATCATTAAACGTGCATTAGAAAACAAAGAAACTTGCGATCAACTTGTGGATCGTATGGTGCAAGAAATGTATAAAGATTTTGATGCGTTAAACGTATTACGCCCTGATTTCGAGCCTCGTGCGACGCATCATATTCCTGAAATTATTGAGATTGTGGAAAAACTGATTGCGCGTGGTCATGCTTATGTTGCAGACAATGGCGATGTGATGTTTGATGTGGAAAGCTTTAAGGAATACGGCAAATTATCACGCCAAGATCTTGACCAATTACAAGCAGGTGCACGTATTGAAATTAATGAAATCAAGAAAAATCCAATGGATTTCGTGCTTTGGAAAATGTCAAAAGAAAACGAACCAAGCTGGCCATCCCCATGGGGCGCAGGTCGTCCAGGTTGGCACATTGAATGTTCGGCAATGAACTGCAAACAACTTGGTGAACACTTTGATATTCACGGTGGCGGTTCTGACCTAATGTTCCCGCACCACGAAAATGAAATTGCGCAATCTTGCTGTGCTCACGGAGGCCAATATGTGAATTATTGGATCCATTCTGGCATGATCATGGTAGATAAAGAAAAAATGTCGAAATCCCTCGGCAACTTCTTCACTATTCGTGATGTATTAAACCACTACAATGCAGAAGCGGTGCGTTATTTCTTACTAACGGCACACTATCGCAGCCAACTCAATTATAGTGAAGAAAACCTGAATTTAGCACAAGGTGCATTAGAACGTTTGTACACCGCTTTACGTGGCACCGATCAAAGTGCGGTTGCTTTTGGCGGTGAAAATTTTGTGGAAGCCTTCCGTGAAGCAATGGACGATGATTTCAATACGCCGAACGCCCTTTCTGTCCTATTTGAAATGGCACGTGAAATCAATAAATTGAAAACTGAAGATACAGAAAAAGCCAATGGTCTTGCTGCTCGTTTACGTGAATTAGCGGGTATCTTAGGTTTACTTCAACAAGATCCAGAAAAATTCTTACAAGCGGGCTCTGACGATGATGAAGTCGCAAAAATTGAAGCGCTCATCAAACAACGCAACGAAGCGCGTGCTGCTAAAGATTGGGCTGCTGCAGATGCGGCTCGTAATGAACTCACTACAATGGGAATTGTGTTAGAAGACGGCCCTAACGGCACGACGTGGCGTAAACAATAATCTCACTTTGATACAAAAACTGCGGTCAAATTGACCGCAGTTTTTCTTTTAAGAAGAAAGCATTACATTTTCGGTTTTTCCATTGTTTTTGCTTTTTTCTTCATTTCTTTTGCTTTCATTTCTTTTGTTTTCATATCATCAGATTTCATTCCTTCTGATTTCATATTATCCATTTTCATGTCGTGAGATTTCATATCATGAGATTTCATCATCCCATCAGATGCCATTTTGTCATTTTGCATTGGCATAGCGTCTTTTGTCATCGGCATGGAATCTTTTGCCATCGACATTTCATTAGATTTCATATCGGTCGCATAAAGACTGGTTGCGAAGAAAAGTGCAGCAATAGCAGTAAAGGTTGTTTTTGAAGTAATATTTTTCATTTTGAATCTTCCTTAATTTGTGAATAATTAGCATTGGATGGAAAGGTTTCCCCTTTCATTATCATTAGACGAATGAGAAATCTATTTCTTACACTTTTTTCAAGGAAAAAATATGGAAACTGGAATTTCCAATAAAGACTTGGCTCAAATTAGAGAGCAAATGCTGAAATTTGCCACATTACAGGTGGGCGATTCTGTATTAGCTGAAGATTTGGTGCAAGAGAGTTTTTTAAGTGCATTTAACCATCTTGAGCAATTTAAACGACAAGCGGCATTTAAGACCTGGGTCTTTGCTATCTTAAAAAATAAAATCATTGATTTTCTTCGCCAGAAAGGCAAATTAGTGCTAGAAACCGAAATTGAAGATGAAGAACAAACTAATCATTTCTTTGATGAAGGTGGACACTGGAAAGCTGAACATTCTCCACTCGATCTCGAACTGAGCGAAAGTGCGGTCTATTCTGAAGAATTCTGGCTGATTTTTGAAACTTGCTTAACTTGCCTGCCAGCCAAACAAGCCAAGATTTTTATGATGAGAGAGTTTTTGGAATTATCTTCCGAAGAAATTTGCCAAGAAAATCAACTAAGCATAAGTAACTTGCACACGACACTCTATCGTGCCCGCTTACAACTTCAAAACTGCTTATCTCATAAACTTTAAGGAGTGACTTTATGAAATGTCGCCAAGCGACTCGCCTTATTTCAGATGCGCAAGAACGCTCATTAATGACTAAAGAAAAAATTGGGCTCAATTTGCATCTTGCCATCTGTACACATTGCCGTAAATTTCAACGAAATTGCGGCACATTGAGAAAATTAATGAAGGATTTCAAAGGATAAAAAAGCGGAAGAGAACTTCCGCTTATTACTCTATTACTTCGCCATTAATGCTGTTGCACGTGAAATCACTTCTTTGACTTCATCATCCGTCAATTTACCTTCTTTCACAAATTGCACCTTGCCGGTTTTATCAAGCAAAATAATCACGCTGTCTTTTTCACGTAACCCCCACGCATTTTTAACCGCACTTTTATCATCTAAAATCACTTGGCTATGGGCATTTTCTTTTTTGCCTTTTTCTGCGCTACTTTTTACAAACATGCCTGTACCCACAACAGCATCATCTGCATTAATAATGGTCGTGGTTTGATATTTAGCTTGGTTAAAATGAGCAGCTTTGATGGCTTCAATCATCGCTTGATTTTTCTCTTTTGCTGCACTTCTGCCTGCAATATGCTGAATCACTCGAACTTTGCCTGGCAATGCCGTTGAGCTCCATGATTTATAAGACACATCATTTCCATTTAAAGTGATTTCACCTTTATCCGAAACCGTTACGTTCGCTAAAAGCTGATTAGGTTGAATATTGTGTGCGAATACATTGACTGAAATTAAACTTCCCATCACTGCACTCAAAAGCATAATTTTTTTCATAAATACCTCATAAATTCCGTGAAATTGCCCATTTTTTGGCGAATAGTCACTTTTTTGTTATACTCCGTGCGCATTATACTTTGCTTAAATCAGATAAAGAAGGAAAAAGAAATGGATCAAATGCCAGCTTGCCCAAAATGTAAAGGTGAATATGTTTATCACGATTCTGTGAATTTTGTTTGCCCTGATTGTGGCAATGAGTGGAATGGTAACGAAACAGTTGAAACCGATGAAGATCAACTAATTGTTAAAGACAGCAACGGTAATTTATTAGCCGATGGTGATGATGTGCTTTTAATTAAAGATTTAAAATTAAAAGGTTCATCTGAAGTGTTGAAGAAAGGCACGAAATTCAAAAATATCCGTTTAGTTAACGGAGATCACAATGTCGATTGTGGCAAAATCATGTTGAAATCAGAGTTCTTGAAAAAAGCTTAAGAATTCTCAATAAAAAGAGCGGTCGATTTTAACGTTGTTTTAAATCGACCGCTCTTTTTTTATTTTCGTTATACCTTCGCAGGCTTCACAATTTCACTTGGATAACAACCAAGCACTTTCAGATAATTACTGAATTGCTTAAGCTCTTCCAAGGCAATTTGGGTATCTGGATGATGAATGTTTCCTTCAATTTCTAAATAGAACATTTCTTCCCAAGGCTTGCCATAAATAGGACGAGATTCAAGCTTGGTCATATTAATACCGTGCTTTTTAAACACAAGTAAAGCATCCACTAGAGAACCCGCTTGTTGCGATGTTGTCATTAACAATAAAGTTTTCGTATGAATTTGCGGTGAAACTTCTCGAGCTTGTTTAGCTACCACAATAAAACGAGTGATATTGTTCTCTTGGTTAGCAATATTATGTTTTAACACATGTAAGCCGTAAAGCTTGCCACCATCTTCATTACCTAATGCCGCAATATTCGGTTTATTCAAGCTTGCCACAAGCTGCATTGCATGAGAGCTACTTTCGCAGTACTCGATATGCACACGCTCAAGACTTTGAATAAATTGACTACACTGCTGGATTACCTGTGGATGGCTATAAAGTGTATCAATTTTGCTTAAATCATCCTGCTCATTCACTAAAACACAGTGCTTGATAGGATAAGCCAACTCGCCTACCAAAGATAAGGTGGTATGTTGAAGCAAATCATAAACTTCATTAATTGCACCTGATGTGGTGTTTTCTAAAGGAAGTACACCATAATCAGCTTCCCCACTTTCAACTTTTTCAAAAATTTGAGCAAAGGAATCGCAACTGATTTCAGCAAATTGTTGATGGTAGCGAGCCGCATAATTACGCGCAGCCAAATTAGAGTAAGAACCACGCTTGCCTAAGAAAGCGATATGTAACGTTTCTTCTCGTTGCTCATTGAGCTTTTTCTGCAAATACACTTGTTGTGTTAATACAGAATCTTCAATGATCTTTTGGAAGACTGACGTAATATACTGTGGTTCAAGCTGATAATTTTGACTTTCAGCAAATTGCACAAGCTCTTGTAAGAGCTGTTGCTCACGCTCTAAATCGCGCAACGCTTTTTGCGTGACCTCTTTGCTTCTCACTACATCATATGCCAGGCGGTGACGCTCTGAAAGCAGCTTTAACAAGCTGCGATCAATTTGCGTAATTTGCTGACGAATTTCTGATAAATCTAATGCCATTTCATTCCTTATTTAAAGGTTACTTCATTATGAGGGATGTATTTTTCAGCATTAATAGGTGAATTTTTCTCAAAAAATTCTTTTAAAACATCCGCATCAATAAAACCTGTGTTTACGAAAGTTGGATTTTTGGTCATAACTGGATAACCATCGCCACCTGCTGCATTATAGCTTGGTAAAGAAATACGGTAAGTTTTATTTAAATCTAATGGTTTACCTTGAATTTTTACATTTTCAACTTTCTTCTCCGCACGATTTACTGTCATGCTGATACCTGAATATTGTGCATAGGCACCAGAATCCACTTCTTTCAATGCGACTACATTTAAATAATCCAGTAATTCTTTACCGGTTAATTCAAAATAGCTCACAATATTACCAAATGGATGGATTTTTAAAATATCTTTATAAGTCACATCACCTTCTTGGATAGAATCACGAATACCACCTGAGTTCATGATACCAATATCTGCTTTCGCTTTTTGACGCTGAGCTTCTGCAATTAAGTGACCAAGGTTAGTTTGTTCAAAACGGATGATAGTACGATCGCCTTCTAACTTACCTTTTAGTTTACCCACTTTTTGGCTTAATAACGCATCGCCTTTATCTTGGTAAGTTTTTAAAAGTTTTTCCATTTCTGGATCTTGTGGAATCTCTTCGGCATAGTTCACATATTCTGTTTTACCGTCTTCTTTTTTCACTTTTTTCTTCAAGTTCACTGGAATTAATTGATAATTCACTAATTTTAATTCACCATTTTTGAACTCAAAGTCAGCACGACCAACATATTTACCCCATTCAAATGCTTGCATAATCCAAGTACCATTTTGGAAATCAGGTTTACATGGCTGAGTTGGTTGATAATCTTTAATCCATACCCCTTTTTCATCCACACAAATCGGATCATGGCTGTGACCACCGATAATCATATCGAATGCGCCTTTATCTAAATTACGCGCAAGACTTACATCACCAGGCGCATTTGAACCATGTTTCGCATCATAGTAATAGCCCATATGTGTTAAAGCAATTTTTACATCTGGCTTAACGGTTTCATTTAGCTCTTTTAATGTGGCTTTTGCTGCCGTAGTTGGATCTTCAAACTTCACATTGTGAAGATATTCTGGGTTACCTAATTTTGCAGTATCTTCTGTGGTTAAACCTACCACGGCAATTTTAAGACCTTGTTTATTTAAAATGGTATAAGGCTTAACTAAGGTTTTACCTGTTTTTGTGTTAATGACGTTTGCTGATAAGAATGGGAAGTTTGCCCATTTTTCTTGCATATCCAGTACTTATAATGGATTATCAAACTCGTGGTTACCTAATACAGTTGCCTCATAGCCCATTGCGTTCATTGCTTTAATGTCAGGTTCTGCTGTTTGCATATCTGACTCAGGTACACCAGTATTAAAATCACCTGCATTTAATAAAATGAGTGAGCCTCCTTTTTGCTCGACTTCAGCTTTTACGCGATTAACAATTGTTTTATGAGCAGGAAAGCCATATTCACCTTTTGCATTCGGCCAAAAATGTCCGTGCGTATCATTAGTGTGCAATATGGTAAATTGATAGGTTTTATCCTGTTCATATGCCATTGCAGCAGAAGTTGCTAGCACAAGAGGAAGCACGGTAAATAATTTTTTCATATAAAAATACCTCTATTTTTGACCGCTCTTTACCTTCGCAGAAAACAAAAATAACAGAGCAAGATGGGAAATAAAAAAGCTATACTCCCGAAAGAAGTATAGCTTTTCAACAAAACATTGTTAGATGAGTACCTGCGCAGGTGCAACATAACCTTGTGGAACTTGTTTCTTATCTTCAAAGGTAACAAATTCCCACGCTTCCTGATCGGCAAGTACAGCACGGAGTAACTTATTATTTAAACCGTGACCAGATTTATAAGCTTTGAAATCACCGATGATGTTATAGCCACACATATAAAGATCGCCAATCGCATCAAGCATCTTGTGACGAACTAATTCATCTCTGAAGCGTAATCCGTCTTCATTTAAGATACGGTAATCATCTAATACGATGGCATTATCTAAGCTACCACCTAACGCAAGACCTTGAGATTGAAGATACTCAATATCTTTCATGAAACCAAAGGTTCTTGCACGACTGATTTGATGTACGAACGCTTGTGCAGAGAAATCCATCACATAATTACGTACATTTTTACTAATCGCTGGATGATCAAAGTCGATTGTGAAATCTAAACGGAAACCATTATAAGGTTTGAATTCTGCCCATTTATCACCGTCTTCTACTCGTACATTTTTCTTAATACGAATAAATTTCTTCGGTGCATTTTGTTCTTCAATACCTGCATCTAAAAGCAAGTAAATGAATGGGCTTGCACTACCGTCCATGATTGGAATTTCAGGTGCATCAACTTCGATAATGATGTTATCAATACCTAAACCAGCTAATGCCGCGTTTAAGTGTTCTACGGTTGAAACACGCACACCTTGTTCATTCACAAGTGCAGTACAAAGCATCGTATCACGCACAGAATCCGCATTCGCAGGGAAAGTCACCGGCGGATTAAGATCAGTACGGCAGTAAATCACGCCAGTATTCGGCATAGCTGGGCGCAACGTTAACGTTACTTTTTTACCGCTATGTAAGCCTACACCTGTGACTTTAATGCTTTGTTTTAATGTTCTTTGTTTAATCATCTCTTTTACCTTATTGCTTCACAACAAGATTACTTCTACTCTTATTTCTCATCACGACCAAATGATGCCGGATTAAAGAAATTAGGGTTATTTCTTAACTGTTCTAAACGGCTTGGATCAAGCGGTTTATTTAAGTTACCGTATTGCGGATTTTGTTCCTGTGCTGGTTCTGGCTGTGGATTATGTCTTAATGCATCTAAACCATGTAAACCAACTGGCGGTTGTGGCTGAATCGTTTCTTGTGCTACAGGTTGTTGAACTGGCGCTTGTTGTACTGCTGCTTGAGGACGAGCAATCACTACCGGCTCAGCCGCAACAACATCACCCAAACCTGTTGCAACGATCGTGACACGAATTTCATTGCTCATTTCAGGGACTAAACTGGTACCCACAACGATAGTCGCGTCTTCTGATGCAAAGCTACCTACTGTGTCACCCACCACGTTAAATTCGTCAAAGCCGAGATCCATACCTGAGGTAATATTAACAAGGATACCCTTAGCATTAGAAAGATCGACTTTCTCTAATAAATCATTTTTAATTGCAAGACGAGCTGCTTCTTCTGCACGGCCCGCACCTGGTTCACTTTGAGCTGAACCGAAACCAATCATTGCTTGGCCCATTTCCGACATAACGGTTCTTACGTCTGCAAAGTCCACGTTGATTAAACCTGGAGACGTAATCATATCGGAGATGCCCATAACAGAGTTACGTAATACGTCATTTGCAGCAGCAAAAGCATCAATTAACGTTGCATTTTTCGGGAGAACTTTTTGGATTTGTTGGTTAGGAATAATGATCATTGAATCCACGTATTGTGAAAGATCTTTAATCCCTAATTCAGCAAATTGCATACGTTTTTTGCCTTCAAAGCTAAATGGCTTAGTAACAACAGCAACAGTTAAAATACCTAATTCTTTCGCAACTTTAGCGACGATTGGTGCGGCACCAGTACCTGTACCACCGCCCATACCGGCTGCGATAAAGACCATGTCTGCACCTTCAAGCATTTTACGGATTTCTTCTTGGTCATCTTCAGCCGCTTTACGACCTACATTTGGGTTTGCCCCCGCACCAAGACCTTTCGTTGTTGCCCCACCAATTTGTACAGTTTGTTGAACTTGGCTTTTGCGTAATGCTTGCGCATCGGTATTCACCGCATAGAATACGATTTTACCGTGCTCTTCGCTATCAATTGCACTTTCGCCCAAGAAATTACCATTGAATTCTTGTTGCACCATGTTAGCAACCATGTGGTTAACTGCGTTACCGCCGCCTCCACCGACACCGACAACCTTAATCAGTGCACCTGTTTGCTCTTCAAAATCACCATACTCTGGGTATAACATTTGCTGTTCTCCGTTACTGCTAATACTCTGCTAGCATATTAATAAAAGTTAAATCTTTCTTATTGTAAATGAAAAAGTCAAAATGATCAAAATTCTGATTTCACTTTATTGAAAATATTTTTAAGGCCTTTCCAGAATTTTCTGCCAACACCTTCATCACCATAGTTACTATCCACAGGATCATTATCACTATTTTGATGATGGTATTGTAATAATCCAACTACAGTTGAATATTGTGGACGGTTTACATAATCCGTTAAACCCGTAATATTCAATGGACTACCAATACGCACTTGGCAACCAAATACATTTGAAGCACAATCTTTTAAATCTTCAATTTGTGCGCCACCACCGGTAATAACGACACCAGCAATTAATTCAAATTTAATATGTTTGCTTTCTAAATCTGCTTTGAGCTTATCTAATTCGTCCTTAACAACGCCTAATAGTTCAATATATCTTGCTGAAGTGATTAAAGATAAATCACTTTTTGTTAAAGCACGTGGTGCTCGACCACCAATACTTGCCACTTCAATTTTCTTATCACCATGTAAACGTGCCGGATATAATGCACTCGCATAATTCACTTTAATGCGTTCAGCTTCTGCACGAGAAACGGTACATGCATGGGCAATATCATTGGTTACAATGTTCCCTGCGTAAGGAATAACCTTGCTGAAACGCAACGAGCCATTGGTGTAAACCATCATATTCATGGTGCCTGCACCAAAATCAACTAAGCAAACACCAAGATCTTTTTCATCTTCAGTTAAAACAGAATGTGTTGCTGCAAAGCCGGAGAACACGACTTTATCAACTTGTAATCCGCAACGCTCAACTGCTTTTTTCAAGTTATTTTGCCAGTCTTGATGACACGCAATTAAGTGTACGTTTGCTTTTAAACGAACACCTTGCAAACCTAATGGGTTTTTAATATTAACTTGTTTATCTACGGCATATTCTTGTGGAATGATGTGTAATAAAGAAAGACCCTCAGGTAATTTTACTGAGCTCGCTGTATGTAAAGCATCATCAATTTCATCTTGAGTTACTTCATTTTCAGAAATAGCAACAAAGCCGCTCTCATTCAGGCTTTGAATATGTTCACCTGTAATCGCAAGAGTCACGCTCATAATTTGACAATCGGCCATTGATTCAGCTGCTTCAATGGCACGTTGGATAGAATTAACAACGGCATCTAAATCAGTAATACTGCCACGATCAATCCCTTTTGATGGACAACTGCCCACGCCAAGTACATTTACTACGCCATCAGGAAGGACTTCCCCAACGACAGCAACAACTTTTGATGTACCAACTTCAAGACCTACAATTACTTTCGGTTCCAACTCTTTTGCCATTTTCTTATTACACCCAATGAATTATTTTTTATTTCTCTGTCAATCCAACCGCTGCTGATGCAGATGCATAGCGCAAATCTACATAATCAATTCGTTTACCTTCAGGCACTTCAATTTGTGGATAAATCGTTACAAATCGATCTAATTTTGGTTTCCAATCTCCGCGTCCAAGTTTCAATACTATATCATTATCTAGCGTAACTTGCCACGCACCACGATCATCAATTGTCACACCTTTAACCACCAAATTTTTCGCTTTAAAATCAGCAAAAATTTGATTCCAAGCCTCTAATACTTTCAAGCTTTGATAATCCGGACCACCTAAATAAGGTAAAGCTTTTTCTTTTAACTTATCCATCGGCAATTGGAAAACTGTTCCCTCTTTTGTAACGAACTCTGTTTTGTTCCAAATGGCGACTGGCTGATATTCTGATAACCAGATACTTAAACGATTTGGCCAAATTTTACGAACTACCGCACCTTTTACCCAAGGAATTGTTTCAAGCTGCTCTTGAATTTGCTTAACGTCCTGTCCCCAGAAGCCCTTAAGTGACCCCATTTTGAGTAATACATCTTGCACATCCGGATAAGTGGTAAATTCATTTTGACCTACTAAGGCATAAGCAGTAATTTTTCTATCACCGTCTAAGCTTTCCAGCCAACTTTGCCAGTTTGAATAAACAAAATACCCTAGCCCCGCACAAAGTAACACCAAAGCAAGTTTAATCTGCAACATAAAACGGAATTTACCTTCTCCGTTAGATGAGCGACCAAATTGCGTTGGCGGTGTATTTTTGCGCTTAATTACATTCATTACGCACTCAACTCCAAAATTTTCACGACGAGTTGTTCAAATGAAATACCGACTGTTGACGCAGATTTAGGGAATAAACTGTGACTTGTCATGCCAGGGTTCGTATTTACCTCCACTAAACGGAAATTACCTTGTGCATCAGTCATCACATCAATGCGGCTCCAGCCACGACAACCCACGACGTCATAAGCACGTTTAACTAATTTCGCTAATTCTTGCTCACGTTCAGCTGAAAGGCCAGCAGGGCAAAAATATTGAGTGTTATCTGAAATATATTTCGCATCGTAATCATAAAACTCACCTTCTGGCACAATGCGAACAGCAGGCAATACTTCGCCACCTAAAACAGGTACAGTTAATTCATGACCTGCTAACCATTCTTCAATCAAAATGGTGTTATCAAATTTGAGTGCATAATCGACCGCACTTTTTAATTCTTCGACTGCTTTTACTTTCGTTAAACCCACACTTGAACCTTCAAGAGATGGCTTAACCATCAAAGGTAAACCTAATTTTTCGACCACTGCTTGTGGGTTTAGTTCGTAAGCGTTTTCTTTCGTCACAATCTCCATATCGGCAACAGGTAAACCAAAGGCTTTCCATAACATTTTAGTACGCATTTTATCCATGGTTAATGCTGAAGCCATCACGCCACAACCAGTGTAAGGCAAACCCATTTGCTCTAATAAACCTTGCATAGTGCCATCTTCACCACCGCGACCATGTAAAATGTTAAAAACGCGATCAAAACCATCTGCTTTTAAATTCGCCACATTATATTCTTTAGGATCGATACCATGAGCAGTATAACCTTGGCTTACTAAGGCATTTAACACAGCTGCACCAGAATTAAGAGACACTTCACGTTCAGCTGATGTGCCGCCTAACAACACAGCAATTTTTTCTTGTTTTAAATTCATTGTTTTATCCTGTTTTCTTTTTATTTTTCATTAAAAGTGCGGTTATTTTTCGATGTATTTATGCTTTCCAACGCTCTGCTAAACCACGAGAAATTTTGCTTACACTTCCCGCACCTTGGGCAAGAATTAAATCACCATCTTGAATAATTTGATCTAATACATCACCAAGTTGTTCCGTATCAGAAACTAAAATTGGATCGACTTTTCCTAGGTTACGAATAGAACGACAAAGTGCTTTACTATCCGCACCGACAATTGGCGTTTCACCTGCCGCATATACGTCTAACATAATCAATGCATCCACTTGGGATAATACTTGCACGAAATCATCAAATAAATCGCGAGTACGTGAATAACGGTGAGGTTGGAAAATCATCACAATACGTTTATCTCCCCAGCCTTCACGTGCTGCTTTGATTGTCACACCAACTTCAGTTGGGTGATGGCCATAATCATCCACTAAGCGTACTTTACCATTTGGACGAATAAACTCGCCTAATTGGTCGAAACGTCTGCCCGCACCTTGGAAATCAGCAAGCGCTTCTAAAATCGCTTCATTGCCAATGCCTTCTTCTTTTGCTACTGCAAGTGCCGCGGTTGCATTTAACGCATTGTGTTTACCTGGTACATTCAATAATACATTGATACGTTCACCATTTGGACAAACTACGGTGTAATGACCTTGGAAACCGGTTTGTTCATAATCTTCGATACGATAATCAGCATGTTCACTGAAGCCATACGTTAATACTTGGCGACCAACTTGAGGAACAAGTTCCATTAACACAGCATCATCCGCACACATCACCGCTAAGCCATAGAACGGCAAGTTATGCAGGAATTTTACATAGGTGGCTTTCATTTTCTCAAAGTCACCTTCATAGGTATCCATATGATCCGGTTCAATATTGGTCACCACAGAAACCATCGGTTGTAAATGTAAGAAAGAGGCATCGCTTTCATCCGCTTCTGCGATTAAATAACGACTTGCACCTAAATGCGCATTTTTACCGGCTGATTTAACTAAACCACCATTAACAAAAGTTGGATCCAGTTTCGCTTGAGTATAAATCATCGAAATCATGGCTGTCGTTGTGGTTTTACCATGAGTACCCGCAACCGCTATACCATGACGGAAACGCATAATTTCAGCCAACATTTGTGCTCGCTGAATCACGGGAATACGATTTTGTTTAGCAGCGACTAATTCTGGGTTATCTTCATGGATCGCGCTTGATACAACAACAACACTTGCCCCTTGCACATTTTCCGCTTGGTGACCAATGAAAATTTTTGCGCCTGCTTGAGCAAGACGCTGAGTCACGACACCATCTGCAATATCAGAACCAGAGATATCATAACCTTCATTTAATAAAATTTCGGCAATCCCACTCATACCGGCACCGCCGATACCAATGAAATGAATTTGTTGAACCCGACGCATCTCAGGGATAATCTTTCTAATTTCGTCCGAAATATGTTTCATATTATTTCACCTTTATTTTTAACCGCACTTTTAGGTTAAGGGTTTATTTACTATCCCTCAACTTCTCTGTTCTTATTTCGCATTCTCTACAATGACATCAGCTACACGTTTAGCCGCTAATGGTGCTGACATTTCTTTTGCCTTAATCGCCATCGCTAACAAGGTTTCACGATCTGTTTTTTCTAAGAAATCAACTAACACATCCGCATTTAATTCATTTTGCTGAACGATTTTTGCTGCACCGACATCGGCAAGATATTTTGCATTTAAATATTGTTGTTGATCTTTATGCTGGAATGGTACGAAAATTGCTGGAGTCCCCACTGCAGCTAATTCACATACTGTTAAAGCACCAGAACGACAAATCACCACATCCGCCCAAGCGTAGGCTTCTGCCATATCATCGATAAACT
>OGKM01000454.1_pt1 | contig 19453 bp, 18 predicted proteins | sample 1572501 | NCBI WGS metagenome assembly OGKM01 (sample SAMEA2582154, study PRJEB24529) | metagenome | biome: Human gut stool | place: China | collected 2011
TGGTGTAAGGTTATCTAACTTATTTGTTGCGGCATTATTGATTTTAGCCTTTGTATCATCATTGATATCAACAGTTACTACCCCATCTGCAGCAGTAGTAGCAGTCGTCATAGTACCGTTCTTAAAGTTCAAGCCTTTCTTTAATGTAACGGTCTTATCTGCACCATCATTATCCTTATAGGTCAACTTAGTAGTCTCAGCTACTTTAGTTGGATCGATACCAACTTTGTAAGTTGCTGTATCTTTGTCCGCGCTAAGCTCAGGTGTCACTGTAATTGGACCATTAGGATCCGCTGCTGCCATTGTAACCGCTTTAACAGCTTCTTGTTTAACTGCTTTTTCTGTCACGGTTACTGTTACATCATCGCCAGCTGCAGAAGTCGTTACAAGGCCTGCACCTTTTACATTAAACTTCACATCACCTGTACTTAAGGATTTTTCTGTTGTGCTACCAGTATTACCACCTAAAGAGATTTTACGAGCCAAGGCTGCCGTATTAGTTGCAATATTACCTTTATTTGTGGCAATTTCTGTAGCATTTTTCGTGATATTGTCCGCATTCTTTGCAATATTATCCTTGTTCTTATCGATATTATCCTTATTCTTAGCAATAGCATCTTTATTTGTTGCTACTTGTGTATCAACGGCTTTCAATTGATCTTCTGTTGCCGCACGACCACTAACAGGAGTTGTAGTACCAGGTGTCCAGGACGTATTAGTAAGCCCTTCTACCGCAGGTGTTGTTACTTTCGTCGTAGCCGTTACAGTATTAAAGTTCACATCATTTTTAGTCGCCACAGTAAATGTCTTACCATTTTGAGTAATAGCGATATTGGAGCCATCATTAAATGCAACTGTATCTCCACCTGTTACTGTTTCAGCATTACTATTATTAGCCTTTACCTTCCATGCAGATAAGCTCTTAACCTTTTGTTCACCATCTGATGTAAGGTTATCTAACTTATTTGTTGCGGCATTATTGATTTTAGCCTTTGTATCATCATTGATATCAACAGTTACTACCCCATCTGCAGCAGTAGTAGCAGTCGTCATAGTACCGTTCTTAAAGTTCAAGCCTTTCTTTAATGTAACGGTCTTATCTGCACCATCATTATCCTTATAGGTCAACTTAGTAGTCTCAGCTACTTTAGTTGGATCGATACCAACTTTGTAAGTTGCTGTATCTTTGTCCGCGCTAAGCTCAGGTGTCACTGTAATTGGACCATTAGGATCCGCTGCTGCCATTGTAACCGCTTTAACAGCTTCTTGTTTAACTGCTTTTTCTGTCACAGTTACTGTTACATCTTTACCAGATGCAGTCGTTTTAGCAAGACCAGCACCTTTAATATTTAAAGTACTATTAGCAAGATTAACATCACCTGTACCAGTATCTCCAGCTACTTTCAAATTCACACTCTTTAACTGTGCCACATTTACAGCATCTGTATCAGCTGTACCAGCAGCCACACCTGTGATTTGACGTGTATTAGTCTCATTACCTACAGCAAAGGCACCTAAAGTAGATGTCAATGCTTTACCAGATAAAGCACCATATTTATCGGTTCTAGAATCGTTTACATTATAGCCTGCTACACCACTAGCTGTGCTCGCTTTAGACTGTGAACCTACAGCTACACCATTCGCTACAGTAACAGTTGCACCAGTACCTAAAGCAGTCCCTTTAGTAGCAGCAGTTGTTGTAGAAGCATCCGGACCTATAGCCATAGAATCAGTCGCTTCTGCACCTTTATTAGATTTATTCCCAACCAAATCAGATTTAATAGAAATATATTTAGATAAAGTCTTCTCAGCTATTGCATATAACTGAGAGCCATTCACCGCATCTGTAGAAGTTGCACTGACAATACCAGGAGCTACATTTTTAAGCTGACGTTCATAACCAGGAGCACCAAAGGATACAACGTCACCAGGCAACACATTTTCACCACCAGCCCAGTTAACTATCTCTCCATTACTCATAGTATAGCTTGTTTGTGCCACACCCGCTGCATCAGTATTAGCACCACCACCGATAGCAATGGAGTTATCGCGATTAGCTTTTGCACCAGCACCGATAGCGATAGCATTAACTACATTACCAGCCTTACCATCTAGGCGAGTAGCGGAATCCGCCCCCATGCCGAGAGAAAGACCCAAGTCACCAGCTTTAGTTTTCATACCAATGGCAGTCCCTGCATGACTAGCTGTAGCAGTTATATATTGAGGCAGTTGGATATTCGCCAAATCTATAGATGCCTGTCTCAATGTCCCTGTTTTCGGTTGTCCAGTATTAATATCTGTATAAGTTACAGTTCTAGAGAATGCGACCTCTACGTCATCACCACCGACTACAATAGAGGAATCCCCACTAGCTACAGTATTACCACCAATAGCAATAGATTGAGAACCTGTCGCCTTAGCACCACTATCATCGGAAGCACCACCGATAGCAATCGCCTGATCTTCTGTCGCTCGAGAATGTCCACCAATAGAAACACTATTATTACCACTAGCAATAACACCAGAACCAATACCGATTGCTCTATATCCATCAACTGAAGATACCCTAAATTGGCTACTTGTCCCAATAACAATGCTGGATTGATTACTAGTAGTTGCATATTGACCGATTTTAATAGAGCCTTTGTCTGTTAATTCCGACGGCAAAGTCGCCCCCATAACATGCGCTGCACTACCCGTTAACGCTAACACAGCAAAAACGCTTGTCAATACAGCTTTCTTAGCACTGTAGTTATTAGCAATCTCAGATACAACGACATAACACTCTTTGCTTTTACTCCAAATTACCTTGAAAATCTTATTCATGAAACACTCCTATTACAACTATAACCTAGATATCCATTTATAAAACCTCATACTTACATATGAAAGCTTATAATTAACCATAATATTTATAATTATATAAGATTTTCAATATAACAATCAATATAATTTCATTTTTCATTCATGCTTTATCATCATATAAGAATCCAGTATTTACAGTATTATTTTAATTCTATTTTAAACTTCTGCCATCTTATAAGTACATTATTTTACTCATTCATATATTAGTTTATGAAATTTTATTCATTTTTAATACAGATTTATCTTTTTACAGTTTTTTTATGTGTAACTATGCTAAAAACGCAAACAAAAACGGATAGCTCATTACGAGCTATCCGCTTATTTCTTTGGTGATCCAGGAGGGATTCGAACCCCCGACCCACGGCTTAGAAGTGTGTAGATAAAGTCAGTATCTATCTAGATTCACCAGTATTTATATATGTTTGCAAGCATATATGCAAGCATAATTACGTTATTTTTTTATACTTGCATGGGTATCTGTTCATATTCATCTTTATATTTATCAATCAACATTATCTTCACAAATACAACTCTTGCAAAAACCTCCATCCATTGATTGACTTTCTACAAGATTACCACATCCTGGACATACCTCTTTATAAGTTAATTCATCCTTAGTTTTAAAATCAGGCATGGAGGAAATTAACATACTATTATCTAAATCTAATTGTATATAATCTGTAACTAATTCAATTGATTTAATTTTTTGACCAGTACCATCTAACTCCATATTAAATTTAATATCAAGATATACTTTATATTCCTCTTTAAACCCAGCTATCTCAATATGATTCCAGTTATGCGTATTCTTATTAAAGAAAGAGTATTTATTATCTCGATAAATAGTATCGAGGGTTATATCAAAAGAAATATTAACGTTTAATTGATTATCCTTCTCCACATATCGAGTATATTCATAATGAACAACCAAATCTTTTATATTTATAATAATTGAATTTATATAGACATACCTTGGATCATCTTCAATCGTAATAGAGATAGAATTTTGTAAATACTGTTTTATTTCAGCTAACATTTGATTTTCTTTAGAACAAAAATATTGTTTTAGCATATTACAATAATTTTTATCGTTATCAAATCCCTCTAGTAAACCAATATAATGATCAAAAAATTCTCTAGGCGTTTTAAACACCTCAAATAATTCATTATTAGCAAAGCTTTCTCTAAAGCCATTATCTTGAGAAATTATAGAAATCTTTTCATTGGTTCTACTTGCAAATTCCAATAACGCCAATACATTTATTGCATCCTTAAACTCATTAGGTTTATCATTACTAAAAGGTAATCTTTTATCAACATAATACTTTACTAAATCATTAGTATTAACTTCATCAAACAATAGTTTTATAGCCGATTTATTAGCTAATAAATTATCCCATTCCTTCATAACATCTTCTATGGCAACTTTGGGATCCATACGTTTATATTTAGATTCGCCATGTAAAGCACTATATACCTTTACTTTGATTTTATTATATTCTTTTATATTTTTTTCTAAATCAACAATTAGATGACGTCGCACTTCTTCCTTAATCACATCTGTATAAAGTAAAGTTGCCAAATTTGATTTAAAGAGATACTTTAGCCGCAAAAATTGAATAGCTTCAAAATCATAATTTGAACCAATAAAAACATTGGAATCTATAAACACATATATCATTATACTTCGCCCTATATCCTTAAACCCTAAATTACAATTAATTGATACGTAAAATATAAACTTATAGGTATAATATCATTTTAATTATTTATCGACTATATATTTTCTTAATATACCACTCTATTTACAGTACTCCCCATACTATTTATAATTGAAATAATAATAATAATATATTTTATTATAAACACCATAACGGAGGGGAGCATTATGCCAACTATTAATTCAATAGAAGAGCTTTATAACATCTCAAGAGAAAGATTAGAGAATCAGCAAGGTACGATAACTATTAACTTTGCCAATAGAAGTCATGTTTACACTGGCAATGATGTAATCGGTAATTGTCTTCAAGAATGGCTTCCTGAATGGTTTAGATTTATTGGTGCAAACATCCAACAAACTGAACAAACTCAGGCTTTTCCAGACTTTACAGCATACTTCAACGATCTAAAATATGATGTTGAAATAAAAGCGTGGCATATATCACGCGCTCCAGCTTTTGATATCGCTAATTTTTATAGTTTTTTAGAGACTACTTACGATAGTCCCAGCAAATTAGATGCATACTATATTATACTTGGTTATGAACCTGCTCAAGATGGTTTTTCACAAGGCTTTATTGTTAGACGTATTTTCCTAAAAAAAATATGGGAAATAACAGGGCCGTCAGATAAGCATAAAATCAAACTCCAAGTAAAAAGAAATCAACCTTACGCTTTGAGACCTTCTAGTTTTCATACTGCACCAGAGAAGGCTTTCAGGAATAGAGATGAATTTATACAAGCAGTATATGAAGCATATAAGTTATATCCTAATGAGGCTTTTACATTCACTGCAGATGAATGGTTGGAACGAGTACAGTCATACACTAATCAATAAGTATAAGAATAGGACATAGTCAACAACTTAGACTATGTCCTATTTTTATACTTAAATCAAACTTAACAACCTTAATGAAATCGCTTTAATAACAGGAATACATACTGTATTGCCTAACAAATCAAAAGCTTCTGATTTCTTTAGAAAATCTAATGAATACTCTTCTGGAAATCCAAACAGTCTTAATCCCTCTTTAATCGTTAGTGATCTAATTCCATCTTTTACCGGAACTGCTAATTTATGTACATCAGTCGCTACTAAAGTAGGCGTAACACCGTTTGGATCAAGAATCTTAGTAAACTCAAAAGAAAGTTTACCAGTAACAATATTATAGCCTTTAGGCAGTGAAGTATCTTCCACTCTTTTATTATTTATAAGAGCTTTTGGGTGTTCAAAAGCTAAATATCCTTTTCGAACTAAATCATCTAGCATACAAGCTAAATTTTTATGAGGATAAAAAGTAGAAATCATTTGTAGTGTTAATGGCATACCATCCATCCACTTAATACCTATTTCATCTGCCCATTTTTTATTGCGCCGTTGGCGCAATAGCAATTCTAACAGCTCACATTGTTCTGGAGTAACTTCACCTTTAAGTCCAATATCCCAACTATGAATATTATTTTCTCCACCACGTTTATCCTTTATTGCTTTTCCATAAATATCTTCTAAACAGTAATGATTCAGTAACTTCTGCGAAAATTCAGATTTAACTGGGGGAATCGAATAATCAATAATATCACTTAATTTAGCTGTAATGGGATCAAAATCATCTAACGTTGGGGCTTCTTTATCTCTAATTCCAACAAAATAAATTCGATTTCTAGATTGTGCTAAACCAAAATCTTTACCATTTAAGACTTTTGCTTCAACAGAGTATCCTAAGTCAGTTAACGTCTTTAATATAACTTTATAGGTTCTTCCCTTATCATGATTAACTAGCCCTTCAACATTTTCTAGTACAAACCCCTTTGGTTTTTTCTCTAAAAGAATCTTCGCCACATCAAAAAATAATGTTCCTCGAGTATCTTGAAACCCTAATCCTAATCCTGCTTGAGAAAATGCTTGGCACGGAAAGCCAGCTAATAAAAAATCAAAATTAGGCAACTGAGATGGGTTTACCTTAGTAATATCGCATTCTGGATTATCCCCAAAATAATTTGTATAAGCTGTAATTGCAGCTTTTTTTATATCACTTGAAAAAACGCATTTTCCCGTTAACCCTAGTTCCTCTAATGCCTGTTCAAAACCAATCCGAATCCCACCTAAGCCACAAAATAAGTCAATGAATCTAATTTTATTATCATTAGCGTCTAACTCATTTAATATGTTATTTATTCCTATAGTGATTAGTTTTCTACATTTTTTAGAAAAGCTGTTACACTCTGGCAAAGGGATTGAATCAATCATATTTCTTTCGTTTTCATCAAGATAGATAGTAACTGGGTATTTCTTATTTTCAACAGTCTTACGACCTGCACCATCTCGTATTCCACCATGCATCTTATCATCCTCCATCTCTAGTGTTTATTAGTATACCATTATACACATTGTTTTTTCAAGATACAAAGAACCAGAATGTTAAAATTATCGTATATTCTAAATATATAACTATATATTATTACTATAATAGCAAATATAGCTATTCCTTAAGGTTACCCCCAAGGTTCATATGAACCTTGGGGGATTTTATTATGGGAGGATTTGTATGAACAAATATTACCAAAACACATTTCTATTTATTAGTAGTAAAAAAGGATTATTAATACCTTTGCTACGAGCCTTACAATGGGCTACTAAAAATCGAATCGAGCGATTAGACATTCCACTTATCCGTATGGGATTAATGGAGAAACTGCTCAAAGATAGTCGTAATCATCTAATCATTGATTACGACATCTACAAACATCCACAAACTAAAGAATACGTTCTTCGTATTCGTACAGAAAGTGAAGGAAACACACATAGTATAGATTTAGAACATTGTCGTGTATATCTTTCACCTACTATCAAACTACATTACTTATCAGAAGAGAGATCACAATTAACTTATATTAATACTGATTCATCTGAACTGTATTTACCTATACGTTATAAAATCGAACTCTATATCAACGAAACTTATGACATTAATTACTTTATTAATTTAACCGCACTTAAACGATTCCTAGCAGTATCCTTTCCAACCTTACACATTGATATCTTTGATAGTTTTAAAGCTATCCGTTCAAAAATTAATCGTTATATTAAATCATTGGATACCAATAACTGGTGTCATATTGCTAGCTATGAATCTAAATAATTTCATTTTAAAAAAGGAGATACTATTATGAATACTACAGTAGAAAACATGCTGACAGAACTTTTACCTAAAGCATCCGTACAAGAATTAATTGAACGATATGGAGATCCATATGATGCCCTATTTAACGCTGAAGAAGCCGAATGGTATGACACACCTGGTATGGGAAATCGTGGCATAGCCAAATTGCGTGCTATAAAATCACTTATCAAAAATGTACAAAATCGCAATCGTAAAGCCCCTATTAATGTAAGTAGACCTAAAGATATCTATAAAGCAATGGCAGATATGCAGTATTTTGAAACAGAACATGTTCGAGTATTATATCTGAATGCTAGAAATCATCTAATTAAATTCGAAGATATCTCCATCGGAGATGTAACAAGTGCCTCACTCGATATTAAATGTATTTTCTCTTCTGCTGTTAGACTCAAAGCATGCGGAATTGTTATTGTTCATAATCATCCATCTGGTGATTCTCGTCCAAGTGATATAGATATTCGCACCACCAAACGAGTTGTTGAAGCTGGTCAAATATTCAGTATTCCTGTACTCGATCATATCATTATAGGTCATGGTGAATTTTATAGTATGAGTGAATGTGGTCAATTATAAGGAGAAAATCATGCCAGCAAAACGTTTCATTTGTCCCACTGGGGACGAAATCAATATGTATGAGTGTTTATTAAGATGCCCTCAAGGTACACGTTGTATGTTTTTACCTACATTACGTGCTGTAGCATCCTCATTAGAAAGGAACTTAACTAAACCATCCGTTACGGAATTATTATCTGGGACACGCGAACTTTACCTCAAAAAGATTACTGAATACGCAGTAGACCCTCAAAAGCAACTGTATGCTTTACATGGATCAGCTGTACATACAATCACAGAGCGCCATACTACTGGAAACATGCTATCTGAAGAGCGGTTAAAGAATACCACTACAACAGGTCAGCTTGACCTATATGGACAAGTTCTTTCTAATACAGATACTACTTTAGGCGATCTCAAAATTACAAGTTCATATAAACTTATGAAAGCCCTTGGCTATTACAAAAAAGATGTTCAAACTGGAGAAGTTTATAAAAGCGGAGTAAAAAAAGGTCAACCTAAAACACGTAAAGAGTTATTTACTGATGGTGTGCGTCATGTATTAGATTGGGCCTTACAACTCAATTACTACCGTCTGCTTCTAGAAGAACAAAATTATACTGTATCATCTATGGTTATTCAGGCTTTATGTCGCGATACAGGATTGAGAATTGCTTCTGAACGAGGCATTACAAAACCACTATATCTCATCCCCATTAATCCAATTAGTAATCATTGGTTAAAACGATATATGGAAGCTAAAGCCAAAAGATTACAGTATGCAATCGAAACTGGTGTTGTACCCAAAAAATGCAGTCAAAGAGAATCATGGCATGGAAAAAAATGCGAAGGTTACTGTTCTGTTTCTGCACAATGTAAAGCTATCGAAGAAGCACTTCAATCTAAGTCAGCATAAAAGAAAGGAATACTTATGACACAATACTGTGGCATTATCATTACTGATACAGAATTATATGTATCGGTAAGCAAACGGATACAAAACAAAATCAAAGTAATAGATCGTTATATACACAAACGAACTGAATCACTTACTGTAGACTTATCTACTATCCATTCTAAAAATACAAATTATCCTACTATCTACTCAATAGCATATACAGGAGAACCACAACTTATACTTAACAAAATCAACAATAATACCCCAATTCAAACAGCATGGGTGTTAAAAGAAAAACTTTCAGCAGAACAAAACAACACATTTAACTATCAATTTATACTGCCTACCATAAATAACCAACAATGGGTATATATGGTAGGCATTTCTCAAACTAACCTCTTGGCATTAAAACATGCTAATGATGTAAACAATATGGACGTTGAAGTTATATCATATTGGCCTATCCCATTAATTGATTTACACAAATCACATACTAAGCCAATTCTAATCTTAATTGAAGAGCATGATATTATTAAAGGCTATCTATGCGAAGGAGCAATAATTATATCTACTATTACATGGAATCAACAAAATGAAACACCAAAAGAAATGATTTTAAGATTACTTCAGGAATCCCCTATCAAGATTGATGATAGCTTAAATATTCAAGCCTATTTATCTAACAGAACCTATGCTCTATGGGAGCAAGTAATCGAACAATATGGTGCAGTTAATACATCAACAATATCAGATGTAGTTAATCATTTTACCTATCGTTGGAATCATAATGTATACATGGATGCATCTGTAGGACTAAGTTACTACTTAGCTCGAACAGGCATTCAATTGGAGGAAAATATATGACAAATACAGCATTATATGAAAAATTATCACTGGTTATGAAAAGTTGCAGTTATATTGAAAAAACAGGAGAAAATACGTTCCACGGCTATTCATATGTAACCAGCAGTGATGTATTAGAAAGGGTTAATGATGCTTTATCAAGTGTAGGTCTAATTACAACTGTTACCCCTACCCTACTTGATTTAAGAGAAGTACAGACAGCAAAAGGAAATATCGATAAGCATGCTACTGTTAGTGTAACAATTTCAATTATTGATATAGAAAATGGTGATTTAGTGCAAATTAGTGGTATTGGATCTGGTCAAGATAGTGGAGATAAAGCAATTATGAAAGCTGAAACAGCTGCAATTAAGTATGCATATATGCTTAGTTTTTGTATTGCTACTGGTGATGACCCTGAGGCGGATACTAATACAGATTTAAACACTCACAATGCAATACACCCAAACATAAATGAAACACACCAAAGGTCTAATGCATCTAATACTCCTAAACCAAGTATTTCTGATGATTCACACTGTACAGACTGTGGATGTGTTATCTCAAGTAAAGTATCCAACTTTTCAAAGCAACGATATCATATGCCATTATGTATGAACTGTCAAAGAAATCATCAAGCTAGTGCTTAATATTATAAGAAAGGATTGTTTATATTGAAACCTGGTTTAAAAAACGTTATCTTAGAAGCTGTTACAATGGTAGTCTTATACATTATTAATGACAAGAAAAAGAAAACTTACTAACACTACTATTTCATATCAAAATCTCTATATGATATGAATACTCAAAGCAAAACAACACCCCCATGGAAATATATTTCCATGGGGGCTCTGCTTAATGCATAAGCATTCTCTTACATTCCATATTATCAAAAATAAATAAACCACTTCAAAAAATCAACTTATTATAATTAATTTTTTCATAAACTCTTTAATGTACACGTATTATTTATCCACTTTTACGCATTATCTATAAATATAAAAACAATCAAAACCATGAAATAATTAATTGAGCAAGAAATTTATCGTAAAGGAGGTGAATAGCATGGATAATAGGAAGTCTATTATTTTCAAACAGATAGGTGCTAAAATCGCTTATTATAGAACCGTTCGCGGACTAACCCAAAGTGTCTTAGCTAATAAAATTAATATTAGTATAAATACATTAGGGAAAATAGAACGTGGAAAATATAATAAAAATCTATCGATATCTATGCTATCCGATATTGCCGAGGGTCTACAAATAGACATGGTATACCTCCTAACTTTTAGTGAGGACGAAAAAAAGTCTGGCTAGAAGAAGCTCCTAATTTTAAATAAGTGTTGTATGTGTTGTGTTCTTATGACTGGGAGGTTTTTATTATGAAATTGAAAAAATTTATATCAACATCAACACTAGCTATGTGTATGGCTCTAGGTGTAGTAACTCTAGTTCCTCAAACAGCTAATGCAGTTATATTACGTATTGATGATGATACTGCACTCAATACCAATGACAAATCATTTGCAATTACTGCCCAATTAGCTCCTAATGTTTGGGAAGGTAAATTCAATTCAGACGTATATACCCATGGTGGTGCAGTAACTCAATCATATCAATTTATCTTTCATTTAAACAATGAAACTGGAAAAATTGATTTACAAATGGTAAACAGCAAAACAGGAGAACCTAGTGAATGGGAACAGGTAAAATTCGATAAATTTTACCCAAATACAGGTGGAAGCCTAACGTATAAGTATATAACAACAATGACCTATATGAATCGGCCAGATGTATTGCCTAAATCAAAAGCAGAACCTATGTACCAATATGGTCATCTATAACAATAATTATTCGGAGATAAAGTTATGAAACTAAAAAATATATTATGTATAGCATCCTTATTAGTCTTAATAGGTTCTGTTGCTTTTGCACATAATACAGAACACTACGATCATGCTACATTACACCAACCTTTCAACCCAGATGCAATGGTAACTATATGTACTGATATTACATATTTACCAAGGTATCAAATTACAAATTATACTTATATATACGGAGATGGGACAAAATGTCTTGTTCAAGTCGATAGAGCGGGTATAGTACATAGTATTTCAGTTACTAATCCCTAAATATTAATATAACCTAAAACTAACTACTTGTTAGATTTATTTGTTCGAAGGAATTTATATCATGAATCTCAAAAAAACTCTTAAATTTAGTGTTATCACAACAGCATTACTTCTAACTTCTTTAACTTCATATGCAGCAAGCTATTCCTATGAAACAAACCATTATGATCATGCTACTGTTGGTCAACACTTTGATAGACATGCTATGGTAACGGAATGGGTAGGCGGTCATTATAATCGTAGCGAAAAAACTAATGTATATGATTTTAAATATGCGGATGGTACAATTTGTAGAGTACTTGTAAGTCAGTATGGTATAGTATTACGAATTATTATAGTAAAACCTTAGTCAAAGATATTACTATATGTTAAAAGGCATGATAGAGTTTCTTATTCTATCATGCCTTCTTTTTATTCTAAAATTCTAAAATTCTACATAAAAACAAACTTTTTAGTCAAATCTACTGCAATATACCAAAATAGATTATCCTATAAATAATAGAATTAGGTATCCTGGTAAATATTATTATAAATTTAACTACTCATAATACTTCTAACTAGATAACTTCTTAGGTAGAAATACACAGATTGAACTTTACGAGTATTTGACTGTGGATCTTTTGGCGCATCAAATATGTCTTTTGGTACACAGTTATAAATACAATCATCAATTTTTTTCAAAAGTTTTATTAAGTGAGATGGCTCTTCTATCACAGCATGTTTATTTTTTTCAACCAATTCTTGTACACCTTTAAGAAACTTATTTAAATCTTCTAAAATCTCTTTTTTATCACAATATACGTGATATAACCAATCTCTTATTATCGTTGTATCATCATTTAAACTATTAGAGGGTTCTATATTATTAATTAACCCATATATATAGTCGGAATACATTTTCTTAAGATATCTCTCTACAGACTCTAAGTCATCATCAGATATAATAGCAATCTCCAAAGCACTTGTTACTTTTGAAGTATTCTTAAAAGCTTTACCTAATTCCTTTATTGAAGAGTCAATAAAAGTATTTAAGTATTTTATTCTATCAATAAAATAAGATTTATTATAAGCAATATAATAATTCTCTATGTAGTATTTAACATAGGAATCGACACACTCATCTGGAATAACAATTATATTTCCACGAAGTTGCTTTTTACTATAAAGAATAGCGCTAGCAATCGATAACAATATATCAGCTGATAGCCTAAATGATGATGCTACTATTTCCCTTTCCAATACATCGCTAATAAAATCAAGGAAGGTATATTTTATTAGTTCATCTTTAACATCTACAATTACACTCTCAATAGGCAACAAATCAATTTCTCCAACTATATTGTTGGATTTTCTTCTCCACTTAAATAATATAAGTTTTAAATAGTCAATTACAGATTCTGGTTTTAATATACTACTAATATACTTATCTAACTTATCATTTACTAAGTTATTCATACTATCACCAATAGTATCAAAGTCTTTTTTATCCCAGTAAGCAATCAACTTACTTGAGGTTAGAATGTCATCAGTCCAGAGATCATTATATCTAAGTTCTATCAGTTCATATAACTTTGGAAAAAATACAAAAATTAACTGTATTAGAAATAGATAATTATCCTGAAAATGTATTAATAAGGTACTTAACTGTGATTTGTGCTTCATAAGATAATTAATAATATCTATTCCTAACTCAGTTGGAAGCAAAGATATTAATATAAGCAAGTCTTTTATCTTTTCTTGTTCATTATTGTCGAATTGTGAATCGGATACTACCCATTCGTACAGAGGTATGGAGGATAAAATAAAAGAATATTTCAAATAATCATCAATAACAGCAAATGTATAATTATATAGATCAACATCAGGATTTATATTCTTTAGATAAAAGCTTGATTCATTCATATATTCTTGAGCTTTAATTGAGTCTAAATTTTTCATAGATGAATGAGTATTATTTAAACATGCTTTGACAAATTCAAAGGTATCTACGGAAATCTTATCATCTATAAAAATCTCTGATATTGTCGAAAGTTTAATTGCCTGCTTTGTATTTTTTAATATATTATCTGTTATTTCTTTTTTTCCGTCATAGACCTGCTCAATATTAATTGCACTATTAATATTTCTATTATGTTTTGTTAGTGATGCCATCGAAAAGCTTACTAAGTTAGATAAAAATTCATCAGTTATATCACTAACATCCATATAGCCTGAATCGACGTCCCAATAGAAAAAATAATCTATTAGTAAATTTTTATACTCAGGTTTATAGCATATATGCCTATCCTGATAGTCATTAATAGTTATATTAGGGATACTATTTGAAATTACTTTAATAATAACATCATATATTTCTCGATCTAACTCCTCATCAGTATAATACTCTTCTATAAAATCCCCATCACTAGTGAGTCCTGCTTTTGCTTTCTCCAAGCTGCTTATTATGTCAGTACCTAAAGGTTTACGGTTAGAGTTATCATCTATATACATATCGGACAATATTAACTGATTACTATTAAAGAGTTCATTTATGTCCTTTTTATGCTTATATTGACCTCTACCTACATCTATTTGTTTAAATAAATATAAGAGCCTCATATCATTTCGTAAATACAAATCTGCCATATATCCCCCTAAAACAATCCCCATACGCTATTTAAATCTATTATATAAAAAAGTAAGGAATTAGGATATTTTTACTAAAAAAAATATCCTAATTCCTTACTTTTTTTATCACAATAGATTTTTTTATAATGAAAAAATCAAATACTTACTGGATTTACTAAGCTTATCTTTACTTATACAATTACTCAAAAATTTGGTGGATACTCTACCTAACAATTTAGATATCATATATGCAGGAAGCAAAATACCTTCCTAGTTTTATAGGTGACGTTATAAAACGCCTTACATTATTATACGAAAGGAAACACGTTTAATGAAACCAATAGAATTCGCAGCCGTTTCACAAAATGGAAAAATCTGTATCTCAAAATTATTAGATGCAATCCTAAATTCAAAGCAAGTTAAATGTATTGATTCACAGCTATATATATTAACTTCAGATAATACTTGGCATATCTTAGGTTACTCAAAGCAAGATATATTATTGCTAAAAAGTCTATTTGACGAAGTTACACAAAGTAGACTTTTACCAATACAAACAAAAACGTTTATTGAAGCGATGCATCAAGATATTAGATTTATTAGGTCTAATAATACATTAAATACAACTTCAATTTTATGTCTTAATGGAGTAATAGATTTAAAATCTAGAGAATTCACACCAATTGAAACAGCAGATTTAAAGGTTGAAACGCTCAACTTTCTATATTCTCTGAACTTCAGATATATTGAGAGTATAAAAGAATGGAGTCAGATTAAAGATGAAACATGGCGGACATTTTTATCTTCTATTTTTGATGACGAGCAAATAGAAGCTTTTTTACAGTATTTAGGATATCTGCTCTCACCAGTCTTAGATGCCAAAAAAGCTGTATTTATAATTGGTCCTCCTGGTTGTGGCAAGTCAACTTTATTAAAATTTCTAAGATCTGTATACCCAAGTACAGTCACCTCTACATTAGATATTTCATATTTTAATAGATATAACTCAAACGGAGTATTATTAAATTCATTATTAAATATCAGTTCTGATGTAGATGCTGAAAGCAAAATAAAGATGGGATTTTATAAAAGAGCCACGTCCTACGAGGAGGTAGAACTAAGTAGTAAGTATGTGGCAACCCAAACAGTAAAGTTAAAAACAAAATTTTTATTTGTTGGTAACGCATTACCTATAATCCCCACTGCTGAAGTACAACCATTTATAGATCGTCTTCTACTTCTAGAGATGGCGTCTCGACCAGAGGGAGTGAAAGCTGATTATACACTATTTAATAAATTATTAAATAGTAAAGATGAAATAATTAGCCTTGCCCTGAATAAATTTATAGATGTATACAACAACAGCTATGAATTTATTATTCCTCAAACTACTCAGGCATCTATAAATGCTTATATTTCATATACCCAATCAGCGGATGCTTTTGTTCAAGATTGTTTAGATATAGCAGATAAAGAATCATTCGTACGAGCAAATGATTTATGGCTAATATATGAACTTTACTGTACAGATAATGCTTTAGAGATTGAGACAAAAAAACGTTTGTTTTCGATACTAAAGAACAAATTAAAAGGTATCTATAAAAAGAAGAATCTTTCTAATAAAGGTTTTGGCAATAGGTATGGCTTTGAGGGAATAAAATGGAAGCAATCACTCCTAAAAGATTTATCTTTTGTAAATCTAGCTATATACATTCATCAAGGAGATAAACATGAATAAGTCTGCGGAACTCAAGAAGATTTCACTAGATATACCCAATAAATTGGATTTAGAAATCAAGAACTTTCAAGACTGTCATAACTTATCAAGTAAAAGCAAGGCTATTCGACTATTACTTGAAAATAGTCTAGAAATATCTAAACCTATTCCAGAAAATAATGGAGGAATTATACTTGATAAATTTACTACATCCCAACTAAGAAGATTATTCTTAGTTCTACAAACAACGCCAATATCGGCTACTGCACAAGAATATATAGATAAGGAGGCGGTTACACTATGCAAAAAGATTTTTCAATCATGAAAATGATATCACAACAGAATTCACGAATTCAAGAAATTGAATCCATAATCGATTATATTGGTAATTCATCGAGAACTACACCCGAACTTATTCGTGGTCAATATATAAGCCTAAAAACACCTGTAGATGACTGGATAAACTGGCACAAAGCTATAGACCCTAATGGAAGAGTTTTTAAACATGGAGTAATTTCTTTCGGTAATGGAAATATAGATCCACAAAGAGCATTAGCTATTACACAAGAGATTCTCTCTACAGCCTATCCTGAATATCCGGCTTACTATGCAGTACACACTAATATTCCAGATAGGGTACATAGCCATTTTTTACTAAACACAAGTAATATTTTTACTTCAAAAAAATGGCAACAATCTCCTCAAGAATTCGAAGAGTTTAAAGATATTATTGATAAAATCTTTAAATCTCAAGGAATTCCTTTATTAAAGAGATATAAAACACCAAAAGCTTATGCACTATCTATGAATCTAAATGAAAATTTAGATTCAGATATGTATTTTTTTGATGAAAATGATGAACCATCATCATTTTCATTAAAAAAACAAAAGAAAAAACGCAAAAAAAAGCACCCAAAAAGTAAATCGCCATTGCTAAATACATATTATATTAGCAATAATATACATCCAATTCTACAACCTTTATATAAATGTATTCATTTACAAAATAATGAATTAAGTAAAGGTTTTGTTCTAGAAACATTTGACGAAAGAGGTAACAAATAATGAAAGAGTTAAAAAATATACGTCCAAAAGATGGAGACTACATCTTTAACGGTATCAAATTTATAGCTGTAAGAAATGGTACTCCAATGGTTATTGCGGAGTCTGGCTATTACTTAGATTCAAAGAACTTAGATATTTTGGAAGTTAACACGCACAACTTTGATAAATTACACCTTAAAACCTGCATAGATACCGTATATTCTAAATTAAAACCCACTTCACATTCACTAAATCTTAATCAGCAAGATGATTATCTAACAATAGATATCACTAATCAAGAATAATTTATCCTACATTCCCCCCAAATCATAAAAGGAGAAGTACAATGTTTCAACATCATAGTCCCCTCTCCATTAATGATTTGGGGGGATTTTTAAAAATTTCTTCACAAACACTAAGAAATAAACTACATATGTCTGGATATTTACGTCCCCAAAACAAAGTTGGTGGAGCCTATAAAATCTCATTTGATGATTGTGAAAAATTCATTGCTAAGCACTATAACATCTTCTATAATGACTTTGTGAACAGATACTCCAATGGCAAGAGAAATGAGAGTATAATGTTTCAAATTCCAAAAGGTAAAGGCGTTATATCAGCACAAAAACAACGTAGTGGTAAAACGTATTACTATATCAAAGACTTGCCACTCTATATGGATGATAAAGGATCTATTGTAAAATATAGATCTACGGGATTTACATCAAAATCTGATGCAGAGTCTGCACGTATTCAACTTATTAGTGATAGAGATAATGGATTATATAAATTTCATTATCTAGAAGTAAAACACGATGAATCCAAAAATAAGAATGATAGTACTAACCAAAGTTACTATGATTTTTGTGTTAATTACTTCCAAAAAGCTAAGTGTGCTGAAGCCACTCGAAAGCTATATTTAGATATAACTGAGAATCGTATAAAGCCGAACTTTAAAGATATTGCTATTTCTGACCTTAGAAAGGGGCTTTTACAGCAATTTGTAGATAAGTATGACAGAAATATTCGTAAAACCTTCACGGTATTAAGTTTAACCTTGAAAAAACTATATAGCTTAGATTTAATTCCTACGAATTACTATAAAGCACTCATCAAACCAGAATGCATTTCAGCTAAACGTCCAAAAGTAGCATTAACAATTGAAGAAACCAAAGAGTTTCTAAACTATTACAAAGGACATCATTTAGAGCACTGTATAAGGCTACTATTCCAATGTGGAATACGCATTGGAGAGCTACTTGCATTACAATGGGATGAAATAGAATTCATTGATGAATGTAAAGCTAAAATCCATATTAATACTTCTTGGGGGGAAACTAAAAAAGGTATGGCTCGAAAAGAGCCTAAGACGGCAAGTAGTAAACGAGTCATCCCAATCAATGATAGCTATACCATAACAGTCTTAAAGAAAGCTAAAATGGCCTCTAAAGGTAAATTATGGGTAGCCGAAAACAAAACAGGTTTGAGACCGCTAGACAAACACAACTTTACTAAACGTTATTTTACTAAAGTAGGTAAAATACTAGGCTTTACCAAGCATATTTCTAGCCATGTAGCAAGGCATACTTTTATCTCTCATATGGTTCAAAAGAATGTTCCTTACACAGAGATCGCAAAGTTAGCAGGCCATCAAAATACTACTATGATAATTAATGTATATGCTCATGCAATACAAAAAGAATCAGAGGTCTATGATTACGTTACAAACTTATTTAACTAAAACAATTGCATATCGATTGCATAAATTTATATGCAATCGGCTTATGCAATCGCACTTTAATTAAATAATAAAAAATAACCGTAAGGGCTAAAACCCTTACGGTTATTACGTTTCTTTGGTGATCCAGGAGGGATTCGAACCCCCGACCCA
>OGKM01000461.1_pt1 | contig 19328 bp, 15 predicted proteins | sample 1572501 | NCBI WGS metagenome assembly OGKM01 (sample SAMEA2582154, study PRJEB24529) | metagenome | biome: Human gut stool | place: China | collected 2011
CGCTTCTGCGCTGCCGGAGAGGGTGAGCCCGCTTCCAATCAGCCCAGCTGCTTCTCAACGATGCCCTTGACAGCGGCCAGAGCCTCGTCGATCTTGGTCTCGTCCTTCAGGCCAGCCATTGCAAAGTCGGGCTTGCCGCCGCCCTTGCCGCCTGCGATGGCGCTAATCTCCTTGACCAGCACGCCAGCCTTGAGGCCCTTTTCCTGTGCCAGCTTGTTCACGGTGACAGCCATGGTGACCTTATCCTCAGCCTTGCCCACCAGAACAGCGACCACAGGGTTGACAGCCTTCTCGCGGATGCTGTCGCACATGCCGCGCAGGGTTTCGCCGGTGGTGCCGGTGAAGTAGGCAGAAGCGATCTTCACGCCGCTCACTTCCTCGGCATTGTCGAACAGACTGTTGACCTTGGAAGCGGCGATCTTTGCCTTGACCTCTTCCAGCTCCTTGCTCATGGTCTTGTTCTCAGCCATCACAGCCTCGGCACGGGCAGCCAGGGTTGCAACATTGTTGGCCTTCAGGCTGCCTGCCACAGTGTGCAGCAGCTTTTCCTGATCGTTGGCACGCTTGAGCAGGTTCTTGCCGGTGACAGCCTCGATGCGGCGGATACCGGCGGCAACAGAGGATTCGCTCACGATCTTGAAGCAGCCGATCTGGGCGGTGTTCTTGACGTGGGTGCCGCCGCAGAACTCGGTGGACCAGCCCTCGATGTTCACAACGCGAACGACCTTGCCGTACTTCTCGCCGAACAGGGCCATTGCGCCCAGCTTCTTAGCCTCCTCAATGGGCATCTCCTTGACTTCAACGTTCATTGCATCGAAGATGCGGTCATTGACGATCTTCTCCACACGGGCCAGCTCTTCAGGCGTGACGGCGCTGAAGTGGGTGAAGTCGAAGTGGGTGATCTCCGCATCCTGATAGGAGCCTGCCTGATGGACATGGTCGCCCAGGACCTCACGCAGGGCAGCCTGCAGCAGATGGGTCGCGGTGTGGTTGCGGCAGACGGACATCCGGTATTCCTTGTCCACCTGAGCGTTCAGGTGGTCACCCACCTTGACGATGCCGCTCTCCAGCACGCAGGTGTGGACGTAGTAGCCCTTGGGGGTCTTTTTCACGTCCAGCACACGCAGGCTGCACTCGGGACCGGTCAGCAGGCCGTTGTCCGCCACCTGACCGCCCATCTCAGCGTAGAACGGGGTCTTATCGAGAACGACCAGCACGCCTTCCTTGGCCTGCTCGTCGGTGGCGATGGCGTCGGTCAGAGTCTCCTCATCGCTCAGCGCCACAACGACGCTGTCGCTCTTGAGGGTGTCGTAGCCCACGAACTCGGTGGGCTCAGCGGTCAGAGTGCCGAACAGGTCTTCGCTCCAACCGGAGATGTTCTTCTTGAGGCGCTCTGCACGGGCGCGCTCCTTCTGCTTGGTCATCTCGGCGTGGAAGCCATCCTCGTCGATCTCGATGCCCTGCTCCGCAGCGATCTCCTTGGTCAGGTCGAGGGGGAAGCCGAAGGTATCGTTCAGCTTGAACACGTCCAGACCCTTGAGCAGGTGCTGGTGTGCCTTTTCCAGGCCGTCGATCATGTTGTTCAGGATGTTCATACCGGCATCGATGGTGCGGGCAAAGTTTGCCTCCTCGGTGCCGATGACCTTCTTGATATAGGCATCGTGCTCACGCAGCTCGGGGTAAGCGCTCTCGCTGGACTGGATGACCGTCTCCACCAGCTCCACCAGGAAGGGGCGGGAGATGCCCAGCATCCGGCCATGGCGGGCAGCGCGGCGGAGCAGACGGCGCAGAACGTAGCCGCGGCCCTCGTTGGAGGGCAGGATGCCGTCAGACACCATGAAGGTGCAGCTGCGGATGTGGTCGGTGATGACACGGATGGAGATATCATCCTTGGCGTTCTCACCGTAGGTCTTACCGGCAATGTGCTCCACATGGTGCAGCACGCTTTGAACGGTATCCACCTCAAACAGGTTGCCCACGCCCTGCATCACGCAGGCCAGACGCTCCAGACCCATGCCGGTATCAATGTTGGGGCGTGCCAGACGCTCGTAGTGGCCCTTGCCGTCAGCGTCGAACTGGCTGAACACCAGGTTCCAGATCTCCATATAGCGGTCGCAGTCACAGCCCACGCCGCAGGTCGGCTTGCCGCAGCCATACTCGGGGCCGCGGTCGAAGTAGATCTCAGAGCAGGGGCCGCACGGGCCGGAGCCGTGCTCCCAGAAGTTGTCTTCCTTGCCCAGACGGACCATATGGTCGGGGGCAACGCCCACTTTCTTGGTCCAGATGTCGTAAGCCTCATCGTCCTCTTCGTAGACGGAGATGTGCAGCTTATCCTTCGGGATAGCCATCCACTCGTCGGAAGTCAGGAACTCCCATGCCCAGGGAATGACCTCTTCCTTGAAGTAATCCTGGAAGGAGAAGTTGCCCAGCATCTCAAAGAAGGTGCCGTGGCGGGCGGTGATGCCCACGCGCTCGATGTCAGGGGTGCGGATGCACTTCTGGCAGGTGGTCACGCGATGACGGGGCGGCTCCTCCTGAGCGAGGAACCACTTCTTCATAGGTGCCATGCCGCTGTTGATCAGCAGCAGGCTGGGGTCGTTCTTCGGGACGAGCGGGAAGCTGTCCAGACGCAGGTGGCCCTTGCTCTCAAAGAAGCTCAGGTACTTTTCACGCAGTTCATTCAAACCGGTCCATTGCATAGGTTTTCTCTCCTCAATTGTCCTTGGCGTTTGCACGTCAGTTTTTATGGTGTTATGGCAGAGGGGCGGGCAGGCGCAAAAACAAAAACAGCCCCATCCCAAAAGGGACGAGGCTGTGTAAAACTGCTCCGTGGTACCACCCAAATTGCAAAGGATAAAACTGCTTGTCCCCTGCCGCTTTCGGCGCGGTAACGCTGCGCTGCGTCCGACTTGTTTCGCCGGAAGCTCCGGGGCGGCACGAAACGAGACCTGCCGGAGCGCCTTGCAGCTGGGAGCGCTCTCTCTGGGCGGCGGTGTGCATTTCTGACCCCATCATTGCCATCTGTCATAATTCACGTTTTGCCGCAAAGGCGCATATCCGCCCCTTGCGTACACTTAAATTATAGCATGGGCTCTGCGTTTGTCAACTCTTTTCCGGCAAAAACCTTTCCTTACAGACGAGGCAGGCCAGCGGCAGCGCCCGAGAGGTTACGGCACCCAGATGCGGCGCACCTCCTGCACCTTGCCTCCCTGCACCACCAGCGTGGTATTATACACTGTCCAGTTGTCCGGGTCCGCATTGATGGCAGCCGCCACGGCCGAAGCGCCGGTGGTCTCCACCGCGTCGGCCTGCGGGTCAGCGGAGCTGTCTTTCAGCACCACATCGTCTGCCAGACTCAGTTCTGTTTCACCGACTTCATAGTAAACCGGATAGTCATCAAATGTTATGGTACGGTAATACTCCGAACCATCCATTAAAATCAGGTCCAGACCACCCTCCTGTTCGATTCCACCGTTGATCGTTACCGTATGATACGGATCGTTCTTCTCGATGCTGGTCACTTCCACTTCGGCATACTGATTTCCCGTCATATATTCTACGTGGAGCCGAATTTTATCGCCTGCTTTCAGCGCATCGATGTCGGCTTTCTCGTAGGCATCATAGCTGTAGATCCGGGCTGTGACGGTTCCGTCCTTGACCTCAGAAGCAATATCCGCCGAAACGAATGTGATCGTGTCCGGTGTTTTCGTCACGTCTTCTATGGTAAAACGGCCGACAGGTTCCACAACGCCTTCTTCCTGCACACGGGACGAAGCGGGCACAGCACTGTTCGAAGCCGCCGGGCTGCTGGCCGTAGAAGCGGACGCCCCGCAGCCTGCCAGCCCTACGCCGACGGCCAGAGCCGCAGCAAGCATCCATACTTTATAATAGAATCTCATACGAACCCCTTCTTTCTGTGCATCCGATGATACACGCTTTTCACAAAAAAAGCAACCCGGAATTTTTCCGTTCCGCTCGCTTGACGGAACGGCCCGGTTCCGCTACAATAAAAACGATTCAAAGACACATTCTATTTCAAGATAGAGAGGAAAATTTCCGTGAAAATCTTAAAAGTAAAATGTCTGGCCCCCACCCGGCTCGACAACTATCTGATGCAGCAGTTCCCGGCGCTGAACCCGGGCCGCCTGAACAAGGCTCTGCGGGAGAACAAGATCAAGCTCAACGGCAAAAAGCAGCCCCTTTCCACCCGCGTGATGGCGGGCGACGAGATCAAGCTGTTCATCCTGGATGAGGTGCTGGATGCCGACAAGCGGGTGGAGGGCCCGGCGTGGAAGAACGCCCGCGGCCCGGCACAGGTCATCTACGACTGCCCGCAGATCCTGGTGGTGAACAAACCCGCTGGCCTTGCCGTGGATGGCCCCGAGGACGACACCCTGCTCAACCGTGCTCTGCTCTACCTCAACCAGCAGGGCGAGTACAAGGAGAACGATCTGTACACCCCGGCCCTCTGCCACCGGCTGGACACCGGCACCAGCGGCTTGGTCCTCATTGCCAAGACCCCCGAGGCCGAGCAGCTGTTCCTTGAGGTCATCAAGAACCGCGAGGTCAAAAAGACCTATCTTTGCGTCACCTTTGGCCGCCCCACCCCGCCAGACGGCACCCTGGGCGGCTACCTGCTCAAGGATGCAGACCGGGGCATCGTGAAGATCGTACCCGACAAGCAGCCCGGTGCCAAGGACGTGGAGACCCAGTACGAGACCGTTGCCGTCTCCGGCCGTCTGGCCCTGCTCAAGGTTCGGCTCATCACCGGCCGCACCCATCAGATCCGCGCCCACATGGCAAGCATCGGCTGCCCCATCCTGGGCGACAGCAAATACGGCAACAATACCGCCAACCGGGAGCTTAAGCTCAAGTATCAGGCTCTCTGCGCCTGGGAGCTGGTCCTCCCCCGCTTCACCTCCCCCGACTTCGCCGACCTTTCCGGCAAGACCTTCCGCGCACCGAAGCCCTGGTATTACCAGCAGGTGCTGGATGGCACTTTGAAGTAACGCTCATACTCAATTAAACAGCGGCATCTCTCCGTAAACACGGAAAGATGCCGCTGTTTAGTTACATTCTATACTTTTCCTGAATATTTCGGTTGTGTGTTTCTTTTTCTTCAGGAGATACTTCAGTATACGGCAACAATATCCTGTAAAGATTGTCAATATCTTCATTTGACAGCACTCTGCCGTAATACATTGCATTTTCTAAAACACTTTTTAAAAGTTCTCGACGCTGAATCACATAATAATTTGATTGACTCAATCGAACGTCCTTTAATGTGCAATCGTTTCCAAAAACAATATAGGAATAAATATTCACGTTCTTATCCTGTAGAATTTTCTGCAGCACTCGTATGTGAGTATCATTTTGCCACAACGGGTTATAGAACTTATATTTCTTCGTTCCACCCCTTCGATCAGAAAAACATTGCGTCCAGTACTTCTGATTTTCACTGCCAAATATCCAGCCACTATAATTTTTAGATTCAAAAACATAAATACCGGATTCGTGCAGAAAAATCAAATCAACTTCCGCCGTTTCTCCGTTACCTTTCGGAAGATAACAGTTCGGCAGGGTAGCTTTATAGCCGTCCACTTTTTGAAGGATATCATAAATTCTATCTTCGCCGTACTTACCTTTTCCTTTTACACTAAATCGTGCTATCAGAAAAAGTATCAGGCCAACTATCAAACACCCCCAGACCATAATCTTTAAACTCTCACCATATCCCGGGTGATATCGGCCAGAGAGTGTGCGCCGCACATCTGCATGGTATCAGCCAGCTCGGCGGCGATCTTGTCAATGTAGCACTTCACGCCTTCCTCGCCGCCGCCGTAGACTGCGGTGACAAAGGGGCGGCAGATGAGCACAGCGTCAGCGCCCAGAGCCAGCGCCTTGAACACATCCACGCCGGTGCGGATGCCGCCGTCCACCAGGATCTTCACACCGCTGCCCTTGAGAGCCTCAGCGATCTCCGGCAGGACCTCGGCAGTGGCGGGGCACTGATCCAGCACACGGCCGCCGTGGTTGGAGACCACGATAGCAGCAGCACCGGCTTCCTTGGCCTTGAGGGCCCCCTTGACGGTCATCACGCCCTTGACGATGAAGGGGCGCTCGGCCAGCTTGACGATCTCGGCCAGCTCGGCAACGCTCTTGCTGCCGGCGGGCGGGGTCATATTCTTCAGGAAGGGCAGACCGGCAGCATCCACGTCCATGGCAACGGCAAAGCAGCCGCTGGCCTTGGCCTGCTCCATCTTGGCCTTGACCGTGTCGATGTTCCAGGGCTTGATGGTAGGCACGCCGCAGCCGCCTGCAGCGCCAATGGCCTTGGTGGCCATGGTCATCACATCGGGGTTGGTGCCGTCACCCGTAAAGGCGGCAATGCCGTTTTCGGCACAGGCGCGCACCAGCACGTCATTGTAGGTCATATCGGTGTAGGTGTCGGAATAGTGGAGGTTCACCGCACCCACAGGGCCTGCAAAGAAGGGATACTTGAAGGTTTTGCCAAACAGCTCCACACCGGTGTCGGGGGTGCCGTTCTCGCACAGGGTGTCCATGTTCACCCGGATCTCCGCCCACTTATTATAATTGCGGATGGCCGTATCGCCCACGCCCTTGGCACCGGGGCCGGGGATCTGATTTTTGCAGGCCACACCGTTGCACACGGGGCAGGCCTTGCAGTACTGCCCGATGCACTGGCGGGCATTGTTCAAAACATCAGCGTAATTCATATTGCATCCTCCTGTTCAGGTTCCCTTTTTCGAGCGGAACCTGCAAATTCCAACCGTTCTCTGCCCACATCATAGTCCGTTTTTATGGGTTCGTCAAGGGGATTATCAGGTTCTGCTTTTTTAAACGAAAAAACGTATGGCGCAGAAACGTCAATTTTTAGATTTTTCAAAATTTTTCAAAAAAATCCTTGACAAAAGTCATCCTTTCAGGTATTATAGTGGAGCGCTGAGGGCCACGGCCCGAAACGCTGAAAACTGAAGATGTGGAAAGATGGCTGAGTTGGTCTAAGGCGCACGACTGGAAATCGTGTAACGTGTCAAAAGCGTTCTGGGGTTCGAATCCCCATCTTTCCGCCAGAAACCCCGGAACGAATGTTCCGGGGTTTTTCTGTTGTTCAAACCTCTCAGTCCCGCCTAGGAGAGGTGGCATCCCGAAGGGATGACGGAGAGGTTTTATCTATAGGGATCTTTAAGAGAGAAAGGGAAAGTCAATGTCTATTACGATTGCAATGCCGCGCATGGTACCGAACCAGCTGCTGGCGGAGGCCCACGCAAAATATCCCGAAAGCCTTGCCCGGGCCGGGGCAGAAATGCGCTGGATCGAGCTGGACGACCCCGAAAAGGCCGTGCAGGATGCGCTGGCCTGTGACGGCCTGCTGCTGCCGGGCGGCGGCGACATCGACCCGAAATTCTACGGGCAGGAGCGCATCCCTGCCTGCGGTGAGCCCAACGTCCTGCGGGATACCGCCGAGCCGTTGCTGCTGCGCGCCTTCCTTGCCGCCGACAAGCCGGTGCTGGCCATCTGCCGGGGCATCCAGCTGATGAATGTTGCGCTGGGCGGCGATCTGTATCAGGACATCAAACCCTTTGAGCATGTCCCCCACAACGACCATTGGGGCAAGATCCACACCGTCACCGTGCGGCGGGATACCCTGCTCTCCCGCATTCTGGGGCAGGATACCGTACTGGTCAACAGCCAGCACCATCAGGCGGTGGACAAGGTCGCCCCCGGCCTTGTGCTGTCGGCCCTGAGCGAGGACGGCATCGTGGAGGGCATTGAGAAGCCGGACGCGAAGTTCTGCCTGGGCGTGCAGTGGCACCCTGAATGGCTCAGCGCCGCCGACCCCGCCATGCAGGGGATCTTTGATGCCTTTGTGGCGGCCTGCCGGTAACGCCCTATGAAGATTGCGATTTTAGGCACCAGCGGCAGCGGAAAATCCACCCTTGCCCAAACACTGGGGGCCACCTATCATGCTCCGGTGCTGCATCTGGACACGGTGCATTTCCTGCCCGGATGGGTAGAGCGCCCGCTGGATGAGGAAAACGCCATTGTCCGCCGCTTTCTGGACACGCACGAAAGCTGGATCATCGATGGCAACTATACAAAGACCTGTTATGACCGGCGGCTGGAAGAAGCAGACCAGATCATCGTGCTCTGCTTTGGCCGTTTCACCTGCCTGAGCCGGGTACTGAAACGCTGGTGGAAAAACCGGGGAAAAGTGCGCTCCTCCTCCGCACCGGGCTGCGAGGAAAAAATAGATGCGGAGTTCCTATGGTGGGTCCTGCATCAGGGCCGGACCCCTGCCAAACTGGCCGGATACCGGCGCATTGGTCAGCAATATCCGGAAAAGTTTGTTTTTCTCAAAAATCAAAGCCAGCTTGAACGATTTTTAAGCTCTGGATCGTATTCCTTATAAAGAGAACAGGAGGTTCTGCCATGAAATCTTCCAAAAAGTGTTCCCGCGCCGTGGTCACGGTGGTGGCCTGCATTCTGGCGGTGTGTCTGGTGGCTGCGCTGGTCCTTTTCAGTCTGGTCAACAGCAAAGTCCGTGCCTTACAAAAGGGGGCGACCTTTGAGCTCAGCTATAACATCACCGCACAGGACAGTGCCAGTACCCCGGCCCTGTACAATATTCTGAAACAGGTGGGTGCAACTTCCGGCGATGTGGCCGGGCTGTATTCGCCGGGGCAGCTGCAATTGTACCTGTACCCCTCCGGCGGGCTTGCCCGCGCCGAGACCGGCGGCACCGATTTTTTCACCGACCTCTATATTGATGCCAACGACACCTACTTCGATGCCGGGCGGCTCTACCGCACCCTGCGGGATTCCATCGCGGACAGCGCGCCGCTGGTGGGTGCGTTCCTGCCGGAGTGGTCTCTGCCCAACTACATCACGCAGGCCCAGCTGGCAAAGATCCTCGGCGTGCCCAACACGCAGGTGGCCATGCAGGAGATGTCCGGCTACACCCTGACCCTCAGCCGCCAGTGCATCGTCCACCCCGATTATGCCAAGAAGGACTACACCTATTATCAGTTCCCGTCTGAGGGGGAGGATGCGGCTGTCCTTGTGGTGGGCCTGCCGCTGAAGTCCCTGCTCTTCGATGACACCATCCCCGTGGATGTCCATGTGGAGATCCACGCCCACGGTGTCAACGCAGCCCTGAGCGGCACACTGAAAGCCGGTGTCAACAGCCTTTCGGCTCCTGTCAGTGTCATTTCGGACAGCGACATCGATTCCATCGTCCAGCTCCGGGAGCGTCTGGAGCAGTTTGCCGATCTCATCAACACAGCGTTAAAGCGTGTGCAGTAACAAAAAAGCAGAGCCGTGCAGCGTTTGAACTGCACGGCTCTTATCTGTTTCAGCGCTTATGCTCAATGTGTTCCTGGATCCATTTGCCGCCATCACCGCTGCCCACCGCACTGTTATAGACAATGCCGGTCAGCTCGCTGGTCAGGTCGGACTTCATCTTCTTGTACTCCTGCTCTGCCTGATCCGCAACGCTCTGGTCACGGCCATTCTCCCGCAGGTACTGGCGCAGCTCTTTCAGGATAGCGTTGAACTCCTTGTCACACTCGCCCTGAACACCGGTCAGCTTGGCGGTTTTGGACACCACGATGGAGACCTTCATCCCCAGATTGCGCTCCTCCACCGGGTGGGAGATATACTCATCGTAGGCTTCGTAGATCACGCCGTAGAGCTTGGATTCCGTCTGCTTCTTCAGGTTCTGCAGCTGGCGGATATAGCCGTTGATTTTGGCATCCACCTCATTCTCTGAAGCAGCGGAGCTGCTGGAGGCCTGGCTGCTGCCGGGGGCCTGACTGCTGGCCGCATGGCTGCCGGAAGCCGCAGAAGACGCGGGTACCGAGTGTGCGGCACTGGAACCGGACACTGCGGAGCTCACGCTGTCCGCCTTGCTTGCGCTGGCGGCAGAGGAGGCCTCACTGGACGAAGCTGTCTCCGAAGAGGAAATGCCAAGCTCCTCTTCCAGCTGTTCCAGGAAGGACGAAACCGGGGATTCTTCCGTCACCTCACTGCTGACGGCGCTCTCGCTGGAGGCAGCGGCGCTGGAGGGTTCCTCAGCTTCCCCGCCGGACAGAGCGGAGGACGGCACAGAGCTGGCCTGCGCCTCGGACACAGGGGTGCTTTTCCGCATCCCTGTCAGGATCAAAGCAGCTGCCACGGCTACCACAAGAACGATGGCCGCAGCCAGCTGGTAAAGCTTCTTTTTCTGCATCTGGTACAAAATTCTCCCACTTCAGATTTCGTTCCCGGACTTTTGCCGCGCAGGAACAGGTCTATCATATCATCCCCGGGGGAGAATTTCAATGGATAAATCGTGAAAAATGTCGCCTAACTGCCTTTTTATGACCGGATTTCGTCCCATTTCACAGCCTGTCGGAGACTCGGTCAGACCCTGCTGCGGGGACAGAAAAAAGGCATCCCCGCACTTCACAGACGAGGATGCCTTTCTCAAAACGGTTTTCTGCCCCAAAGCGCCCGCTCCGGCGTGGAGCCGGTCCGGGTCTCCGGCGCAGAGGCTCAGATCGTAAACTGGACGGCGCAGAAGGCTGCATAGATGCAGAGCAGCAGCACGCCCTGCCAGCGGGAGAGCCTGCCCTTGAGCAGGGCGGGCACGGTCAGGAGGAGCATGACCGCGAACATCACGGGCAGATCCATGACCAGAGAGGAATTGATGCCCATGATGGTGGAGTTCTGCGGGATGCTGAAGGGCGACACCGTGATGGACATGCCGCTGACCAGCACCAGATTGAACACGTTGGCACCGATGACATTGCCCAGCGAGAGGGAGCCGTGGCCCTTTGCCAGCGAGGTGATCGCCGTGACCAGCTCAGGCAGAGAAGTGCCCAGCGCCACAAAGGTCAGGGCAATGACGGATTCCGGCACGCCCAGCGCCTGCGCGATCAGGGTACCGTTGTCCACCAGCAGGTTTGCGCCCACAGCAATCAGGGCCGCGCCGAGGATGAGCAGGCCGAGCTCCTTGGCAAAGGACATTTCCTTTTCCGGCTCGTCCTCATCTTCTTCCGGGGCGGGGGCGTTTTTCATAGCCAGCACATTGCAGACCATGTAGGCCACAAACATTGCCAGCAGCACAATACCGATGGGGCGGCTGAAGTAGCCGGTGGTGTAGGCCACACCCGCATACAGGGCCGCCGCCACAAAGAAGAACAGCACCGGCACCCGCAGGCTCTTGGGGTCCACCTTGCCCGGGCGCACCGCAATGGTAATGGCTGCGATCAGGGCCGCGTTGCAGATGACCGAGCCAATGGCGTTGCCATAGGCGATCTCGCCGTGGCCGGTCATGGCCGAGGTGGTGGAGACCATGACCTCAGGCAGGGTGGTGCCGATGGACACCACCGTGGCACCGATGAGCAGCTCCGGCACCTTGAAGCGGCGGGCGATGCCGGTTGCACCGTCCACGAACCAGTCACCGCCCTTGATGAGGCAGAGCAGGCCCACGATAAATAATAATACAGGGATCAGCATATAAAATCTCTCCTTTTTAATCCAAAAAGTATTATACCTGTTTCCCCTGCAAAACGCAAGCAAAATCGTGTATTTTTACCCAGCCTTCTCCACCTTTTTGGCGTTGGGGTAGATGCGCTCCATCCGGGCATTGTCAAAATGCTCATCCAGCAGCACATCCACCGCATTGGCCGGAGCCGCGCCGCTGGTGCGGGCATCGTAGCGGGCCAGCGCCAACGCACTGGTCACAAGGTTCACGGCCATGAACACGGCCAGCAGAGCGGTCATCCAGGGGCGGATCCTGCGCTTGACCGCCTTCATCCCCTTTGCCACCAGCGGGTAGCCATAGCGGATCCAGGTCACGGCCGCAATGCCCCAGAAGAAGCAGTACAGCAGGTTGATGCGCCCGCCCAGATTGAACTTGAAGCCGCTGTAATCCCAGAACACGGTGCCGAACAGCAGCTCTGTCACGGCGCTGCACACATACTCGTACGCACCGCCCAGGATCACACCGAACCAGAAGATGCGGCTCTCGCTTTTCTGTTCGCCGCCCCGCAGCAGGATGGAGGCCAGCACAAGCGCCAGCCCCCACACCACGCTGAACGGGCCCCACACCAGGCTGGAACGGCTCATCCAGACCCCGGCGGTGATGCGGCAGAAGATGGTCTCCACCACATCTCCGAGGAAAGCCCCGATGACAAAGAGCCAGAGCAGGTCGGCAAGGGAGAGCTGCTTTTCGGCACTGGTGGTGGGCTCCGGACGGGCCGCAGCAGGGTATGCCCGCTGGATCCGCTTTTCCACGCTGGCGGTAATTTTCTGCCGCAGCCTCTCCGAGCCCCTGCCCAGCTCCCGATTCAGCTGCTCAAGCCTTGGGTGGCGGTTTGCATACCGGCTGACCACCACTATGGCAGAGATCTGGTCAAGGACGGCCAGCGCCATGCCGACCCATACCACAGCGTGGAACAGCAGCGGCGGCAGGTGGGCGCAGAGCCGGAACAGCAGGTCGTTGCCCCAGCGGACTGCCGCCATGCCCAGCAGACCCCACAGCAGGGAGTATTGCAGGCAGACATAGCCGTCCAGATTGAACTTTTTATCGGAGTAGTCCCACCAGCGGCGGTGGTGGATCCGTTCCAGCAGCTTGGCGGTCAGCCACTCCACCACCGTGGCATAGATCATGCTGCCGAAGAACAGTGCCGCCAGGCTGGTGCGCTGGTCGTTCAGACCGATGGTGATGAGCACCCCTGCCGTGCCGTACACAAAGCAGAAGGGGCCGGAAGCCACGCCGCGGTTGGTGAACCGGCGGCCCTTTGCGGTTGCAACAACGGTCTCGCCTACCCAGCCTAAAAAAGAATATACCAGATAAATTACACAAAGAGTATAGAAATTCAGACTCATAGCGCTCCTTTCCCGGGACAAAAAGGGGCCGGGAAACGGCGTTCCCGACCCTCTTTGTTCCGTTTACGAATTACAGCTGGCTCTTATACAGTGCCTCGATCTCCTCCACGCTGGTATCGCGGGGGTTGCCGGGGCAGCAGGCATCTGCAAAAGCAGACTCAGCCAGGAAGTGGATATCCTCTTCCTTCAGGATGCCCTGCAGGTTTGCGGGGATGCCCACATCCGCGCTCAGCTGCTTGACGGCGGCGATGGTGGCATCGGCAGCCTCAACATCGTTCATCTCGTCAATGCCCTTCACGCCCATAGCCTTGCCGACCGCGCGGTAGCGCTCCCCGGCAACGGTCTTGTTGTACTCCAGACCCACCGGCAGCAGGATGGCGCAGGCCACGCCATGGGGAGTATCATACAGAGCGGACAGGCCGTGTGCCATGGAGTGGACAATGCCCAGACCCACATTGGAGAAGCCCATACCGGCGATGTACTGGCCCAGAGCCATGCCCTCGCGGCCCTCCGGGGTGTTCTGCACGGCACCGCGCAGGTTCTCGCTGATGAGCTTGATGGCTTCCAGATGGAACATATCGGAGATGGTGCAGTGGCCCTTGGTGATGTAGCCCTCGATGGCGTGGGTCAGAGCATCCATACCGGTAGCGGCGGTCAGGCCCTTGGGCATGGAGGACATCATATCGGGATCGACCACAGCGATCTCGGGGATATCGTTGGTGTCCACGCAGACGAACTTGCGCTTCTTCTCCACGTCGGTGATGACGTAGTTGATGGTGACCTCAGCCGCAGTACCTGCGGTGGTGGGCACGGCAATGGTGAACACAGCGTGCTTCTTGGTGGGAGCCACACCTTCCAGAGAGCGCACATCCGCGAACTCGGGGTTGTTGATGATGATGCCGATGGCCTTTGCGGTATCCATGGAGGAGCCGCCGCCGATGGTCACGATGCAGTCTGCCTCAGCAGCCTTGAAGGCTGCCACGCCGTCCTGCACATTGGCGATGGTGGGGTTGGGCTTGATCTCGCTGTAAACAGCGTAGGCGAAGTTTGCAGCATCCAGCAGGTCGGTAACTTTCTTGGTCACGCCAAACTTGATCAGATCGGGGTCAGAGCAGACAAAAGCCTTCTTGTAGCCGCGGGCGGTCAGCTCGGGAACGATGTTCTCAATGGCACCGTGGCCATGGTAGGAAATGGTGTTCAGAACAATGCGGTCAGCCATAATTATTTTCCTCCAAAATCATTCTGCCCGCCTGCCAGCGGGCTCTCTCTGTTATTAAGGATACCACATTGTTAAACAATATTCAATGCACTTTTCTTGTGATTTCTATGAATTTTTTACACTTTCCAGCAAAAGAAAACGCTGTACTACTCCCTCAGTCTCGCATTCGCTCGACAGCTCCCTCCAGGAGGGAGCCTTAACGCGGCGGCCAACGCAAAAGCCTCCCTCTGAGAGGGAGGTGGCATCGCATCAGCGATGCCGGAAGGAGTGATACAGCATTTTTATCGTTTCATTTACCACAGCCGGATGACCTTGATGACTCCCTCGGCCTTATCGCGGGCCAGCTCAAGGTGATGCTGCAGCGCATCGGCGGCGGTGTTCCAGTTGTCGCTCAGGGCGGCATTCAGAATTTCCAGATGCTCCTCACAGGTCTGATCCTGATTGATCATGCTCACCTTGCCGGTCATAATACGGAAACGGGTGTTCAGGCCGGTGATGCGGTCATAGCCAGAGCGCAGGTATTTGTTGGGCAGAGTGCTCATCAGCAGCTCGTGGAAATCATCATCGGATTTGCAGAAGTCGTCGATCCGCTCGGGGTGATGCATCAGCTCAGTGTAGGCCTCCAGCTGCTCCCGGGGGATCAGGCTGCCGTAGGTGCGCAGGGCGTATGGCTCCACCAGCAGGCGCATCTCAAACATGCTGTGCACGTCCTCTTCGGTAATGCCGGAGACCATCAGCCCCTTTTTGGGCAGGATGGTGATCAGCCCCTCCTGCTCCAGGCGGCCCAGCGCGTCACGCATGGGGGTGCGGCTGATGTTGCCCATCTCGGCGCAGAGCTTCTGCTCGTTCAGAAATTCGTTGGGGCGGTACTCACAGTTCAGAATCTTGGTTTTCAGGTACTGGTAAGCCTGCAGCTTCAGGCTGGGCTTTGACTGGGAATCCATCTCTTTCATTGTTCTATCTCCTAGTTCGCAAGCAGGACCATTCAGGCAGCAATCAGTCGCCCGCCGGACAGCTTGTATCCCTTAAATAATCCAAATAATCATTGACATTATTATCACATATCTGGACAATGTTTACAAGACTTTTTTGAAAACTTTGGGAGCTTTTCCGTTTTGAACAGATGTCATGCATTATTTTGCTATAAATTGAACAGTTTTTTTGTGCTTGTCGCCAGTGTTTCGCTCTTGTTTTGCATCGAAGGATAAATTGTGGTACACTTGACTCAGAAAGGAAGGCTGATACCATGGCAGGTCGCGGGGGGTACAACACCAAAACCCGGCAATTGATCCTGGATTATCTCATCAACAACCGCCAGCACGCGGTCAGTGCATCCAACATTCTGGAACATCTGGAGGCAGAGGGGGCCAGCCCCAATCCCACCACGGTGTACCGGTATCTGGACAAACTGGCAGGCGAGCAGCGCATTATGAAATATGTGGCCGATAAGGGCGAAAAGGCCGTGTTCCAGTATGTGGACGAGGGCCGCCACTGCCGCGAGCACCTGCACCTGAAGTGCGTGCAGTGCGGGCGCATTTATCACCTGGACTGCCACTTTATGGATGAGGTGCGTGCCCATCTGATGGCGGAGCACGGCTTCACCCTGCAGTGCGAGGGCAGCGTTTTGTACGGATTGTGCCGCAGCTGCGCACAAAACAGCCCCCATCCGGGGCAGACCGCACAAAAATGCGAACACTGTGTTGACACGGACAAAGAGCCGTGATACAATGCAGGCAGGAAAAGCGTTGATCGGGAAAAGTAAGTGCTCAAGGTTCTTTTGCAGCGAGTGCGGGCCGGTGGAAGCCGCATAGAGAATGAGCCCCGAACGAACCCCCGTGAGCTTCCCCCTGAACCTGCTTCGGGCAGTCAGTAGGGGCCGACGGCAGCCGCTCGTTATCGCGGCAGTGCTTTCAACGGGGAGAGTACACAAAAGTGACTGGTGTGTTCGCGCACCGGTAATTTAGGTGGCACCACGGATACGGCAGCATTCGTCCTAGCAATGGGATGAAGGCTGCCGCATTTTTTTTATTTGCAAAAACCTCTCAGTCACCGGGAAACCTGCCTCTCCTATCAGGAGAGGTGGCAATGCGAAGCATTGACGGAGAGGTTTAGAGAGAGGGGTAAGAAATATGTGTTGTGTTATGGGTTACACGGGGCACGACCTGAGTGCCGCCAAATTCAAGGAGTATCTGCTGCGCACCGTGATGCGCGGGCCGGACGATCAGCGTGTGGTGGAAGGGCCTTTTGGTCTGATGGGCTTTGGCCGCCTTGCCATCATGGGCCTGACCCCGGAGGGGATGCAGCCCTTCTACCGCGGTGCCGACTGCGTGGTCTGCAACGGTGAGCTCTACGGCTTCCGCTTTGAGAAGGAGATCCTGAAGCGCCGGGGCTACAAGTTTGCCTCCGACTGCGACTGCGAGATCCTGCTGCCGCTGTATTACGAGTACGGTCTGGATATGTTCCGCCACATGGACTCCGAGTTTGCGCTTATTCTGTATGATTCCCGCAAGGACCGGCTGATCGCAGCCCGCGACCCCATCGGCATCCGCCCGCTGTTCTACGGCTATTCCAAGTCCAGCCATCAGATCGCCTTTGCCTCCGAGATGCAGAACCTGATCGGCTGGTGCGACGACATCCGCCCCTTCCCCATCGGCAGCTACTACTGCGATGGCCGCTTTGTCCGCTATGAGGACATTGCCGACGTGCCCGCCCCCATGGAGGATGACATGGAGACCACCCTGCGGAACATCCGCGAAAAGCTGATCGCAGGCGTGGAAAAGCGTCTGGATGCCGATGCTCCCGTGGGCTTCCTGCTCTCGGGCGGTCTGGATTCCTCGCTGGTCTGCTCCATTGCATCCAAAAAGCTGGGCAAGCCCATCCGTACCTTTGCCATCGGCATGGATACCGATGCCATCGACCTGAAGTATGCCCGCCAGACCGCCGATTATCTGGGCAGCGAGCACCATGAGATCATCATCAACCGGGACATGGTCATCCAGAGTCTGGAGGAGGTCATCCGGCTGCTGGGCACCTGGGATATCACCACCATCCGCGCCAGCATGGGCATGTACCTGCTCTGCAAGGCCATCCACGAGCAGACCGATGTGCGCGTGCTGCTGACCGGCGAGATCTCCGATGAGCTGTTCGGCTACAAGTACACCGACTACGCCCCCACCGCCGATGCCTTCCAGCAGGAGAGCCAGAAGCGCATCCGGGAGCTGTACATGTACGATGTTCTCCGGGCCGACCGCTGCATCTCCGCCAACAGCATCGAGGCCCGCGTGCCCTTTGGCGATCTGGACTTTGTGCGCTACGTCATGGCCATTGACCCCGAAAAGAAGCTGAACAGCTACGGCAAGGGCAAGTATCTGCTGCGCAAGGCGTTTGAGGGCGACTGTCTGCCCCCGGAGATCCTCTGGCGCGAAAAAGCCGCCTTCTCCGATGCCGTGGGCCACAGCATGGTGGACGACATCAAGGAGTACGCCGAGAGCCTGTACACCGATGAGGAGTTCCAGCTCCGCCGGGCAAACTACTCGGCCCACTGTATGCCCTTTACCAAGGAGAGCCTGTTCTACCGCGAGATCTTCGAGAAATACTACCACGACCAGAGCCGCACCATCGTGGACTTCTGGATGCCCAACAAGGCATGGCCGGGCTGCAACGTCAACGACCCCTCCGCCCGTGTGCTGGCAAACTACGGCGCTTCAGGCGTATAATCCTCTGAGACCCGCAGGTCATCTTGCGGAGTTCCGCTTTTTTCTCGATATTACGTTCATAATCGAACATCGCACGCTTTGCGGAGTTCGACTTTCGTGCGGAGTTGGAACACCGCAAATGACCCGAACACCGCAAACCTTGCGGAGTTCCAATTTAAGACGATATTACATCAAATATTTGGAACATCGCAAAATGTTTTACCACAGTAGCGCAGCTGTAAGAGCATAACAAAGCAGGCACGCATTTCCGGCTTTTCCGGGTGCGTGCCTGCTTTTATTTTGATATTGTTTTTCAGCTGCCGGAGACTGCCAGCGCCAGCGCACCCACGAGGACGGCGAAACCGCCAAGGACGATCTTTACCTCATCGGCCTCGATCTGTTCCTGGATCGCCACCTGCGTGCCGCAGTAGACATTGCAGCAGGCGCTGTGGCCGTCCGGGGTGGTGGCGGTGATCAGGGCCTCTCCGTCCCCCACCGCCGTTACCAGACCAAAGGGGTCTACGGTGGCGGCGGCAGGGTTGCTGCTGGTCCAGGTGATGGGTACGGCGCTGCCGTTTTCTGCCGCTACGGTGGCTTTCAGGGCCGCTGTGCCTCCGATGCCCTCCAGATACAGTCGCTCCTTGTTCAGGGTCACCCGGCCCACGTTGGACACCACCGTTACGTCACACCGCAGGGTGGTGGTGTAGGTGTTGGCCACGATGGTGGCCTTGCCGGGCTGCTGGGCCGTTACGAGGCCGTTGCGGTCTACCGTCGCCACGGCGGGGTTGGTGCTGTACCACTGGTACACCCAGTCGTCGGGGGCGGCGCTGGAGAGGTAGAGCTGGTACACCGGGTGCAGGTCGTTGTACTCGATCTCCAGATCCAGCCAGCTCTGGTTCAGGCGGCTCTCTGCCGCCGCGGTATTTTCTTCGTCCAGTATCGCCGTGGGTGCCGCCGCAGCCGCACTCAGAGGGCCGGCCGCAGCGCCGAAGAGCAGTGTCACTGCCAGAGCGGCAGCAAGATGAGCTAAATGTTTTTTCATCCGATGTTCCTCACAGTCTTGCGGGGCGCTGATCGGCGCGGCCCGCAGTCCACCAAAAATCTCTTGCGTTCCGGAACAGAGCGCCGCAGCTCGTTCCCGTTCTTACCTTTTATTATATCATCCCTCCGCTGCGTGAGCAAATAAAAGCTCTTGCGCAGTTTTTGTGCAGATGTTACAATAAGGGCAGCAAGTATTTCGGTCAATAACAGGAGGAACTCATCATGGTAAAGCACATCATTCTCTGGCAGCTCAAAGACGAATATTCCGACGCCGAAAAGGCAGACATCAAGGCCGGCATCAAAGCGGGCCTCGAGGGTCTGGCCGGTCAGATTCCGGGCCTCGTGGAAATCCACGTCAACATCAACGGCCTGCCCTCTTCCAACGCCGATTTGATGCTGGACACCACCTTTGAGTCTGCCGAGGCACTCAAGGGCTACTCCAAGCACCCGGCTCATGTGGCCGTCGCTGACAGCAA
>OGKM01000464.1_pt1 | contig 19252 bp, 18 predicted proteins | sample 1572501 | NCBI WGS metagenome assembly OGKM01 (sample SAMEA2582154, study PRJEB24529) | metagenome | biome: Human gut stool | place: China | collected 2011
CTCGGACGGCAAGCTCACTACCCGCATCGGCGACGAGCTCTGCGGCTTCGTGACCGAAGTGTTCCTCGAGCACGGCGCGCCGAAGGAAATTGCCTGGCAGCAGAAGCCCCATGTCGGCACCGACCTGCTGCGGGGCGTCATCACTTCGATCCGAAAAGAGATCGAGTCGCTGGGCGGGGAAGTCCACTTCAACACAGCCCTCACCGGCTTCGAGCGGCGGGACGGCCAGCTCGTCGGTATCCAGACCACGGACGGGGCGTTCCCCTGTGAGGCGCTGGTGTTCGCGGTGGGCCACTCGGCCCGCGACACCTTCGGGATGCTGATGGACAGCGGCCTCGTGCTGGAGTGCAAGCCCTTCAGCGTCGGCTTCCGGGCAGAGCATCTCCAATCGGAGATCGAAAAGAGCCTCTACCACGAGGCGGCGGGCCATCCGGCCCTGCCGCGCGGCGAATATCAGCTTTCGCAGCACGTTGAAAAACGGTGCGTTTATACGTTTTGTATGTGTCCGGGCGGCCAGGTGGTGGCTTCGGCCAGCGAAAAGGGACGCGTCGTGACCAACGGCATGAGCTACCACGCCCGCAGCGGTAGGAATGCCAACGCGGCCGTGGTGGTCAGCGTGGGCGGTGAAGACTTCGGCAACGACCCCCGGAAGGCCATCGCCTTCCAGCGGGAGCTGGAAGCCCGGGCCTATGCGGCAGGCCGTCCCGGCGGAGAGTATGCTGCCCCGGCGGAGAACATCCAGAGCTTTTTGGAGGGCAGGGGCCGGCTGAACATTGGCCGCGTCCAGCCTACCTATGACCGGGGCGTCGTCGCTGCGGACCTCGGCGCGTTGCTGCCGACCGAACTGGCCGACGCCCTGCGGGCCGGTCTGCGGGCTTACGAGCGGAAAATTGCGGGTTACACCGCCCCCGAGGCCATTCTGACTGGCCTCGAGACCCGTACCAGCAGCCCGGTGCGGCTGAAACGGGAAGAAAATTTTGAATGCGCCCAGCTGGCAGGATTGTATCCCTGCGGCGAGGGTGCCGGATATGCGGGCGGCATCATGAGTGCCGCCGTCGATGGCCTGCGGGTGGCCCGCGCCATCATCAGCCGGTACAGCCCGGCAGAAGGGTGAGAAGTTGAATGACTGATCGTGAAAACGATTTTAACCGCACGGCGAAGGACAGCGAAGGCCGTAAGGTGCAGCAGGAGCTGGAACGCCAGCTCCGCGAGCTGGGCGACACCATGTCCGACTCCTTCCGCCACGGCTTTGAGGGCCGGGGCGAGGAGATCGGCGACCGTGTGTGGGATGTGGGCCGCGCCGCGGTGAACGCCGCCGGTTATGGCATCTCGGAGGCAGGCCGGGCTTTTCAGGCCGGGAAGCAGAAGTATCAGAAGCGGGCCGAGGAGGCCCGGAACGCAGCCCCGAGCGGGGAGAACGCCGGCGGGATGGCCGACTGGGCGCGCAATTTCTTTGCAAAGAAGCCGGAACCGACGGCCATCGAGAATATCCGCACCAGCGCGAAAAAGCGCCACAGCGCAGGCGTCGCCATGCTGGCGACAGGCATCACCTTCGCCGTCATCTTCGGCATCACGGCCATCGCCTGCTTTGGCACGGCGGGGGCGTTCACGTCCGGCGGCGTGATGGTGGGCGATGAGCTGGCGCTGGGAGCAGCAGCCGCCGAAACCGCGGATACGTTCCTCAGTGCCATCGGAGATCTCGCACTGGGGGCTATCGCGGTGACGGGGTGGTGCTCTGCCGCTGTGACCGCTGTGTTCGGCTGGCTGACCGCAGCGGGCGCGTCTCGTATGAAGGCCGCCAAGACCCTGGAGCTCTACGCCGATACCGCCGAGGGCTTCGACTGGCACAAGGGCCTGTCCCTCTCCATGCTGGCCGACCTGACGCATAAAAAGAAGACCAAGGCTCTCAAGATGCTGCGGAAATTCATCCACAAGGGCTGGCTCAGTGCCTGGCTGGACGAGAAAAACGACAAGCTCTACCTGACGGCAGAGGACTACCGCGCTGCACAGGAAAATCAGCCCCAGCCCGAACCGGAAAAAGCGCCGGAACAGGCCGGAGAAGTCCCCCTGAACCTCGAGACGACCCGCCGCTTTGCGCAGGTGCTCGAGAAGGAGCAGGAACTCATGGAGGATGAGCGGGCTGTGGAGGAGCTGCAGCATATGCAGAAGACCACCGAGTCCATCTGTGCCTGGCTGGAAGCCCACCCAGAGAGCCTGCCCAAGGCCCGCCGCTTTGCGGAATACTATATCCCCACCACCCTCAAGCTCCTGCATACCTACAACGACGTGCAGAGCCAGCAGGGCGAGAACGCGGAGGCCATCCGCCGGGATATTGCGGGCATCCTGCACACCCTGAATCAGGCTTATGATAACCTCTACGATAAGCTTTTGTCGGACGTGGCACTGGACGTTTCCAGCGAGATCGCTGCGCTGCAGGGGATGCTGGCGAACGATGGTCTGGCCGGGGAGGGATTGCGATGACCTACCGGGCCTGGAACACCAAGACCGTTGACCGCGCCGCCCTGAAAGAGCTGACAGCGGCCATCGCCCAGCAGAACACCGAAGAGCTGGAATACCAGAACATGGACGAAGAGTGGAGCGAGGAAAAGTACCGCTCTGTCCTCGCGGCCCAGCAGAAAGAAGCCGGCCTGCTGGCCGGCATCCTCGCTGCCCGGGGCATCACCGACCCCGCCGAGGCGCTGACCCTTCTGGCGGGCGAAGAAGAGCTGAGCGACCCCATGCTCCTGACCGATATGGACAAAGCCTGTGAGCGCATCCTGCGGGCCATCGACGAGGGGGAGACGATCGTCGTCTTCGGCGGGAGCCAACGTCAAGTGTATGCTGCCCAGCCGGGAGGGCGACGGCTACGGCCTCTCGAAGAACGCTATCCAGTCGATTTACGATAAGGGCTGCCGCCTCATCGTCACGGTGGACAACGGCATCTCTGCCGTAGAGGAAGCCGCATTCGCGGCCAGCCTCGGCATCGACCTCATCATCACAGACCACCATCTGCCCCACGACACCCTGCCCCAGGCAGTGGCCATCGTGGACCCCCGCCGTGCCGACGACCACAGCCCCTTCAAGGGCCTGTGCGGCGCGGGCGTGGCCTTCAAGCTCTGCGCCGCGCTGGATGGCTGCCCGCCGGAAGAGATGCTGGAATACTGCGGCGACCTCGCCGCTGTTGGCACCGTGGCCGACGTCATGCCCCTGACAGGGGAGAACCGCACCATCGTCAAAGCCGGTCTGCGCCAGCTGCAAAATACGGACAGACCCGGCTTCTGCGCCCTTTTGGAAGAAGTGGGCCTTGCAGGCAAGCCGGTGACGGCAGAGAACATCAGCTACGCCATCGCGCCCCGCCTTAATGCGGCGGGCCGGATGGACAGCGCCGTGACCGCTTTGCAGCTGGTGCTCTGTGAAGACGAAGACCGGGCCGAAGAACTGGCTCATAAGCTGAGCGACATCAACATCCAGCGGCAGGAGACGGAGATGGAGATCGTCAAAGCCGCGCAGAAACTGCTGGACGCTGAGCCGGAACGCCTCGAAGACCGGGTCATCCTGCTCTGGGGCAGAGACTGGCACCCCGGCGTCATCGGCATCGTGGCATCCCGCCTTGTGGAAAAGACCGGACGCCCGGTCATCGTGGTGTCGGTAGATGAGCACGGCGAGGGCAAGGGCAGCGGCCGCAGCGTGCAGGGCTTCAACCTGCACGAGTGCATCGCCTCCTGTGCCGACATCCTGCTCCGCTTCGGCGGCCACGCCATGGCAGCGGGCCTCTCGGTGCGGGAAGAGGATCTGCAGACGCTCCGTCAGCGGCTCAACGACTGGGCGGCCCGGGAATGTCCCGTGCTGCGCACCCCGCCGCTGGAATGCGATCTGTCCGTCCACCTCGACCGCCTGACGGTGGAGAGCGTCCGCCGCCTCGACCAGCTGGCACCCTACGGTGCCGACAACCCTAGCCCGGTCTTCGTGCTGGAAATGGCTGTCGTGGAGGGCGTCTACGCCGTCTCGGAGGGCAAGCACTGCCGCCTGCGTCTGCGGCAGGGCAGTTCCAGCATCTATGCCGTCTGGTTCGGGATGCACCCGGAACAGGTGCCTTACTCGACGGGCGACGTCGTGGACGCAGCCATCAGCCTTTCGGTCTACGATTCGCCCCGTGGCGCACAGCTGTCGGGCCGCATCATCGAGCTGCACCCGGCGGGCCTCGGCAACACAGCTGCAGAGCAGGCCGCGCTGGTGCAGGCGCTGCGCCGGGGTACGCCCCTGACGCCGGAGCAGAAGGAGAGCATCGCCCCGGAGCGCAGCCATATCATCACCGTTTATCGGGAGCTGCAGGCGCGGCGCTGGCACGCCGAAGACCTGCAGCCCCTGTTTGCAAAACTCGGCGAGGAGAACACCGGCCGGACGCTGGTGGCCATCTCCGCGCTGGAACAGGTCGGCCTCATCACAGCGGCTGACCGGGGCGGGGCAAAGTTCTGGGAACTCGTGCCTGCCACCGGCAAGAAGAACCTTGCCGATGCGCCCATCCTGAAATGTCTGGAGGAACGATAAAGATGCCTGAGGGAAAGAAACCTGTCGTCCCCGCGCCCGCAGCATCGGCTGCGGCGAAAGAGGACAGCTATTCTGCAAAGACCCATCTCCATCAGCCTATGCCGGTGACGGAGATGGCTACCGTGGCCGCAACGGCTCTGCCGGCCAACGCCCCTGAGGGGACCCTTCCCTCGGAGGTGCGGCCCGAGATCGTGACCTGGGAGAAGCTGGTGGAGGCCATCAAGGCCAGCGGCAAGGCCTACAACATGGCCATGATCGAAAAAGCCTACAATATGGCCAACGACGCCCACAAGGGGGTCTGCCGCCGCAGCGGTGAGCCCTATATCTGCCACCCGCTGGCCGTGGCCCGTCTGGTGCTGGATCTGGGCATGGATTCGGAGAGCATTGCCGCCGCCCTGCTCCATGATGTGGTGGAGGACACCCCAACCACGCTGGAGGACCTGACCGCCGCCTTTGGCGAGGAAGTGGCCCTGCTGGTGGACGGCGTGACCAAGCTGACCAAGATCCAGTTCTCCAACATTGAGGAGCTGCAGGCCGAGAACCTGCGCAAGATGCTGCTGGCCATGAGCCGGGATGTCCGCGTGATGATCATCAAGCTCTGCGACCGGCTCCACAATATGCGCACCGGCGATGCCTGGCCTGAGCAGAAGCGCAGGGACAAGGCCCGCGAGACGATGGAGGTCTATGCCCCCATCGCCAACCGTCTGGGCATCCTGAACGTCAAGGAGGAGCTGGAGGACCGCAGCCTGCACTACCTTGACCCCGTGGGTTACGAGGAGATCAGCAAGATGCTGAGCGAGCGCGCAGGGGAGGAGTTCCTTGCCAGAGTGTCCAGTGTCATCGAGCTGCGGCTGAAGGAGAGCGGCATCGAGGGTGCCACCATCAAGCGCCGGGTCAAGAGCATCTACGGCATCTACCGCAAGACCATCATGCAGAACAAGTCCTTCGATGAGATCTACGATATCTATGCCGTCCGTGTCATTCTGGATACGCTGGCCGAGTGCTACAGCACCCTGGGCCTCATCCACGATATGTACCACCCGCTGCCCAACCGCTTCAAGGATTATATCTCCACCCCCAAGCCCAACGGCTACCAGAGCCTGCACACCACCGTCATCGGCCACGAGGGCATCCCCTTTGAGGTGCAGATCCGCACCCGCAAGATGGATGAACAGGCAGAGTATGGCGTTGCCGCCCACTGGAAGTACAAGGAAGGGCTGGATGGCCACGATAAGCTGGACGAGCGCCTGGCCTGGGTCAGCCAGCTGCTGGAAAACCAGCGCGTCAGCGAGGACTCCGGCAACCTGCTCCATGACCTGAAGAGTGACCTGCTGCCCGAGGAGGTCTTTGCCTTTACCCCCAAGGGCGATGTCATCAACCTGCCCACGGGTGCCACCTGCATCGACTTTGCCTATGCCATCCACTCCGCCGTCGGCAACCGGATGGTGGGCTGCAAGGTCAACAACCGGATGGTGCCCATTGACCACGTTGTTTCCACCGGCGAGATCATTGAAGTCATCCTCGGCCCGGCGGACAAGGGCCCCAGCCGCGACTGGCTGAAGATCGTGCGCACCAGCGAGGCCAAGAGCAAGATCCGCAACTGGTTCAAGAAGATGCGCCGGGAGGAAAACATCCAGGAGGGCCGCGACACGCTGGCCCGGGAGCTGCGCCGGGAGATGATCTTTATCCCCGACGACGAGCTGGATGAATTTATCGGCAGCTGCTGCCGCCGCCTGCGCCAGAACAACGCCGAGGAGCTGTATGCCGCCATCGGCTACGGCGGCATCACCATTGCAAACTGCCTGCCCAAGCTGAAGGAAGAGTGGCAGAAGCGGAAGAGCGAGGAGGGCAAGAACGAGCAGCTGGCCAGGGTGGATCTGAGCAAGGTCCACGCTACCGACGGTGTGGTGGTGGAGGGCTTCGACAACACCCCCATCAAGTTTGCCAAGTGCTGCAGTCCGCTGCCCGGCGACCCCATCGTGGGCTTTATCACCCGCGGTTTTGGCGTGTCCATCCACAAGCAGAGCTGTGTCAATGCCATCTCCAGCATGAAGGACCCCACCAACGCCCCCCGCTGGGTCAAGGCGTACTGGGCCGACAGCGTCAAGGACAGCTACAAGGCCGGCCTTGAGATCGTGGCGCTGGACCGCAACGAGCTGCTGCGGGATGTGCTGAGCGCTCTGGCCGATATCCGGGTGCCCATCTATACCATGAACGCCCGTCAGGTGGAAAACAACTGCGCCGTGGTCAGCCTGACCATCGGCATCAACAATACCGAGCACCTGAACCGCGTGGTGGCGCGTCTGTCCAAGGTCAAGGATGTGCTCAAAGTGACAAGGAGTTAAACCATGCGTGCAGTCATTCAGGCGGTATCCTCCGCTTCTGTCCGGGTCAACGGCGGGGAGCCCCGCTCCATCGGCCCCGGCCTGGTCATCCTGCTGGGTGTCCGGGATACCGATACGCTGGACATCGTGCCCAAGCTGGCGGATAAGTGCGCGGGCCTGCGCATCTTCAAGGACGAAAACGACAAGCTGAACCTCAGCGCAAAGGCCCTGGGCTATTCGGCACTGGTGATCAGCCAGTTCACGCTTTACGGCGACACGAAAAAGGGCTACCGCCCCAGCTTTATCAAAGCGGCCCGGGCCCCGCTTGCGGTGGATGCCTACGAGCTGTTCCTTGCCGAGATGAACCGGCAGGGCCTCAGGGACGTGCAGCACGGCGAGTTCGGCGCGGATATGCAGGTGTCTCTGGTGAACGAGGGGCCCTGCACCATTGTCATCGACACGGACGAGTGGGCACACCACTCGTAACGGCCCGCCCCCGGCAAAGCCGGAACATCTGAACAGTCAGAAGGATATAAGATATGAAAGCATTTCATCTTCTCGGCGCTGCGCCGCTTTATACCAACAGCTTTGTCCTGATCTCCGATGCGGGCCATGCAGTGGTCATTGACCCCGCCGCCGAAGTGCAGGAGTACGATAAAATTTTCAAAGAGAACAACGCGACGCTCACCACCATCCTCTGCACCCACGGCCACTATGACCATGTGGGCAGTGCGGGGGTGCTGAGCCGGGAGTGGAAGGCCCGGATCTACTGTGAGCCCGCCGACTGCAGGGGCAGCCAGCTCTTTCCCCTGAAAAGCGCGGACAGCGGCTATGCGGAAGGGGAAAAGCTCACCGTGGATGAGCTGACCTTTACCGTCTGGCACACCCCCGGCCATACCGAGGGCGGTGTGGTGCTGCTGTGCGGGGACTATCTCTTTGTGGGCGATACCGTGTTCCAGGGCAGCATTGGCCGCACCGATCTGGAGGGCGGCAGTATGCAGAAAATGGATGCCAGCCTGCGCAAGCTGGCGGGCCTGCCCATCCCCAAAGAGACCCAGCTGCTGCCCGGCCACGGGGATTTTTCCACCCTTGGCGAGGAACTGGCGAACAATTTCTATATCCGCAGCGCCCTGCGCGGCGGGAATGCGGACTTTTAAGGATAAAGAGAGAAAAACATGAAGATTTATATTACCGGCCTGCCCTCCGGCTACGAGGTGGAGCATCTGGTGCGCCTGTTTTACCCGATGGCTCCGCTCACCCTCACCCCGCCGGAAGAGGGCGAGGACTGTGTCTGGGCCGAGAAAAAAGAGGATAGTCTGTACGCCATGGTGCGGGAGCAGGGCCAGAGCAGGGATGCGGCGGCTCCATTGCCCCGCCCCGTGGAAGCAGGCGGCGAGACGGTGGAGTTCACCCTTGCCAGCCTGACCTATGACCTGCTGCGGAGCTGGACCGGCATCCGCCCGCCCTGGGGCAAGATGACCGGCGTGCGCCCGGTGCGGCTCATCCACGACAAGCGGGCCGCGGGCTGGACCGAAGCCGACATCGACCGGTTCTTTCTGGAGCGCTTTGACTGCTCCCGGCAGAAGTACGACATGGCCAAGGCCATCGCCGACCTGCAGGAACCCATCCTGAAGCTGGGCAGCGCCCCCAAAACGTACAGCCTGTATCTCGGCATCCCGTTCTGCCCCTCCCGGTGCAGCTACTGCAGCTTTGTCAGCTGCAACCTTGACCGGGACCGCAAGCTGGTGCAGCCCTATGTGGACTGCCTGTGCAAAGAGGTGGAGGCCATCCGGGAGCAGGCCGACAAGGCGGGACTGAAGCTGTGCAGCATCTATATCGGCGGCGGCACCCCCACCAGCCTGTCCGCTGACCAGCTCCGCCAGCTCATGGGTACGGTGCGGGAGAACTTTGACCTTTCCAAGGTGGTGGAGTACACGGTGGAGGCGGGCCGCCCCGACTGCACCGATGCCGAAAAGCTGGCTGTCATCAAAGAGTATGGTGCCACCCGCATTTCCATCAACCCCCAGACCTTCTCGGACGAGGTGCTGGCGGGCATTGGCCGCAGGCACTCGGCGCAGGATATCCTGAACTGCTATGCCGATGCCCGGAGGGCGGGCCATGAGGACATCAACATGGACCTCATCGCGGGCCTGCCCGGCGATACGGTCGCGGGCTTTGAGCACAGCCTGCGGCAGGCCATCGCGCTGGACCCTGAGAACATCACCGTTCACACCCTGACCCTCAAGCGGGCCTCCCGCATCGTCATCGAGGACCAGAAGGAAAACGACTATGCAGACGTAGCGGCTATGCTGGAAAAATGCCAGCTGCTGGCCGATGCAGGATATCGCCCCTATTACCTCTATCGCCAGAAGAACACCCTGCAGAATCTGGAAAATGTGGGCTGGTGCAAGCCGGGCCACGAGGGGTACTATAATATCTATATCATGGAGGAAGTCCAGACCATCCTTTCGGCCGGAGCAGGCGGCAGCACCAAGCTGGTGGCTGACGGCGGCCGACGGATGCAGCGCATCTTCAATTTCAAGTATCCGACAGAGTATATCCAGCGCTTTGCGGAGGTACTGGAGCGCAAAAAAGGAGTGGCTGATTTTTATGATCACGATTTGGGTCCCGAAACGTCTGGTTGAAGTCGGGCTGTACAACGTTGCCGCCCGCAGTCCGCAGGAACTTGCCGCCCTGAGTGAGCAGAGCTACCGCGACCGCGTGAAGTACGCCGCCGAAAAGGTGCGCCTTTCCGGCACCAAGATCGTCATGCTCACCGGCCCGTCGGCCAGCGGCAAGACCACCAGCGCCCACAAGCTGGCCGAGGAGCTGATCCGGCAGGGAACATACGCCCATGTGGTCAGCCTGGATAATTTTTTCCGTGGGGCGGAGTTCTACCCCCGCCTGCCCGACGGCACCTTGGATTACGAAAACCCCGATACCATGGACCTGCCCCTTGTCCGGCAGTGCCTGCATGAGCTGAGCGAGACGGGCCGGACCACCCTGCCCATCTATGATTTTGCCAACGAGCGGCGCTCCGACGAGACCGAGGCCGTGGACCTGCAGGGCGGTGTCTGCATCGTGGAGGGGATCCATGCCCTGAACCCGGAGCTCACCGGCCTTGTGCCTGCGGAGGATGTTTACCGCATCTACGCCGGCCTGCGGGAGGAATACGCCATCGACGGCCGCCGGGTCATCAACACCCAGGACATCCGCCTGTGCCGCCGCACCCTGCGGGACGCTGCCGCCCGGGGCCGCAGCCCCGAAAAGACCCTTGCCATGTGGGACCGGGTGCTGGACGGCGAGACCCGGTATATCAAGGGCTTCAAGACCACGGCGGACTTTCTGCTGGACACCTCCTTTACCTATGAGCTTGGCCTGATCTCCAGGCTGCTGAGCATCGTGCGCCGCCAGTTCACGCTGGAGGGCCACAACGCCGAGCTCTGGGACGAGACTGCCCGCCGCTTTGAGCACGTGGTCCCGCTGGATCTGGAGCTTCTGCCCGCCGACAGCATGCTGCGGGAGTTCTACGGCAGTGCCGTAAAATAAAATCGCGCTCTGCGGGGAAAACGTTCCATCCTCTTGTCCAAATGCGAAAAAACTGTTTCCAAATCCGCACGAAACTGTAAAAGTTGCGGTGGATTCGTTGCAATCGGTGCCTGAGTGCGCTATAATGATACCATCATCTGACAGCACACACAGGGCCAATACCCGTAAGAGAGGTGTCATTATGGATTTCAATAAGATCAAGGAAATGGGTCTGGAGTACGCGGAAAAGGGCCGCAATGCCGCCATGGATCTGGCAGAGCGCGGCAGAACGCAGGCAAAGATCGTCTCGGAGCAGACCAAGCTTGCCCGGGCACAACGTCAGCTGGGTGCACTGGTCTACAGCCTGGCCAAGGGCAACGAGGAGAACCAGCCCCTTGTGGATAAGTATATCGAGATGATCGGCAGCATCGAGGCCAACCTGAACGCCCTCAGAGAGAGCCTTGGCCCCGCTGCCGAGGTCATCACCCACGATCTGGACGAGGAGCCCGCCGAGGGCAGCGGCATCACCATTGAGCTGACCGTGGAAAAGGACAAAAAGCCTGACACGGACAAAAAGACCTGCCCCCAGTGCGGTGCGCCGGTCTCTGAGGACGCGCTGTTCTGCAACAAGTGCGGCGCACAGCTGTAACCCCAAAAGCCTTGAAAGGGCGGTGTCCCCGTAGGGGGATGCCGCCCTTTCTGCACAGAAACAGGGCAAAGTGTGAATATTCTGGAAACAATTGAAATGAAAAGCCGGAAAATGCGCTTGTCCCCTTGAAAAATCGCAGATTCTGCGGTACAATCGAGCTCAGGTTTTTGAGCAGAGGAAAGGGGAGTGCACCCATGCAGGACTGGCCCGAACGGGAACGCTACACGGCGGAGGATCTGCTGCAGATCATCCGCATTCTGCGCGACAGAGAAAACGGCTGCCCCTGGGATAAGGTGCAGACCCACGCTTCCATCCGGAAGAATTTTCTGGAGGAGACCTGCGAGGCGCTGGAAGCCATTGATGCCGACGACGCAGCCATGATGCGCGAGGAGCTGGGCGACGTGCTGATGCAGGTGGCGTTCCATACCGTCATCGAGGAAGAGCGGGGCCGGTTCGATTTCGAGCAGGTCTGCCGGGAGGTGTGCGAGAAGCTGGTGTTCCGGCACCCGAACATCTTTGCCGCTTCGGCGGCTGAAAATGCTGGTATAAACAGTTGGGATGCGCTCAAAAATAAGGAAAAGGGCCGCACCACGCTGGCGGATGAGCTGAACACGGTTCCGGCCACCCTGCCCGCCCTGATGTATGCCCAGAAGATGCAGAAGCGTGCCGCCCGCAAGGGCGCGTTTGCGCAGACGGCAGAGGATGCCGCCGCTGCCCTGAAGGCTGCCGAGCGCGGCTGGGAGGAAGCGGTGCCGGAAAATGCCGCCGAGCGGGCCGGGGCGCTGCTGTTTGCAGCGGCCAATGCCATGCGGCTGGCCGGTGTGGACGCGGAAGAGGCCCTGACCTTTGCATCCGGGCGGTTCCGTCAGGAGCTGCTGCAAAAGACCGAAGATTCGGACGGGCAGGAACGCCCTGCCACTGTCTGATAGAAAAAGCTGAGTAAAATTTTGTGGAGGTACCCCATTATGACCAAGACCGATCTGATCGCACAGGTTGCAGCAAACACCGAGATGAGCAAGAAGAGCGCCGAGTTGGCTGTCAACGCCGCTTTCGACGCACTGAGCAAGGCAATGGCTGAGGGTGAGAAGATCACCATCTCCGGCTTTGGCACTTTTGAGATCCGTGAGCGCGCAGAGCGCCAGGGCATCAACCCCCGTACCCGTGAGCCCATCACCATCGCTGCTTCCAAGAGCATTGTCTTTAAGCCGGGCAAGGCTCTGAAGGATACCCTGTAAGTTTGATCTTTGCCGCCGGGGCCGCAGTGGTTCCGGCGGTTTTTTTGTAAAACCTCTCAGTCAACGCTTCGCGTTGCCGGCTCCCCTGTCCGGAGGTGCGGCGGCGGGCAAAACGCAATGATGGAGAGGGCCTGCTTTTCTGGAGGATCATAACATGAGACTGGATAAATACCTGAAAGTTTCGCGGCTCATCAAGCGCCGCACCGTGGCAAATGAGGTGGCCGACGCGGGCCGCATTCTCATCAATGGCAAGATCGCCAAGGCCAGCCAGGCGGTCAAGGAAGGAGACATCATCGAGGTCACCTTCGGCAACCGGCCCATCAAGGTAAAGGTGCTCTCTGACGTGGAGCCCCGCACCAAGGATGTGGCCCGGGAGATGTACGAGATTATTTCGGAATAACCTCTCAGGCGCTTTGCACCAGCACCCCTAATAGGGGTGCCAGGTTTATGCTGCTGCATCCTTGCCTCGCCTATTAGGAAAGGTGGCAGCCCGAAGGGCTGACGGAGAGGTTCTATCCCGGATGCTGTTTGCATAACCTTCACCAGAAGGGGGAGAGGTGCATGGCAGAGCAGGCGGGGAACAGCGACCTCATCCTGGAGAACCGGGAAAAGCTGACGGTAACAGGAGTCAGACGGGTGCTGCAGTGCAACGCGGAGAGCGCCGCCATTGAAACAGCCCGGGGCGTGCTGCAGCTGGCCGGGGCACAGCTCAACGTGACCAGCCTCGACCTCGACAGCGGGGAAGTGAAGCTGACGGGCCGCATCGACACGGTGGAGTACACCGCCGCGCGCACCCCGGGCGGCTTTCTGTCCCGGCTGCTCCGCTGATGGCACCGGCCCTTGCGCCCGCGCTCATTGGGCAGGAGGCGGCTGCCTGCGCTCTGCTGGGCCTTGTACTGGGCAGCGTGCGCGCGGTGTTTCCGGTCAGGGGGCGGGCGGCGTTCCTGCCGGATATGGCCCTTGTGGGGGCTGTTCTGCTGGGGCTGCAGAGTTATGCCGCCGCCCTGAGCGCCGGGGGTGTGCTGCGGTGGTATATGCCGGGCAGCGCCTTTCTCTGCGCCTTTGGGGCCGAACGGCTTCTGCGGCCTGCCCTGCAGGCGTTGGAACAGGGGCTGTTCTGGCTGGCGGCGGGGCCGCTCCGGCTGGCCCGGCGGGCATTGCAGCCGCTGGCAGCAGCCCGCAAAAAACGGGCGGAGCAGGTCAGAGCGCGCCGCACGCAAAAAAGAAGCGCAAAAAAACCGAAAAAGAACTTGCCAAGCACACGGCGGTTGTTGTATAATTCTAACGTATCAAAGTAAGAGTACAGGCGTTTCGGGCCTGCTGAGCACAGGAGGCGCTGAAAAATGGCAAATACCACCCGGAAAAAGCGCAGACGCAGCCCGTTTGTGCGGACGATCCTTCGTCTTTTCTTCATTCTGCTGCTGTTGAGTATGCTGGCGGCCTACATCTCCAATCAGGTGTCCATCAGCTCCCGGCGTGCGGAATTGCAGACGCTGAACGAGCAGATCGAACAGCAAAAGACCCAGAACGAGGAGATGAAGCGCATCCTCAGCGGCGATGCCGACGATGTGACCGAGTGGGTCGCCCGGGATTCTTACAACTACGCAGCCCCCAACGAGCGCATCTTTGTGGATGTGACCGGCAACTGAGGGCACACCCCGCCGGGCAGCTCTGCGGACAGACCCGGTGCCCCCACAAAAAGAGAGCAAGGAGTATTGAGTTTTGGCAATTGAGGTAGGGAACGTACTGGAAGGCCGTGTGACCGGCGTAAAGCCCTTTGGTGCATTTGTTGCGCTGCCTGAGGGCAAATCGGGCATGGTCCACATTTCCGAGGTGTCCAATGAATATGTGCAGGATATCAACACGGTGCTGCACGACGGCGATGCTGTGAAGGTGCAGGTCATCAACATTGCACCGGACGGCAAGATCGCGCTGTCCATCAAGCGGCTGCTGCCGCCGGCACCCCGTCAGCCGCGCAGTGACCGTGGGCCCCGGCCCGGCGGCCCGCGCCAGAACGGCCCCCGCGAGGGCGGCCATTTCGGCAATTCCCGCGGCGGCGGACGGCCCCCTCGTGAGGGTGGGCGCGGCCCTGCCCGGGACGCTGCACCCCGTGTGTGGCAGCCCAAGGCCCCGGCCAAGAGCGATAACCTGAGCTTTGAGGATATGATGAGCCGCTTCAAGAGCCAGAGCGAGGAAAAGATGGCCGACCTCGACCACGAGACCAACAACCGCCGCGGCGGCGGTTATGCACCGCGCTCCCGCCGCGGCCGCTGATTCACAGAACGAACCGGGCCTGCCCCAGCGGGGCGGGCCTGTTTTTTGGTGGTGCGGCAACGCCCACGGACAAGAAAGGAACCAGAATGCCTGCAAAATTTGAACTGATCGCACCCTGCTTCTTTGGCTGCGAAGCAACTGCGAAATTTGAGCTGACCCGCATCGGGGCCGAGAACATCCGGGTAGGGGATGGCCGCCTGACCTTTGCGGGCGGGCCGGAGATGATCGCTGCCGCCAACCTGAACCTGCGCACGGTGGAGCGCGTGATGCTGCTCCTCAACACCTACCCCGCTTCCACCTTCGATGAGCTGTTTGACGGCGTGTACAGCATCCCCTGGGAAGAGCTGCTGCCCGCCGATGCCGCCTTCCCTGTGACCGGCTCTTCCCTGAACAGCCAGCTCACCAGCGTGCCTGCCTGCCAGAGCATCATCAAAAAGGCTGTGGTCAAGCGCCTGATGAACAAGCACCATACCTCTGTTCTGCCCGAGACCGGCGCGGAGTACAAGATCCGCTTCATGCTGCGCAAGAATGTCTGCGAGATCATGCTGGATACCACCGGCGAGGGCCTGCACAAGCGCGGCTACCGCCGCAACGCCATGGAGGCCCCCATCCGTGAGACGCTGGCCGCGACCATTGCCGACCTGGGCCGTGTCCGCCGCGACAGTCTGGTGGAGGACCCCTTCTGCGGCAGCGGCACCCTGCTGATCGAAGCCGCCCAGAAGGCCATGAATATTGCCCCCGGCCTCAAGCGCCGCTTTGCCGCCGAGCGTTACAGCTTTGTACCCGCTTCCCTCTGGGCCGAGCAGCGTCAGAAAGCGCTGGCAGAGTCCAAGCTGGATGTGGGCTTTGAAGCCTTTGGTTACGATATCGACCCCGCCGCCGTGGCACTGGCCAATGCCAACGCAAAGCTGGCCGGTGTGGAAAAGCGCTGCCATTTTGAGGTGGCCGATGTTGCTGACTTTGCGGCAAAGCCCGAAGCCATCGTTCTGACCAATCCCCCGTACGGCGAGCGGATGAACACCATCGAGGGTGCCGCCAAGCTGGCCCGCACTCTGGGCCAGCAGATGGCCGAGCATCCCTGCGCGGGCCTGTACGCCATCACTGCCGATATGGAGTTTGAGAGCCACTACGGCAAGCGCGCCAACAAGCGCCGCAAGATGTACAACGGTATGATCCCCTGCCAGCTGTATATGTACTACGAGGCCCCCAAGTTTGAGCACAAGGCAAAGCCGATGCCCAAGCAGGGCTTTGACGGGAAGCGTACCGTCGAGTTCAAGAAAAAGTAAACAGGAGAACAAAAAGACATGGACGGTCGGATGCGGCCTTATCTTCCGGAGCTTACCATCCGGGATTATAATATCTACCAATGGTATCTGCGGGGCGTGCAGTATCAGCTGAACACGACCTACGGGCTCTACTCGTGCAGTCTGCTGCAGCACAACGGGGTTCTGTTCGCACTGCTGTCAGACAGCCTGGCCGGGCGGGAGGCGACCTGCAAAAAGGTGCGCCTGCCCTGGACGCTCTGCTGGAGGCCGATGATGTGCCAGACCCAGGGCATCCGGCTGGCCGCGCAGGTGGAGGTGCTGCTGGGCTGGCATAAGCTGCAGGACCGCCGCTGTGACGAGCTGCCCTTCAAACAGCGAGTGAAGCGCACCATCGACCGCATCCTGCTCCGCCGCGCCTACGAAAAGGCCGTGCAGGAGAACCCCGCGCTGGAACGGCTGTTTGAACAGGAGCAGGAGCAGGCGATCGTTCAGAGGAACCTGAACGCCAAGAACTACACCGAGGTTGCCGAGCCTATGAGCAACATCTACGGCGCGCTCTACTCCACGCTTGCCACCGATGAGAACAGCCAGCGCAAGAGTATGCGCTATATCGGCAGCTGCATCGGGCGGGTGTTCTACCTGCTGGATAAGGCGGGCCGTGTGGCCGGTGACAAGCGGGCCGGGCGGTACAATGTGTATCTGGTCAATGGTGTCGAGGACCCCGGTGCTGCACTGGAAAATGCCCGGCGGCAGTCGCTGGCTGCGGCAAACGATCTGGTGCGCGCCTACGGGATGCTGGATGTCAAGCTGAACAAGAGCCTGATCGACAATATTATGATCCTGGGCCTGCGCCATGCGGTGGAACCGCTGGACCCGGAGAACCAGCCCGTGCGCTGGGAGCTGCCGTGAAGGCCCGCAAGAGCTGGGCGATGGCCTACTGCGGCATGGCGGCTGCCCTGAGCGTGGCCCTGATGCTGCTGGGGGCCGTGGTGCCGGTGCTGATGTTCATTGCCCCGGCGGTGGCCAGCCTGCTTATCGCCACGGTCTGCGTGGAGTGCGGCAGGACCATGGCCCTGACAGCCTACGGCGCGGTGAGCCTGCTCAGCCTGCTCTTTGTGCCGGATAAGGAGGTGGCGCTGGTCTTTGTGTTCCTGCTGGGGTATTACCCGCTGGTCAAGCCCCGGTTTGAGCGCATCTGTCCGCCGCTGGTGCGGGGGCTGTGCAAGCTGCTGCTCTGCAACGGTGCCGTGCTGGCCATGTACGGGCTGGTGCTGCTGCTGGTGCCTGCGGGCAGCATTTCGCAGGAGTTGAAGACCACCGCGCTGGTGGTCTCGCTGGCCACCCTTGCCATGGGCAACGTGGCTTTTCTGCTGTATGACCGGGCGCTCCACAACCTGCTGCAGGTGTATCAGCTGGTGTGGCGGCCGAAGCTGCATAAGATGCTGGGAAAGTAATGAATAAACCTCTCAGTCGCCTTCGGCGACTGAGAGGTTAAACATTTGAGAGGAGTGATGTCTACCACCAGTTGACACAAAGCGCCGGGCCACACGGGTGACAGCCGTGAGGGTGACGAGGAGAGGAATCATCGAAAATTTCGGCGGATGTTTCTCCGGCTGACCATGGGCTATACCAGCCGCAGAGAGGGGCAAAAATCGGCAGTGATACCGTAACAGATCCCCTCAAAGAAAGCCATACAAGAACATAAACTGTTACAGGAGGCTGACAGCTGTGCTGCGCGCGTTTTTTGCGCCGGGCTGTCGGCATGGAGGTGTTTTGTATGTGTGGCATTGTTGGTTATGTTGGAAAACGGAATGCACAGGATGTTTTGCTGGATGGTCTGGAAAAGCTGGAGTACCGCGGCTATGATTCCGCCGGTGTGGCCCTGGCTTTGGAGGGCGGCATCCGGGTGGTCAAGAGCAAGGGCCGTCTGGCGGAGCTGCGCAAGCGGCTGGCGGTGGAGGCTCTGGCCCGGAGCGGCTGCGGCATCGGCCACACCCGGTGGGCGACCCACGGGGAGCCCAGCGATGTGAACAGCCACCCGCATTCCACGCCCCGGGTGAGCATCGTCCACAACGGCATCATCGAGAACTATGGTGTGCTGAAGGAGCGGCTTATGGCCAAGGGCTATACCTTTGAGAGCGAGACCGACACCGAGGTCCTGGTCAAGCTCATCGACAGCTGCTATGAGGGGGAGCCCCTCAAGGCTCTGCGCGCCGCCCTGGCCATGGTGCGGGGCAGCTATGCACTGGCTGTCCTGTTCCGGGATTTCCCGGATACCCTGTTCGCGGTCAAGCGGGAGAGCCCGCTCATCGTGGGCTGGGGCGAAGCGGAAAACTTTATCGCGTCGGATATCCCGGCGCTGCTGAAATATACCCGCCGGTACAGCGTGCTGGAAGAGGGGGACATGGCGGTGGTGAACGCCGACGGCATCCGCTTCTACAATGAGTTCGCGGAGCCGGTGGAGCGGGAAGTTCTGACCGCCAACTGGGATCAGGAAGCCGCTGAAAAGGGCGGCTACCCGCACTTCATGCTGAAGGAGATCAACGAACAGCCTGCGGCCATCACGGCCACAGTGAGCCCTCGCGTGGAAAACGGTCTGCCCGACCTGCGCGTTCCTGAGCTGACGGATGAGCGGCTGCGCCGTATCGGCACGGTGCATCTGGTGGGCTGCGGCACGGCCATGCACGCGGGCATGGTGGGCAAGGCTGCCATCGAGGCGCTGGCCCGGGTGCCCGCACAGGTGGAGATCGCCAGCGAGTTCCGCTACCGGAACCCCATTCTGCGGCCGGAGGATCTGGTCATCATCATCAGCCAGTCGGGCGAGACCAGCGATACGCTGGCCGCCCTCAAGCTGGCCAGGAGCCGGGGCGTGCCGGTGCTGGCCATTGTGAACGTGGTGGGCAGCAGCATTGCCCGTGCGGCGGACTATGTCATGTACACCTATGCCGGCCCTGAGATCGCCGTGGCCTCCACCAAGGCCTACATGGTGCAGATGTGCGTGCTCTACCTGTTCGCCCTGCGGCTGGCTTACGCCCGGGGGATGCAGACCGATGCCGAGATCCGCCGCCTGACAGCAGAGCTGCTCCGGGCCGGGGAAGTCATCAAGCCCCGTCTGGCTGATTGTGAGCAGATCAAGTATCTGGCCAGCCGTTTCGTCAATACCCAGAGCTGCTTCTTCATCGGCCGCGGGTTCGACTATTCGCTCTCGCTGGAGGGCAGCCTGAAGCTGAAGGAGATCAGCTATGTCCACTCGGATGCTTATGCGGCGGGTGAACTCAAGCATGGCACCATCAGTCTGGTAACAGACGGCGTGCCGGTGATCGCCCTTGCCACCCAGAAGCAGGTCTACGAAAAGACCATCTCCAACGCCAAGGAGACCAAGAGCCGCGGTGCGCGGGTCATCCTCTTCACGACGAAGGATGCCGTCGT
>OGKM01000466.1_pt1 | contig 19213 bp, 19 predicted proteins | sample 1572501 | NCBI WGS metagenome assembly OGKM01 (sample SAMEA2582154, study PRJEB24529) | metagenome | biome: Human gut stool | place: China | collected 2011
TATATAAATATATGAATTAAACAAATAAAGCCGAGCTACTAAAACAAGGTAGCTCGGCTTTTTATGTCGTTTCACAAATTTATAATCTACTAAATTCTAATTACATTACTCTCAAACCAAATCTTTAAAGAAAGATCTAATTTGCTCGTTTTAGAGGTTTACAGAATTACACTACTCTCAAACGGACTTTGTAGCCTTTTTACCCTCGCCGTCGTTTTAGAGATTTACAGAATTACACTACTCTCAAACTGAGTTACATGTGCATGAAATTGTCGTTGATAAAACAGGTGAGGATGTCCCTACTTTATCCTTACTGGAACGTCGCAGGGCTCGCAAAGCATCTCTTGAATCAAGATGTAGAGCAGCAGCTGATTTAGTCAATGCATCCAATGAGCAATGGTTAGTGTGGTGTGACCTTAACGATGAATCGACCACTCTAAAAGAAATGATTGATCTAGCAGAGGATGTTAAAGGTAGCGATAAGGCAACTCGAAAGCAAGGCATGATGTTAGGTTTTGGTTCTGGCTTTCTAAAATGCTTGGTGACAAAACCAAGTATCGCTGGATTCGGAATGAACTGGCAAAACTGCCACAATATGATATTTGTTGGGCTATCTGATAGCTACGAGCAGTATTATCAGGCACTTCGCCGATGTTGGCGATTTGGCCAGAAGCATGAAGTGAATGCTTATATCGTAATCTCTGAAAAAGAGGGCGCTGTTAAGGCGAACATTGAACGTAAGGAAGCGGACGCTATAAAGATGAGGGACGCTATGATTGCGTTAACCCGTGATGCTGTTCGTACTGAATTATCTAAAACTAGACGGGAGTCAACGGAATACAATCCGTGTGTTCCGATGGTGTTACCTAACTGGGCAGAAATGAGGGCTGTTATATGACTAAAATTTACATAAGCCATCCATTCGGAGGATTGGCTAAAAATAAAAAGAAAGCTGACTCCGTATTAAAGTGGCTGCAGGACGATATGGGCGTATTTCCAATAAAAGAACCTTTTGGCAGTGATACGCATAACATATTCCTTTCACCTATACATATGTTTGGGCATCTGTACAATAAGGTCGATTATGATACCGGCATAGACTGGTGCATTGACCTTCTAAGTGGTTGTGACGCAATCATAATGTGCAACGGCTGGGAGAACTCAACCGGGTGCAATTTAGAGCTAGCTTATGCTAAGGCCCATAACATAAGAGTCATCCACATCAATGCGTTAAAAGCAGCCAAATTAACTAAATTAGCTGTTGACGCAGGCATGAATAAAGCCATAGCCTCCCTTGCTGGAGTCGCAATGCTGCAAGCGCTAAATAAGAAAGCAAAGGAGGACTTACAACGTGAACGTGCTAAATCAGTTAATTGAGTCCCGATTTGCAATATATAATGGCGACTCTGTAGAAGTGCTAAAAGGGCTACCTGATGATAGCGTTCATTACTCTATATTTAGCCCTCCATTTAGTAGCTTGTATGTTTACTCTAATTCTGATAGGGATATGGGCAACTCATCTACTGATAGCGAGTTTTGGCAGCACTTCAAGTATTTAATTACTGAATTACATCGTGTAATAATGCCTGGGCGATTAGTATCAGTTCATTGTATGGATTTACCACTCACGAAATCCAGGGACGGTGTTATCGGAATGAAAGACTTTCCTGGTGACATTATTCGAGCCTTTCAGGATGCTGGATTCGTGATGCATTCCCGAGTCACGATTTGGAAAGACCCTCTCATTGAGGCTACTCGGACAAAGGCTCTAGGGCTTTTACATAAGCAAATTGTAAAAGATTCTGCCATGTGCCGTATGGGGGCGCCTGATTACATCGTGACATTGCGTAAACCTGGTGACAATCCGGAGCCCATCGCGCATCCAGAAGGGTTTACCCAGTTTTTCGGTCAAGAGGAACCTGAGGGCATCAAAGGAATTGAACGACCCGCGCCAGATCCAGCGTTATTTGATAAAAAGCAAAAATACAATACGGAGCCTATGTATAGCCATCAAGTATGGCGCCGATATGCTAATCCCGTATGGGCCGATATCCGCCAAACGCATACGCTGAATTATAAAGCGGCTCGAGATAATAAGGACGAACGCCACATATGCCCGCTACAACTAGATACTGTGGCTCGATGCATCGAATTGTGGAGTAATCCAAATGATATCGTACTTGATCCATTTGCCGGTATTGGGACGGTTCCAGTTATGGCACTTCGTATGGGTCGTAGGGCTTTAGGCTTTGAATTAAAAGAATCATACTACAACCAATCAATTATTAATATTCAGGAGGATTTAAACAATGATTAAAGTTGAAGTTCAAGGAGTTAATGTACTAGATGTATATAATCAGCTAAAAGCTGTGTTATCTCAATTTAGAAGTTTTGTAGATAACGATAGAGCAATGGATGATAAGGACCCTGGTATAGTCGATACAGTAGTATCTGCAGTAGCGACACCTTTCGTGGACGTATCTAATCTTACATCGCAAGCTACAAATCAAGGTGTGCCTACTACAGCAGTAGCTATGCAACCAGACTCTGTATATATGGCGGCATCTAATACGGCTGTACAAGTTACTCCTACTCAAGTAGCTGTTACGGCACCAACTGTCAACGTGGCCACTAATACACCGGTACAAACAGTTACCGCACCTGTACAAACAACTGTTACCGCTCCTGTATCTCAGGAAGTTAAGAAGTATACATTGCCTGAAATTCAAGCGGCACTTGCACCATTACTTGACGCAGGGAAAGCTGTAGAATTGCAACAGTTAATGATTCAATTTGGCGTTCAATACTTAGGTCAAGTACCTGAGGACAGATACCCTGAATTAGTAAATGCAATTAGAGGATTGGGGGCAAGAATCTAATGGCTCCACGATCACATGCATTGTTAAACGCATCGGGGTCGCATCGGTGGCTGCATTGTACAGCCGCCCCTCTTCTAGAGGAGAACTTTCCCGATAGTACATCTGTGTATGCAAAGGAAGGAACCCTAGCACATGAACTATGTGAATTAAAATTACAGAAGTATACCACGGCCATGGCGAAATCCACATACACTCGTAAATTCAACAAAATCAAAAAGGATGAGCTGTGGCAACCAGAAATGGATGATACTTCAGAAGTCTATCTCGAATATGTCAAAGGTGTTATGTTAGGCTGCACGGCAACTCCAGTAGTAGCCATTGAAAAACGCGTTGATTTTAGCCTCTATGTGCCTGATGGATTCGGAACGGCTGACTGTATCATCCTATCTGGGGATACATTGCACATTGTCGATTATAAGCACGGAAAAGGGGTAGTCGTTGATGCGGAACACAATCCGCAAATGATGCTATATGCCCTCGGTGCGATTGATGCATATAGATTACTCTATATGTTCAATACGGTCAAAATGACTATCGTACAGCCCCGTGTTAATAATATCAGCGAATGGGAAATCCCTACGGCAGAACTACTGGATTGGGGTAATACATTCGTCAAACCTCGTGCAGATGAGGCTATGTCTGGCAATGGTAAATTTAAACCCGGCGACTGGTGCAGATTCTGCAGGGCGAAACAACAGTGCAAAGCCCGATATGAGGCAAATGACTCATTGCACAGTGCGCTAGTTGCTAATCATGATCCTCGGCTTATTTCGATGACAGAACTTGGTGAATATCTTCGTCGAGGGAAAGACGTCGCTGCTTGGCTCGAGGATATGAAAGATTACGCACTCACTGAATCTCTTAATGGGGTGACAGTCCCTGGCTGGAAAGCTGTAGAGGGTCGTGGTAGTCGAGCCTTTCAAGACACCGATGCTGTTATAGATACTTTAATCAAAGCTGGCATCGATGAAAGCATTCTATACGAACGCAAGACATTAACATTGGCACAGATGGAAAAGACCATCGGTAAAACCCAATTTAATGATATGGTAGGCGATATGATTGTTAAAAAAGCAGGTAAGCCTACCCTAGTTGAGGAATCCGATAAGCGCCCTCGGATTACCAATCAACCTACTGCGGCGCAAATATTTAATGTATCTAATGATAATAATGGAGGTAATTAATTATGTCATTCGTTCCACAACCAACTGAAGTATTATTGCAAAATGTTCGCGTATCCTACTGCCATCTATTAGAACCTTGGGCAAATTCCACACAACCTGGTGCTGGTCCTAGATATTCAGCTACCATTCTTTTACCTAAAACTGATGTAGCTCAGCACCAAGCACTTATGAATGCTATTGAGGCTGCTATCCAATCAGCCCGTACTAAATTCGGCGCACGTGTTCCGGCGCAGCCAAAAGTACCAATTCATGACGGCGATGGATACACACAATCTGGTAAGGAGTTTGGTCCTGAATGTAAAGGCCATTGGGTATTTACAGCAGCACAAGATGCTAAATATAAAGTTGAAGTAGTAGATCTTCAAGGTAACCCTCTTACAAATCCTACGCAAGTATACTCCGGCATGTATGTCAATGTGCTCGTTCGATTCTTCTTCTATTCTAAGCAATCCACTGGCATCGGATGCGGTTTGGGCCCTGTTCAAAAAGTACGCGATGGTGAAGCGTTGGGTAGCATGCCTGTTGCAGCATCCTCTGTATTTGGTGCACCTCAAGGTAGCGCAGCTAATGTGTATACTGGTGCTCCAGTAGCAGCAGGTCAACCTGTGCAACAGCCAGCGCCTCAACAAGGTTATGCACAACCGACATATGCTACGACACCTCAGCAACCTGTACAGCAAGCTCCTGTAGGCATTAACCCTGTAACTGGTCAACCCTATTAATAGGTGCCTGATATGAGGCATCTAAGTATTGATATAGAAACATATTCATCGACTGATATCTCATTCGGTGTGTACAAATATACTGAATCGCCTGATTTCGCCATATTACTATTTGCGTATTCCTACGACTTTGGTCCTGTTGAAGTTGTAGATTTAGCGCAGGGAGGAGTAATTCCTGACAGTGTAATTCGTGATTTATTAAGCCCCGATGTAATCAAGCACGCTTACAATGCACAATTTGAAATTACGTGTCTAAATCGTGTAGGGTTACTCACATCTGTTGATCAGTGGCAGTGCACGATGATTCACGGTGCCTACCTAGGATATCCTATGGGCCTAGCCTTACTCGGCAAGGCCCTGGGATTACCTCAGGATAAGAAAAAGGACGCATCGGGTAAAGCACTTATCAAGTATTTTTGTACGCCATGTAAACCTACCAAACGAAATGGGGGCCGTACACGTAATCTACCTAGGCACGACATGGATAAATGGAATGCATTCATTGAGTACAACCGTCAGGACGTTGTGACTGAGATGGAATGTTATCACAGATTAGCCGCATTCCCTGTTCCCGATGATACATGGAAAGATTGGTATCTCGATATTCAAATCAACAGCAGGGGCGTACGTATCGACCATGAATTGGTTGAGGGCGCCTTATTCATTGATGAAGAAAATCGCGAAATGCTGATGAATAAGGCTTATCAAATTACAGGACTTAGCAACCCTAACAGCCGGAATCAATTACTTGATTGGCTAAACAATAATACTAATGTCAGTCTTGAGAAGTTAACTAAGGACACTGTGGCCGATGCTCTGTTGGATGCTGATGACGTCGCAGCAAAAGTGCTTACGATTCGTAAAAAGCTAGCCAAGTCATCTGTATCTAAATATACGATGACTGATAGTGCTATGGGCGCTGATTTTCGTCTCAGAGGAACGTTACAATTCTATGGTGCCAACCGTACCGGACGCTGGGCGGGTCGTCTTATCCAGGTGCAGAACCTACCGAGAAATTACATCGAGAACCTTGACACAGCTCGGCATCTCGTTAAGACCAAAAACCGTCAAGGTTTAGAACTTCTATATGGCGATGTATCGGATACGCTATCTCAATTAATTCGCACCTCAATTATTGCTGAAGAAGGCAATACATTATGTGTGGCCGACTTCTCGGCCATTGAGGCTCGTGTTATCGCCTGGTTATCAGGAGAACATTGGCGTCAACGTGTATTCGCTGAGGGCGGAGACATATACTGTGCTTCCGCATCATCGATGTTTGGTGTTCCCGTTGTTAAGCATGGCGAGAATGGGCACCTTAGACAAAAAGGTAAAGTCGCTGAATTGGCACTCGGCTATCAAGGCGGAGTGAATGCACTAAAAGCCATGGGAGCTCTTGATATGGGACTCCATGAGGAGGAATTACCTGAAATCGTAAATTTGTGGCGTAATGCGTCGCCTAGAATACGAGATTTGTGGTATGCCGTCGAGAATGCAGCCGTGTACACCGTTACTACCGGAAATCCTATAGGTCTTGACCATGGCATTATGTTCCGTTTGGAAATTGATCCAATATACGGTTACCGTTATATGACGATTGAGTTACCGAGTGGACGTAAGCTATTTTATCCTAGCCCAAGCATTAAACAGAATGCGTTCGGTAAGGATGCTGTACATTTTAAGACTAAAGTAAACGCTACATGGGTTACTGAAAGCACCTATGGAGGCAAACTAGTCGAAAACATCACACAAGCAGTCGCTCGCGATTGTTTAGCGTTAACGTTACGTCGATTGGAGGATGCAGGATATCAAATTATCATGCACATCCATGATGAAGCTGTACTTGAAATCAACAAGGAGAATGCAGAATCTACGTTAAATGATGTTAATGCTATATTCTCAATTGACATACCTTGGGCAGATGGACTGCTATTATCATCAGCAGGTTTTACTAACGACTATTATATGAAAGATTAGGAGGGGATACACTTGCAAAGCGATAAACTGATTACCATCAGTATCGGTGCGAGTCGCACATCAAAGCAATGGACCCGTACGGAGATGTTGTGGTCCGAGTTTTGTGAACGCCTCAAAATCCCCGTTCGTACAACAGAAACCGTGGACGAATACCACAGATTACCAAAATCTGAGAAAAGCAAGCTAAAAGACATAGGCGGCTTTGTCGGTGGTACTTTAAACGGTCTGCAGCGTAAAGCTATTAACGTGTCTGGGCGTGATCTGATTACTCTTGATATGGATGCCATATCGCCTGGGGAAACTGAGAACGTCGCTCGCACGATTGACAGTCTAGGCATGGCTTATGTCATCTACTCAACCCGTTCTCATACGGTGCATCGTCCACGGTTACGTGTTATCGTCCCTACTGATAGAACGATGACACCTGATGAGTATGAGCCTATTGCTCGTAAGCTGGCGGAGCTCATCGGCATTGGTATGATGGATGGAACTACGTTCGAAGCTTCTCGGCTCATGTATTGGCCATCATGCCCGAATGATGCACAGTATGTATATTATGTAGGCGATAAGGCATTCTTATCTGCTGACGGTATGCTCAGCCAATATACTGATTGGCGAGATGTGCGTTCTTGGCCACAAGTACCAGGTAAGGAAGCATCGCAGCATGAAAAGCAGCTACTTGCAAAGCAAGCTGATCCGAGAGAAAAGCCAGGTATTGTAGGTGCCTTTTGTAGAATATACGGAATCCGTGAGGCGATTGATAAATTCATACCTCATGCATATGTCGATGTTGACGGCAGCGAGGACCGCTTAACGTTCGTTACTGGCTCAACAGTAGCAGGGGCGGTTATCTATGATGACGATACATTCCTGTTCAGTCACCATAATACTGACCCGTGTAGTGGTCAATTAGTTAATGCCTTTGACCTTATCCGGTTACATAAGTTCCACAGCTTAGACGAGGCTGCTAAGGATGGGACACCTGGGCATAAACTGCCATCTTACATGGCTATGTCTAAACTAGCTATGCAAGATATGGTAGTCGTTAACGAACTCAACATGGCCCGTGCCCGAGAATCGGCATCAAATGTATTTGCTGATATTATCACGGATGTATCGGCTCACGCTGAGACATCCGACCTCGACCCTAATGCGTTAACGAACGTCGACTGGATGAAAAGTTCGACTTTAAAGTACGACGAGAATGGTCGACCTAAGAACACACTAGATAACATGCTTAAAATCATGCACCATGATCCGGCGCTTGTCGGTAGACTTGCCTATGATAGATTTGGTTCGAGATACGTGGCAAAAGGGGCCCTACCATGGAACCCAACACCAGGACTCCGCATATGGACAGACGCAGATGATGCGGGCTTACGGTGGTACCTAGAAAATAAATATGATATCACCGGTAAAGATAAAATCATGGATGCCCTCATTATGTGCGCTGAGCAAAATGGATTTAATGAAGTACTAGATTACCTTAACGGGTTATCCTGGGACGGCATTGCCCGATTAGATACCATATTCATCGACTACTTAGGGGCTGAGGATAATGTGTATACCCGGGCAGCCGCTAGAAAGTCATTTACGGCGGCAGTAGCGCGAGCGTTTGAGCCTGGATGCAAGTATGACACGATGCCAATTCTTATTGGCGGTCAAGGTATCGGTAAAAGTACTCTTATCCGCACGATGGGCAAGAAGTGGTACGCTGATGGCTTAAATACCTTTGAGGGTAAAGAAGCTGCGGAAGGCATTCAAGGTAAATGGATTATAGAAGCTGGTGAAATGGCAGGGTATTCAAGGGCTGAAGAAAATGCGTCCAAGCAATTTCTAAGTCGTCAAGTAGATGTATTTCGTCAAGCTTATGGCCGACGTACACAAGAGTATCCACGGCAGTGTGTATTCTTTGGTAGTACGAATCAATATGAATTCCTAAAAGATATTACAGGTAATCGCCGATTTTGGCCTATTGATCTTGAGATGATGACTCCGCGAAAGAACATATTCGTTAATCTTCCAGGAGAAGTGGACCAGTTATGGGCGGAGGCTTTGTATCGGTATAAAAGCGGGGAAAGCCTCATTATCGAGGATGACCCGGCTGTACTAAAACTGGCTGATGCGGCTAGAGAGGCGCACATGGAATCAAATACCAAAGCAGGACTGATTAATGAGTTTTTATTAATCAAAGTGCCTTTAAATTGGAATGTGATGAGTCGGAGCGCCAGGAGGACGTATCTTAGCATGAATGCTAAACCTGCCGAGGGTCAAGAGTTAGTATATCGTGACCGTATTTGTGCGGCAGAGGTATGGTGGGAATGTTTTGGTAACGACCCAAGTCGCATGAAGAAAATCGAGACCAGGGAAATTAATCAAATACTGGCGGACTCCCCGTACACAATGGGGGGAAGTCAGTTGATGAGATTTGGTGAATATGGACATCAAAGAGGGTTCAGAATCAACGAGTCAAAACTGAAATTATAACGTTAACATTCTCAATTAAGCGTTAACATTCTCAGTATTTTTGTTAACATTAGAATGTTAACGAATTCGGAGAATGTTAACGTACTATGTTAACGCATAAAGTCAGTATTTATCTATATTCATATAGGTTGGTTAACAATGTTAACATTATATACTGGTAAATATCAAAACAAAGAGTTTTAAGAAAAAATACGCCCTTTACAGCCTTAATTTGAACCCTCATATACGCGTATGTAAACATGTTAACGTTTAAAGATTTCAGAGGTGAGAAATGTTAGAAAAGGATATCGAGAGAAAATTAGTTGCAGGCGTCAAACGTTCGGGAGGTAAAGCTTATAAGTTTGTATCCCCTGGTAATGTCGGTGTGCCTGATCGAATCGTCATATGGCCAAATGGTGTTATCCATTTCGTAGAATTGAAGACATCCAAAGGCGTACTTTCGCGATTGCAGGGTGTCCAAGCCCGTGAACTTCAAAAGCTAAATCAAAAAGTATTTGTATTAAAAGGTGCAGATGCGGTGGCTGGTTATTTGGAACAATTTACGGAAGAATTCGGGGTGAAAGCGTAATGCAGTTTATTCCGCATGCGTATCAGCGATATTGTATCGACAAGACCGTTAATCAAAATAAGATAGGGCTATTCCTGGATATGGGTTTAGGGAAAACGATTATCACGTTATCTGCCATATACGAATTGAAGTACTCCAGATTTGCCATCCGTAAAGTGCTAATCATAGCGCCTAAGAAAGTAGCGGAGGCTACATGGCAACGAGAAGCACGAAAATGGGACGGTGTAGGTATATTAAGGATATCTACTGTATTAGGCAGCCTGAAAAAGCGTATTAAGGCTTTAAACACACCTGCCGACATCTACATCATTAATCGCGAGAATGTAACGTGGTTAGTTGATTACTACAAGAATGCATGGCCGTTTGACATGGTAGTTGTGGATGAATCTAGTTCTTTTAAGAATCACACAGCTAAGCGCTTTAAATCATTAGCCTATATGCATAACCACATCAAGCGCATGGTGTTGTTAACGGGTACGCCAGCCCCTAATGGGTTAATCGACTTATGGGCACAAGTGTATTTATTAGACCGCGGCGAGTCGTTAGGTAAAACGTACACAGGATTTAGGGATTACTATTTCGAGCCCGATCAGAGGTCACGCGAAATGGTGTACTCCTATAAACCTAAATCCGATTCAAATGACAGTATCATGGCGGCAATATCTGGGTTATGCATATCCATGAAAGCTGATGACTATTTGGAATTACCTCCAGTAATCAACGATATTAAATATGTGCAGTTAGATGCGAAAGCCAAAAAAGCCTACGAAGATATGGAACGCACATCTGTATTAGAGTTGATTGAAGCTGGCGAAGATATCACAGCTTTGAGTGCAGCAGCATTATCTACAAAGCTACAACAGTTAGCGAATGGCGCCGTATATGATGGCGATAGGAACGTTCACGAGATACATGGCTGTAAGATTGAGGCTTTTATGGAACTTGTAGAACAGTTAAACGGAAAGCCTGCATTAGTGTTTTATAACTTCAAGCATGACTGTGAACGGTTAAAAGCAGCATTAGCTAAGACTAAATTAAGAGTCTGTGAACTAAAAGGTGCCGATGATGAGATAGCGTGGAATGCTGGAGAGATTGATATTCTATTAGCACATCCGGCTAGTACGGCATACGGGCTTAACTTACAGGACGGCGGTAACCATGTAATATGGTTTGGGTTAAACTGGAGTCTTGAGTTATATCAACAAGCTAATAAGCGGTTACATCGCCAAGGTCAAATGGAGAAGGTAATTATCCATCATCTAATATGTGAGGGAACTCGCGATGAGGATATGATGGATGCGCTAGCCCAAAAAGACCGAGCGCAGGAATATGTGCTGCAAAGCCTAAAAGCAAGAATCGATAAATACAGAAAGGATGATTAATATGGATCAATTTATAATGGCAGGATTAATCGGGGCCATCGTGGTAATAGTGAGTTACACGACTATTCAAGTTATAGATATCACTGATAAATATCTTGATAATCGAAAATACATGGCTGCATTGAGGCTGACCCCAGGTAGATTGTATGAGAGACCCAATAATCCCCCTCCGCCACCTATTAAGTTATCAGCTAATGAAACTTTAAAACGTTTGGCAACTAACGAAAATCTAAAACGTTTACAGAAGGTATCGAATCAATCAGGATTAACAATAGCGAAAGTTATAGCAGATAAATCTCCTAATCGCATAGTTAATCAATGCGATGATATAAACCACCCAAGCCATTATACACAAGGAGATATCGAGGTTATCGATTACATCGAAGACAAGAAACTAGGGTATCGATTGGGTAATGTAGTGAAGTATGTATCCCGAGCTGGTCATAAGGACGATGCCATTAAGGATTTGAAAAAAGCCCGTTGGTATCTAAATCGGGAAATTGCAAAGAGGGAGGATCATGACAAAAGTCGAGCGACTATTAATTAACAAAGGGCACTATCTAGATGACACATATCATCTTGTCATGGATATAGTTAAGGTTGTAGATAATCTCAAGGATAATGTTGCCGAGAGATTAGATGATGATTTGAGTGATGATGCGTACGCCATGTGTGAGGAGATGTTTACCGCTGTTGAGCAATGCAAAGCAGATATGGTAGAAGCCATCGAGGATATTGTCGAACGTATGGAGGTAAAGGATGCAAAAGCGTAGAAGCAGGTCAGATGTGATTGTAGGTGCCATACAGTCAGATTTAAGTCTTGCCATTATACGAGCCCGTAATAGACAACTGAGATCACCTATGCTAGATGATAGAATTCGTGAAAGCGGATACATTGACGGATTACTTCGAGCACAGATGATTATCAGTAAATATGGAGATTATCGCGTATGATGGCTAATGAAGAACTACAAGCTGTCCGCCATACTGAGCAGCGAATGCGTGCGTTAGAGATTCAGCTAAGTGCGATTAACCGAGACCTACATTCAGAAGCTATACAGATATGTGAATCAGGAGATGCTATGCCACGAATCAGTAAGCACTTACAAGAATGTAGGGAGGAGCTAAACAGAGAATGGGATGAATTGATTGATTCTCGAAACAAGGTCAAGCAAGTCATCAACCAAATAACTGACGGACAATACAGGGATGTACTGAATCTCAGATACATTAATGCGTTGCCATGGGAGCAGATAGCTGTCGAACTAGGGTATTCGTGGCGACAAGTTCACAGACTTCACAAGAAAGCAATAGCTGAATTTGAAAAGATGGCATAGAATGGCACACTCTTAATTTAATATAATGTAAATGTAGTAGATAGCAGGCAGTGTCTGGCCCGCACAATATGTCTGCCTGCTGCACTGCCCCGGGGTAGACCTTACTTAGTTGAGGTCTACCCTTTTTTTATTGAGTATCAATGATAATTCCTAATTGAGAAAATAAAAATTTGGAAAAGGTACTCCGCGGGCGAAAAATGGCCGCTGGTCGCCCCCGCGCGATGGTCCTCTCTCTGTGAGAAAAATTTTCCTGTTGAATGTAGAAAGACGAATTTAGAAAGGAGTATACCTATGGCGGACACAAAACCGAGAGTGAAATTTGATGCTGCAGGCAATCTGCTCGTATCCAGCACTCAACTATGTGACCTCTTGCGGGTCACTCCGGAAATTATTTCTCGACATCATAAAGCAGGGATGCCTAAAGCCTCTGTAGGTTGGTGGAATCTCCGGGAAGTCCTCGTGTATTTAGGGCAGGCGAAAGGCGATAACGCTAAAAGCAAATCCGCATCAACTCGTAAGTTAGAAGCTGAAGCTGATTATAAGGAAGCAAAGGCTGCGCGTGAAAAGAAAATGCTAGATGTGCTTAATGGCGAGTATGTCCCTCGTGCCGATGTGGCGCAGGCATGGGCTAACCGAATATTGGAATTAAAGACATCGTTTACCAAATTAGGTAAGCGTATCGGAAGTGAGTTCACGGATCCTGAGGAACGTGCTCGTGTAGAAAAGGTGGTGAATGACCTTGTCGAAGAATACCTCGAAAGCTACGCACGCGAAGGCGAGTACACGCCGAAAGTCAAAGCCACGAGAAAAGCAAAGACCAAAGGTTGACTGGTTCCCCGAGGAATTGGAAGCATTCAAGCCACCTGAAAGATACACCGTTTCGGAATGGGCAGATAAGTACAGGGTATTGACTAATATATCTGCTGAACCTGGACGATGGCGTACAGCGCGGACACCTTATCTCAAGGAACCTATGGACAAATTCACGGATCCTCTTATTGAAAGCATCTCGTTATGTTTCGGGGCGCAGATAGGTAAGACAGAAGCCGAACTCAATATGATCGGATATGCGTTACATCAAACCGCATCACCAGTCATGATGGTGTATCCGACGGATACTATCGCGAAATTCGCTAGTGATAAACGTGTACAACCGATGATTAGGAGTGTAGAGCCGCTTGCGAATATGTATGACGAAAGTAGTAAGCTGCTGGAGTTAGACTTCGTTAATGGGAATTACATGGTGCTTGTTGGGGCGAATTCACCAAGTAGCTTATCGAGTCGGTCAATTAAGTACTTATTCTTTGATGAAATTGATAAGTATCCAGCTTTCTCCGGTAAGGAAGCAAATCCGATTAAGTTGGCTGAGGAACGCACCAAGACATTCGTTGATAAGAAGATTGTAAGAGTGTCAACTCCTACGATTGAAGGTGGCAATATTTGGCAGTCCTATATGGATGCAAATGAACGTAAGCAGTATTACGTGCCATGTCCGCATTGCGGGGTGTCGCAGACCCTCAAATTCAAACAGATAAAATGGCCGGAGGAACACCATGGCAATGCGGATATGATACGTGATACCGCATATTATGAGTGCGAATATTGTAAGCACCGTATTGATGATAAGCACAAGATGGATATGCTCCGGCAAGGCGAATGGCGGGCTGTGAATGAATCGCAAGTCCGAGTCGTCCGGTCGGTAGCCTATCATATGTCATCCCTTTACTCTCCATGGGTTACCTTTGGCGATGTGGCATATGAGTTTGTTAAATCAAAGGATAAGCCAAGTGAGTTGATGAATTTCATCAACTCTGGGTTAGCGGAGCCGTGGAAATCTGCGAAAACTAAAAGCACACAGAACCTCGTATTTACGCAATCAGAAGTTCCTCGTGGTGTTGTGCCACAGCATGCACCATTACTCATTGCATCCGTCGACGTGCAGCAAGATCATTTCTGGTGGGAGGTTAGAGCCTATGCTCACGGCGTATCAAGCTACTTAGTTGATTATGGTCAAGCAAGTAGTTGGGCAGATTTAACCGAGATACTCATTGATAGAGAATATCCATCAGAGTATGGTGAGGCCCGTAAGATTGTGAGGGCCGGTATCGATAGTGGCTACCGAACAGACGAAGTATATCAGTACTGTGCGCAATACCCAGAAGTATGTGTGCCGGTTAAAGGTGATTCTTCGCACAGTCCTCTAGCTCCGCCATATAAGATGAGCAGCATCGAGAAGGGCGTCATCGGCGGTATGAAGTTATACGTAGTGAATACCGATTACTGGAAGGATTTTATATTTGCACGTATGGTACGACCGGCCAATGAGGCTGGTACAATCCATCTATTTAAGGATTGCCCTGAGGAGTATTCGGAGCACCTTCGGTCGGAGGAAAAGCAGGAAATCCGAAACGTGAAGACCGGTGCGGTTACAGTGCAATGGAAACCATTAACCAGTCATCCAACAAATCACTTGTTGGATACGTGTGTATACAACGCCATGGTGGCGGACTCGGTAGGTGTTAAATACTTACCTGAATATAATCCAGATGCCGATGAGGAGGACGAAGATACGGATGATGAAGACTTTAATGCAGATAGCCGAGGTTGGTTTAGCTAAGAAGGAGGTGAGACCATGAGCGCAAGAGAAGACTTGGAGCGTATTCGAACGATAATCGAGGAAATTGAGACGAACGGATATGCCGAGATGTCTGTAGGTGGTAAACGATTTAAGACGCATGATCTGCCGACATTATATGCCCGTGAGCGTGAGTTAATGGCTCGCGTTGATGATGAGGAAGGTAATAACACGACATCCTACGTGTCATGGGAGCGACGATGAACATACTTGATAAGGTAATAGCTTATTTCAATCCAGAACGAGCCGCCCGTAGAGCATATTTCCGCAGTTCGCTTGAACGTGGATATGATGCAGCGTCAACAGACCGATTAAGTGGAGACTGGATGCCAGTATTTGGTACAGCTGAACAAGTAGCATCAGGCCAACGTGATTTGATACGAGGTCGTGCACGTGCGGCAGAACTTAATAGTGACCTCGCTGAAAGTGTTGTATTGGCATTACTACGGAACGTAGTAGGTACCGGAATAAAACCACAGTGCAAAATCAAGACTCGCGCAGGAAAGCTAAATGAAAGACTCAACAAGAAAATTGAGGAGGCTTGGGCTGATTGGGTGGATAAAGAGAATGCGGATATCCGAGGAATATCTACGTTCTATGAATTGCAGGAAATGGCTCTACGCCGAATGGTCTATGACGGGGAAATCCTAGTTAATATGACCTCCGAAGGCGCAGATATACCACTATCATTACAGCTTATCGAGGGCGAGAATATCGGAGCCGTATCGGTAAGCGAGAATGGCAACAGTATTGTTAATGGCGTAGAAGTTAATAAATACGGAAGACCAATAGCCTATCACGTATTCCAAACAGACCCATTAGGAATACGGTCGTTTAACGAGGCAAGGCTGCCAAGTAATAGGGCTTTTCTATTATATAAGCCTCGCAGACCTAGTGAACTGCGCGGGGTTAGTATGTTAGCTCTCGTACTAAAGCGAATTCATGATGTAGATGAATACATGGATGCTGACCTTATAGCGGCTCGTGTAGCGGCATGTTTCGGCGCGTTTGTAACAAGTAGTACTGGGAGTGCCCCGATGGTTGCAAATAAGATTGACAGTAAAGGCAAGAAAGTTCGTTCAATGGCGCCAGGGATTATCCAACATCTACGCGCAGGTGAATCTATTTCGTTTGCGGAGCCTAAGCGAAATGCAGGAACCGCATCAGAATACTCAGCGACTCAAACAAGACGCATAGCGTCGGGCATGGGTCTAAGTGCAGACATAGTGACGCGCAATATTAGTGGTAACTTCTCCGCAGCTCGGCAGAATATGCTGGAGGACCAGCAATCATTCAAACAGATGCAGCGTTTTATAATTGAGCATTTTTGTATGCCTGTATGGCGGGCTTTCATTGAAGCGTGCTATCTAAAGGGAATTATCCCGGCCAATGACTATGCAGCGAACCCAAAACTTTATAAAAAAGTAGCGTGGTTAGCTCCAGGCTGGTCTTGGATTGACCCTGTTAAGGAAGTTAATGCTAACAAGGAAGCCATTAAGGCAGGACTCACAACGCTCGAGGACGTATGTAGTGCATCTGGTAAGGACTGGGAAGAAGTACTTGAACAGCGGAAGCTGGAACAAGACCGCATTAAGGAATTGGGTGTTGCCCTTGATATGAATGGGGACATAACGAATCTAGCGGATGATAACGCCACTGATATGAAAGGAGATGATAGCTAGTGGGAAAATTTGCAAAAAAGCAGCTTTTAGGTAAATATGCCCGAGAGGCGCAAATCACAAATATCGAAGCGAACGATGATCGTACCGTCGAATTGTCCTTCTCCTCTGAAGAGCCATATGAAAGATGGTTCGGAACAGAGATATTGTGCCATGACGATGAATGCATTAACTTAGACCGATTTAATAACGGCTTAGGTACAGTGTTATTCAATCACGACCGTGATGCAGTAGTAGGCCACATCGAGAATGTGTGGATTGAAGACAATCGCGGCAAAGCGATCGTTAAATTCGACGAGGACGATGAGTCTGAAAAGATTTATCAAAAAGTGTTAAAAGGCACGCTACAAGGCGTGAGTGTCGGGTATTCCATAAGCCGATACGAGGAATTAATTGATTCCGATTCTAAAAGCTCCAATGGTCGGTTTACTGGTCCGGGTTATGTAATCACAGACTGGGAACCGTTGGAAATTAGTATTGTGTCCGTCCCTGCGGATCCAAGTGTAGGGGTAGGCAGAAGTTTAGATGATAATGAGGAGGAACCTATGAAAGGTGATGCAAAAGCAAAAGGCACTGAGCAAAACGTGCCACAAGTAGTACCGGAAGTACCAGAGTCCGGAGTTAAAGGTTTTAATGCGGATGATGCTAAAAAATTGATTGCGGCAGAACGTGAACGCGTATCCACAATCACAAGCCTATGCCGCGACTTTGAAGTTGATGGCGTAGATGAATTCATCAAATCCGGAAAATCTGTTGCCGAAGTTCGTGAGGCAGTAATGGATGCGTTGCGTGAACGCAATAAACCAGTATCCGTTAAAGTTGGTGAAGCAGATTCCGATAAGTTCCGCATGGCTATGCAGGATGCTTTGATGATGTCTGCAGGTATCCCTGTTGCGAACCCTGCACCAGGCGCAAATGAACTTCGTTCTATGTCCTTGATGGAATTAGCTCGTGAGTCCTTAGTTCGTGAAGGCTTAACCGTTAACTATGCTGACCGTTTGGAATTGGCTCGTGAAGCTATCAACTCCACATCCTCTTTCCCAATTGCTTTGTCTAATGTAGCAAATAAGTCCTTGGTACAAGGCTATGAAACTGCACCGGCTACATTCGATGCATGGACCGGAAAAGGTAGTAACCGTGATTTCAAACCGGCAAAACGTATTTTACTTTCTGAAACAGCTGAATTGAAACTCGTTCCTGAAGGTGGACAATTCAAGGATTCTAAGTTGGAAGAAGCTGGTAACGACGTTCGTGTATTAACATACGGTCGTACATTCAGCTTAACACGACAAGCTATCATCAATGATGATTTGGGTGTGTTCAAAGATATCGCTTCCAAATTTGGCCGTTCTGCAAAGGATACCATCAACAGTATGGTGTACGGGTTGCTAACAGGTAATACCGTATTGAGTGACGGTAAAGCACTATTCGGTACTGACAGAGGCAACTTGGCGGCTGCTGGTGCTGAATTAAGTGTTGCATCTTTATCTGCGGGTGTAGCGGCAATGCGCCGTCAAAAGCATATTGGCGAAAATCGCAATTTGAACATCGCACCTACATATTTGATTATTCCACCAGAACTCGAAGCATTGGCTTACGAATTGGTTAAATCCACAGTGGATCCAGCTCGTAGCAATGAAACGGTTAACCCATTCGGCGGTCGATTCACTATTGTAGTTGATGCGGCATTAACAGATCCACACGCATGGTATTTAGCAGCTCGTCCTACAGATGTTCAAACTATCGAAGTAACGTACTTGAACGGTGTTGAAACACCTCGATTGGAAACACAAACAGGCTTTAAAGTTGACGGCATTGAGTACAAAGTAGCAATGGATTGCAACGCAACAGCGCTCGACTTCCGTGGCTTGTATAAAAACCCTGGTAAATAATTAGTAATTGATTTAGGAGGTAACTAGATATGGCACAATTCATTCAAGAATTAGATCGTATTGATTTTAAAAATACAGCATCCGATATGATTGCCGTAGGGGACATTGTCCCTGTCGGCAAAATGCACGGCGTGGCAATAACTGATATTGCGCCTGGTGCAATCGGTGCGGTTAAGGTCACAGGATGTTTTACAGTTGATGCAGTTGTGACAGATGCATTTGCAGTAGGTGATGTTGTGTATTTTGATAAAACGCAAAAGTGTGCAACTAAAACAGACACAAATCCAGTATTGGGCATTGCCATTTCTGCAAAATCTGCAAGCGCTAAGACTGTTGATGTAGCTCTTTGGCCTAATGTAGAAAAGTAATGTAAGGGCGGGCATACGCCCGCCTACTTCATAGGAGGTAATACACTATGAAATTAGGATATAGGCCTAATGCATTGCTTTCTGTATTTGGTGAACGAATTAC
>OGKM01000467.1_pt1 | contig 19210 bp, 10 predicted proteins | sample 1572501 | NCBI WGS metagenome assembly OGKM01 (sample SAMEA2582154, study PRJEB24529) | metagenome | biome: Human gut stool | place: China | collected 2011
CAAATGCCATTGCCGTTCGCATCAATATAAACTTTTCCTTCTATTTGTGCGAACACAGAGCTACCGACTCCCAGGAATAAAGCAGCCATGCTTATAAATAATTTCAACATATTTATTAATTTATCAGATTAATTGCCCTTGTCACTTAACGAAAACAAGAGGGCCCCTTCATTACTGCCGAAGCAGCCCTTCCTGTTTTCTGATTAAGATAAGCCTATTCCCAGAATGGATTCTGATAGAGGTTCTCGTTAACAGTTATATCTTTGGTAGCTACCGGATAGTAATAATATTTTGGAGATACAAAAGTATACTTATTATGTTGGGCAACCAAATAGATATAGCCTTTTGTTCCTTCGGTAAGTCCGATGGTATTACCTTCCAAAGCATAAACTGTCAGTTTATACTTTTGCTTGTCTTCTTCGGGAATTTTATCTATATCTGCTTTCTTTTCTACTATAGCGACATCCGGTTGACCGTCACCTGTCACATCATAGTATCCCATCCCCGGAATATAAGCTCCTTCGGGAGCTGCTTCAAACAACTTTCCACATCCCCAACGCATCAAATCGCCATATCTGAACCCTTCGCATGCCAACTCGATTCTCCGTTCACGGCGCACTTCCAAAACAGCACCTTTCTGTGCTGACTGTACATTGGAGTAACGTTCATCCTGTACCGGATCGATATTAGCCAGCCAATCATCCAACGAAGCATCCGGCATGCCTGCACGCTGCCTGATCAGGTTAATTGTCTGGTTGACATCATCTTGTGTGAGTATACCCAGCTCGGCTTTTGCCTCTGCATACATCAACAAAACCTCGGCATAACGGATAATAGGCAAATCTGTATACGATTTTCCCCAGTTAATCTGATCGAATGTCAGCGGACGGAACTTAATCTGAGGATATCCTCCCAAGTTCAATTTCGTACGATGAGGTTCAGTGGTTCCCACATTCAAAACACCCGGTTTCATAAATGTTTGTTCCAGGCGGGGATCTCTGTTTTCAAAGACTTCAAGTACTGTCTTCGTTTTATAGCCTTCCACTTGATGAAAATACTCGGTATGTCCATCCTTAACAACTAAATAATCTTCCATCAGGCTACGGGAAAGACCGGTGTTGTAGTCAAACTGAGCCTGAGCATTGTGCAGACGTCCTAACGCCTTGTCGTAGTCAGCTACCAGAATCATTTCTGGATTTTGTGTAAGATCCGTACTGCAAAAAAGTGACTGATAGGCCGGTAAACCACTCTCTTTGGTCGTAGACAAACTGTAACTTTTTGTGTCCATAATCTTCTGGCATGCCTCTACCGCTATTTTCAAGAATCGGTCGCCGTCATTCAGCTTCAGTTCCGGATGATATTTACGGAACGTTCCTTCATGCAAAGCAATCCGTGCCTGTACAGCCAAAGCCGCATCACGATAAATACGAGTCGTGCTTTTAGTCGTTTTCATATGAGTTACGGCAAAGTCAAGATCTGCCATAATAGAGTCTACCACCAATGCTCGGGGGTCCTGCGGCTTATACAATAAATCAATGTCCGTCGTTTGCAGGTCATGGCTATACCAAGGTACATCCGAATAATCTTTCACCTTTGAATAATAGACCAGTGCACGAAACATACGTGCCAACCCAATATAATGATTAATCTCACCGCGATCTCCTTCTACACGACCTGTCCGAGCCAACATAAAATTGACTGTACGAATGTTGCTCCAGCTCCATTTACCTATATTATCCGCCCGATATTCGCCGCGCATCATTTTATAAATATCGGTATCTTCTGGGTAAAGCATATTGTCGGAAGGAGTATCCGAATAGCTTGCACCGATATAGCCGTACATGCCATTGGTATAAGTCTCCAAATCAGCAGGAGAAGAAAAAAAGACTTTCTCTGTAATACTCGTTTCCGGAAAACGATCCATAAACCCGTCATTACAACTTGTCATCAGTCCTGCGCCTGTGAAACAGCACGCAGTCAGTAATATATGTTTTATTTTTGAACACATAGTTTATCTAAATTAGAATGTAACATTTAAACCGAATGAATAAGAACGCTGAAGAGGATAGACAATGTTACCTAAGCTCTCCGGATCTACTTTGTAATGCTTGTATAAACCCGAAAATTCACACAAATTATCACCGGAGAAGAAAATGCGCAAGCGCTCAATTCCTATCTTATTCAACAATACCTTAGGAAGTGTATAACCTACTGTGAGGTTTTTCAGACGCATATAAGCTGCATTCTGTAAATATCTGGTCTGTACCACTCCACATTCTCTATCCGTACTTTCCGCCACATAAGCTTTCATACGGGGGAAGTACGCATCCGGATTTTCCTCCGTCCAATGGTCATACATATTACCTTTGGTGATATTGGTCCAAGGCTGTGCATAGATACCCCAGAAATAGAGGTCACCCGTACCCGGATAATAATCCTTCTTACCTACTCCCTGGGCAAACAAGCTGAGATCGAATCCATTCCACTGTGCATTGGCCGATAAACCAAATGTATAACGAGCACGGCTATTACCTATAATTTTATAATCGCCATGGTCTTCCAAAGTCCATGCTCCGTCAGTAATTTTACCATCCTTGTTTTCATCTTTAAACTTCAGGTCACCCGGTTCCAAAGGACGGGTACCCGGATAAGAAGTACACCATGACTGATCGGCATGATTCTTAATGTCTTCTTCGGAAGTAAAGAAACCTAAAGTTTCTACACCCCATATCTCACCAATCTCTTTTCCTACATAATAATCGCCCAGCAATCCCTTGGGATTTTCGTACTTTGTAATATAAGCACGGCTATCCGCCAGATTGAAGTTTACATCATAATAGAACGGTTTTCCGGCCAACTTGAACTGATCTTTCCAACCCACAGTCAATTCCCATCCTTCCGTCTTTAAATCGGCTGCATTCTGTTTGGGCACGTCGGTTCCCAAAACACTTGGAAGCGTAACTCCGGGTGTTAACATATCTTTTGTACGACGTACATATACCTCACCTGTTATGCTTAAACGGTTATCAAAGAAATTGGCATCCAAGGCAAGATTGGTAGTAGTTACCTTTTCCCAGGTTAAGTTACCGGCAACCAATCCGGGAGCTCCCACATATACCGGTTGCTGCTTATCCAGTATCTGACTGATTTTTCCTGATCCCATCGTGGCAAGATATGCATAAGCATCCACATCCTGGTTTCCTAAACTACCATAGGAACCTCTCAACTTCAGAAAACTGACCACTCCGGTCAAAGGCTCAAAGAACTTTTCACGTGAGATGACCCATCCTAAAGAAACAGAAGGATTAAATACAAAACGGTCATTCTTAGGGAAACGTGAAGTACCGTCATAGCGTCCGTTGAATTCAAAAATATATTTGTCGTTATAAATATATCCCAAACGCGCAAAAGCCCCTCTCAGAGCCCAGGTCGTTATACTCTGGGACATATTCATATCACCTGTAGCCAGATTAATAGTAGGCAGTGAACTTGAAATCAATTCTTTACGATTTGCTTTTACGTAATCATATTTATACTCTTCCTGATTGAAACCCACAACAGCAGTGACAGCATGCTTCTTCGCAAATGTTTTTTGGAAGGTACCATATACATCAAATAGAATATGTTTCGTATCGGAGTTACTGCTTGAAGCATCGGATACGGTCGAAATCGGATTAAATGTCAAAACAGGTAATTCCGGTCCGTTACGGTAAGTCACAGGCAAATTATACCAATTACTTCTGGTTTTTGTATTTGAAAAGGCAAATGTTCCTTGTACAAAAAAGACATCTTTGATCACATCTATCTTAGTCGACAAGTTGATATTTGTATTTGTTTTCCAGTCGGTAGCACGACCACCTTCGGCCAATGCTCCCAATGTATCGACACTGGCATCTGTCCAAGTTCCATCAGGATTCTTAACCATATCCATCGGATTCTTACGATACATCTGTCTATAAGTATTGGTCATGGCATTCGCATAATCATAATCGGAAGTCGTCAGGCTGACATTACTGTTCAAGCTCCACCAGTCTGTCAGTTTAAACTGTAATTTGGTACGCAGGTTATATCGGTTATAAATGTCATTACCATACTTAAACATACCGTTCTGCCGATTGTATCCTCCCGAAAAGTAATAGGAAATACGATCTGTTTTTCCGGAAATATCAATGTTGTGGATAGTTGAAAAACCTACATCGTTGTAAGCCTCGTCAACCCAGTTTGTCCGACCAAAGTAAGTATAAGATCCATCCGGATTCAAGAAATAAGGAGAAGTAGAAGGATCCTCAGAACATTTCTTCGCATAGGCCAGTTGCTCCTCGTTATAAAGATTATACCATGGATATGCCATCGTATTTCGAGTGGTTGCCACCAGATAAGGATCTGTTATAATTTCCGGCATGCGGGTATTGGTACGTAATACAAAATTATTGTTATAATTGACGGTAAGTTTTTCATTGCTACCATCCTTGGTTGTCACCAGGATGACACCAAACGCAGCACGTGAACCATATATAGCAGATGACGCAGCATCCTTCAATACAGAAATATTTGCTATATCAACAGGATTCATACGATTCAGTTGATCACTGGTAGAGACCACACCGTCGATGACAACCAACGGAGAACCTCCATTCAATGAGGTGGTACCACGAATATTATAAGAAGGAGAATCATCTGCTTCACCATCACCGACCGATACATTGAGGTTGGCAACAGCACCTTGCAGCGCTTGTCCCATATTCAATACCGGACGGTCCTCGATCGCTTTGGTAGAAACAGTTGCTACCGAACCCGAAAGATTAACTTTCTTCTGAACAGCATAGCCAACTACCACGACTTCATCCAGCGCTTTACTGTTTTCTTCCAATACAATGTCTATCACTGATTTATCACCTACTTTTACAGTCTGGGCGATATAGCCGACGTATGAAAACTTAAGTGACTTACCTGCCGGAACCTTCAACGAATATTTCCCATCGATATTAGTGATAACACCGGTAGTAGTTCCCAATACCGTTACATTTACACCTATCAACGTTTCGCCTCGTGTGTCTGTAACCGTACCGGTTATCTCTTTCGTTTTCGCAGTATTATCATTTGGGGTATTTTGTTTCTCCGCACCGGGAACCAAAATAATCTTTCTATTCTCCACTACACATTTGCAGTCCGGAAGAATTTTGGATAAAATCACATCAATACGTTCGTTATTGGCTTGTACCGTAACTTTACGGTTCATGTCAATTTCGGCATCATTGTAGAAGAAAGTGTATTCACTCTTCGATTCGATCGATTTAAGCACTTGCTTTAGGGGAACTTGTTTCACATGAAGATTGATGCGGGTTTGCTGAGCATAAACTCCCTGAAAAACAAATAGAAACAAAATAAAAGACATTAGTCTAACTAAACGAATGTTTCTTTCTGTTAAGAAAAAGCTTAAAAAGCTTCTCCATTTAAATTTATTCATATCTTTGTAAAAGATTTAAAGTAAATAATTGCGCCTCCTGCAAGAGACGTGATTAAAAAAACTCAGAGATAGGTAAGTGCTGCAACATTTACCTATTTTTTTGCTTGGATGTGTGTTTCTACATATTTTCAATTCATTTTAAGATTAATACTTGTGTTGCCTATCACTTTCTGGGAAGAATATGTAAGATACCATTCTCCCAGTAATATCTTATTGGAGCAACCAAAGTCATCGCTTTCAGAATTTCATCCAGATTCTCTTCATTCCTGACAGAGAACGACATAAATACTTTTTCAGCAAACTCTGACGGACATTCAATATCCACCCCATACCACTTATTTAAATTAATAATAATATCAGCCAACTTATCATTATCAAAAGTCAGTTCATTTTGAATCCAACTGATATAATCATCCGTATTCACCATTTGTACTTTCGTACGTTCACTCTTCTTATCATAATTAATCAACTGCCCGGGAGTCAATACTACCGAATGATTCATCTTACAACCGGCAATCTTCACACTACCTTCTACCAATACTGCTTCGACCCCGGATTTCCGTCGATAGTTGTCAACAATAAAACGAGTCCCCAATACCTCTACTTTCATCTCTCCGGCTTGCACACGGAAAGGAAGCTTCTCATTCCTCCGTACCTCAAAATAGGCTTCACCGGACAAACTGACTTCACGGGCTGATGAACTAAACGTTTCAGGATATTCCAATAAACTATTGGAATTAAGCCATACAACCGTACTATCCGGCAAAACAAATCGTCCCTTACTTCCATTGGCAGTCAACAAACGATTCATGACATCCGGCTGTTTCGGGACCGAACTGCTACCCCAATAATAAAAGACAGACCCTACAGTAAATAACATCAAAAAGACAGCTGCCACACGCAAGAACGGAACGAAGTGTTTCCTGAAAACGAATCTGTTTTTACGTAAACCGGATTCTGTTGACTGTATCCGATTTTTAAATCGCTCTAGCGCTATCTCTGTTTCCAGATCGTCGGTAGCTATCGTGTTGCCTAAAAGCCATAAATCACGGACTTCGGAAAATTCATTCCGGTTCTTTTCTGATTGTTTCAGCCAGTTGAACAGAAAAACTTTCTCTTCACCGGTAGCCGTACCATCCAGAAAACGTATGATAACTTCATTTATGTCTTTAATTTCATTCTTCATTTTTAGCTCCTCTATTAGTAATACAAGTGAAATTTAAAAAACCCTCCTCCAAAAACATACTTTTTTTTAAATATTATTTAGAGCAAAGATAAAGCAAGAATAAAAGACTCATTAAATCCTTGTTTTTAAGATGAGTACGTAGTTCCAACAAAGCACGGGTCAAATACTTTTCTACGGTTTTTGGAGAAAGATCGAGCTGAACGGAGATTTCCTTTATTTTCAGACCATAGCTTCTACTTAATATAAATACCTTTTTTACCTGCGTAGGAAGTGTTTCGATAAAAGTTTCAATTTCACCCTGGAGTTCTTTCATGAACAACGAGTTTTCCTGATTATTCTCCAGAATTTGCAGTGCTTCGATTTGATCGGAAAATTGTTCTACGGATTCTTCTTCGGTATATTTCTTACTGGAAAGGATATTAAGCGATTTATTATAGACAGCCTTAAAAAGATAGGCTTTTACCGCGCCATCAAATTCAATATCTGTACGTTTATTCCATAAAGCAACAAAAACATCCTGCACTACGTCTTCTGCAATATCCCAATCATTCACAAAACGGAACGCATATACCCGCAACACCTTATAATATTGCCGAAATAATTGTTCTACCGATTCAAGATTCGAATACATTGTGTTTTCCTTCATTTTAAAGTATTAGTTAATAAAAAGGCATTGACAAAGTAACAAATAATAATAATAATCTCAAAATTTTAAGAAACGGTTTTAGTAATTGCAATAAATAAGTTGTGACAGTTTTCAAACAAACCGTTTTTCTCATCTCTATAAAAGCAGGTATCTGCATAAGGGCTTAGATAGCCATAGCCATTGAAAGCACTGTCCGTACTCATACTTACCGATTGACATTATAAAAGCAATATTCCGAAATCCGTATTAAAAAATTGCAAAAAGCCATTTTATACTAACTATTCATTTTACCAAAAACGGCGAAACAGGAGCGAATCGGCAAACAAAATGTGAATATCGGGTCTGTTTATACCCTGAAATCCGGAAGCAGGAAACAGGAAGTTAACATCGTAAAGATAAAAAACAAACTTCTTACCAAGAGAAAGTTAACATCGTGAAAGCAGGAAGTTAACTTCCTGCTTTCACGATATCTGTCTTCCAGAAAGAAAAGCAAGGCCACGTCGTAGAAAACAGAATAAATGGCCCTCGAAAAAGAGTATTTTCTTCTAGAATCCAATCACAAACGAGTATCACACAAATAGCATTTTGAAATCTTTCTAATATTTCTGCCTTTCATTTTATTACCATACAAAACCAAAAGCTCTTCTTTATAATCAAGATATCATCCAATCACAAGACGCGTGAATTACACTATCGCAAAATCCACACATTTTTATTCAGCCCATCTCCTTCGGACCGTAAAAAAGAGTTTCTACACATTTTCAAAATACAAAATGACAGGATTGTAAGTGATCATGAAAAAACAAGTTGTGATACCCATTGTGTGCGTTTTCTCTTACCATCCGGGATTCTGTACCAGTTTTTTTGACTTTTGTATCTCTGCCAACGGAATGGGATACAGATACATACGTTTTTCAAAAATACGAGTTTCAAAAGCAGTACGTTTCATGAAACCTTCAAGATCGGTAGCATTCATATCCATACCATGAACCGGACCACCTTGTTTATAACCCTCCTCTTCAGCACACATCCAACGGCGCACATCAAAATAGCGTTGTCCTTCGGCAAACAATTCGATACGACGCTCGTGACGGATCGCTTTTTCCTGCAACTCCCGGTTACCGATAATTTCCGGCTTAATATCTTTCAGTAAAGGAATACCGGCTCTATAACGAACACTGTCCACATACTGAATGATGCGTGCATCACCCGGATTTACATGATTCAAAGCTTCTGCATATAACAAATAGAAATCGGCCAAACGGAACAACATACCTGCTCGATATTTGGATTTCGGATTGTTTCCCTGATTCAACAAGTCACGGTTCATGCCTTTATAAAGCAAGTATCCCGAATAACTCATATCTGCTTTAGAATTATCGTCAGGCATTCCTTTATAAAAATAAATTTTCTTATCTGTTTTTTGCCATACTTTGCCGGAATAAGTTATATCCTGGTAAAAACGAGGTTCACGGTTCTTATACATATTCGGTATACCGTCTTCACCAATGCCCTCTTCTTTATACAAACCCGATTCTTCAATGCTCTTGCCATCACTCATCAAAAAGTCATCGATGGCTTCCTGGAGGACTCCGACACAACTGAATCCGCTAAAAATTGCACGCGGTGTACATCTACGCTCACGACCCTCACCATTTACGCCTCCCCAGGAGTTCTTACTACTTTGCCAAACAGCTTCGGAATTGTTAACGCTTACCTGAAACAACTGATAAAGTGACTCAGCCGGATCGATTTCACCATTTTTCATTACTTGGTATAAAGAGTAGCGTCCCTTTGAATAATCGATAAAACGTTGTAAAGCATCCAATGCAGTCTTCCATTTCGTGTCATCTTTTGCCGGGAAAAGTTGCTTGCCTTGATTATCCTTCAAAGCAATAGCTTCGGGATAACCACCATTGAACAACGGACTTGCCGCATATACATGCAATTTAGCCAAGATAGCCAATGCCGCCCCTTTGGTTGGCGCTGCCGCACGCTCATTATTGATGGTGCCATCCGGATTCAGTTCTTTCTCCGGAAGTAGGTCATAGCATTCATTAAGTTCTTTATCGATAAAAGCGACTACTTCATCTACCGAATTTCTGTAATAGTCCAAATCAGCGGCCGAGGGATCAGCAATTTCGGTCATAATAGGAATTGGGCCATATAACTCAAACAACAGGTAATGATAATAGGCACGTAAGAAACGTGCTTCATTTTTCAAAAGAGCCAGTTCTTTTTCATCAATAAAGTCAGCCACATCGCCATTCTGCGGAATAACGTGGGCATAGGCAATGAACTCATTCGCCTGTCGTATCTGCTTATAAAGACTCCAGCGTGACAAAGTTGCCGATCCGGCATGATAACCGATTGTCGGAATCGTCTTCACATTGTTCTGTGCAGACTTCAATTCATCAGAAACAGCCGGCCAGGGATTGTCCAAACCGGTCAGATCGGCATAAGCACTCGTTATAATGATATTTGACACATCGGGAATACCCGTATAGATGTAGCGATGAAACCGACGTGCATAACTTGTGTTATTAAAAACTTCTTCCATAGTCATCTCCGCAGCCAGATCATCAGAAACATTCAGATAATCTTCACAACCGGAAAAGAGAGTCGCACTAAATCCAAGTGCCAGTATATAGGTGGATAAATTCTTAAATACTTTCATATAAATACTATTATTAATTTAGTTAGAATGTAAAGTCAAGACCAAAAGTAAATGTACGGTTCAAAGGATAAGGGAATCCTCCATTGCTGTTTCCTTGTTCGGGATCCCACATTTTAATATGATCCCATACACACAGATTGTTTCCTTGCACATAGAAACGTAATGCCTCTATATTCAACTTTTTCAGCAACTTTTTATCAAAATTATAACCTAATTCGATATTCTTCAGTCTCAGGAAACTTGCGTCACGCAACCACCACGTACTGGCTACCGTATTATTCTGGAAGTTGTTACTATGCATACGGGGAAACATTACATTCTGACTCGGATTCTGTTCTGTCCAGCGATCGGCTACCACCGAACGCACAGCAGATTCTTCAACTCCCCACTGGAAAGGGAAAAAAGTTGCGTCAGCTCCGGTTCCCAATACTGTCGAAGTGTTACCGGCTCCCTGAAAAAAGATACCTGCATAAAAACCTTTCCATTCAGCATTAAATCCAAAACCATAGACCACTTCGGGAACAGTAGGATTTCCTACATCTTCCTTCTGGTCATTACTGTCAATCTTACCATCACCGTTCAGGTCTTTGTATTTGATATCACCCGGACGCACACCGCTTGAAAGGCCGGAAACGACTCCGGGTTTTAATTCATAAGTACGGTTGAGCCCCTCACCATTGATGATAAAGTCATCATATGTATAAAGCCCCTCGGCAATATATAGTTTATTTGAGTTGAGTCGGGTGCCTCTTTTCTCCAACCAAGGATATACCTGTGGCACTTGATCGTATTCGATAATTTCATTACGGGCAAACGTAAAGTTTCCACGTGCACTCAGATTGACCTGCCCTATTTTCTGGTTAAGGGTCAGACTGGCATCCACTCCATGATTCTTCACAATACCGAAATTCTGCCAAGGCATCTGCTGGAAGCCGGTTACATTGGACACTGTATTACGCTGCAACAAAATGCTTTTACGCTTATTATTGAAATAGTCAACTTGCAAATCAATACGGTTGTCGAATAACCCGAGATCAATACCGTAATTCTTCTTTTCCTCAATTTCCCATGAAAGGTAAGGAGCTTCAAACCGGGCTTCGGTTATTCCATTACCAATACCTCCCATACCTCCCGTATCGCTGAAACCGAGATCATATCCTCCATTATCCTGTTTCATCGTACCACGATACAAGAAACGGTCGCCACCGGTATCATCATTTCCCGTACGGCCGATAGAAAATCTAAATTTCAACTTATTGACCACCTTCTTCAATACCTCCGGATAAAAGGGTTCGTTACTGACATACCATGCCAATCCCATTGCCGGGAAAAAGCCGAAACGATATCCTTTGGCAAAGGTTTCGGAACCTGTATAACCGAAGTTTCCTTCTATAAAATAACGCCCGTCATAGCCATATGTAGCACGTCCCACAAGTCCCTGCTTTCTGTAAGGTAGAGCATTATTATGATATTGAGTCTCTTTTTGCATGTAAAGAACCATGGCAGTCACATCGTGTTTCTGCGCAAAAGTCCGGTTATAGTTGAACGAAGTCTCAAAATAAATCTTTTTATTCGAAGAGTTTTCCAGTTTCTCGGTCAATACGTCGCTGCCTTCCACTACTTTCTTAAATTGCAATCCACCGTTTTCATCACGTCCGGTCGCCAGATATTGAGTAGGTGTCTTTGTACGTTTTGCTATATATTTCATGTCTGCATCGAAACTGATCAGACCTTTCCAGTTCAGTCCTTTGGTGATAAAGTCTAATTTTTGGTCTACTTCCAGTTTCGACTGGATAGATGTTCTCCATTCTTTGGCATATCCGGAATTCATAAGTAAGTTATACGGATTCACCCGATTACCCGAAGGACGCGGATGTCCGGCAATTGTCCCGTCTGAGTATTCAGCAGGCATCAGGTAAGACGGGGTGCGGCACATCGAATTAAAAATAGTATTTGTACTTGTCCCCGGATAGTTTGTCTGCAAATATTGCCCACTTATATCTACTTTTACTAAAGTCGTTTTCGTTGCATCAAAATCGATATTACTACGTAAATTATAACGTTTTAGCCCGATATTATTGTCATACTCGTTTTTCTTACCTTCTTTAAAGATACCGTTCTCCTGATAAAACGCTCCGGAAACAAAATAACGCGCACGTTCGGAACCTCCCCTTACATTAAGAGTATAACGCATATTGTAAGTATGCTCTCTCAACATCTCCTTCAACCAGTCGGTATCGGGATAAAGATCACGATCGGCTCCCGGACCATACATGGCAATTTCTTCCGCTGTGCGTATACTGGCTGTTCCTTCATTATTTAAAGCTTCATTATACAGATCGAGTGTCTCCACCGAATTCATGAATTTAGGTAGACGAGTCGGAGTAAGCAAAGTGGACTCGGCACGAAGAGATATTTTGGGTTTCTGTGAATTTCCACGCTTAGAAGTGATCAAAATAACTCCGTTGGCACCCTCTGCCCCATATACAGCCGTCGCAGCAGCATCTTTCAGCAAAGTAAACGATTCAATCTCGTCGGGTTCGATATCTTGCATATTACGAGGCACACCATCAACTAAAACCAACGGATTCGTACCTCCCTTAAAAGAACTTACACCTCTAATCCAAAACTCAGAGTTATCATATCCCGGCTCACCCGAACGTTGAACGGCAATCAGGCCCGGCACCTGTCCGGCCAAGGAATTGGTCAAATTTCTGTTAGATGATACTGCCAGTTCTTTAGGCCCGATGGCATTAATAGAACTTACTACACTATTTTTTTTCTGTTTGCCGTAACCAATTACCACTACTTCATCCAACAATTCGGTGTTTGGAAGCATTTTTATAGCCAAAATCTTTTCACCTTTATAGGTTATCCGCTGTGGTTCGTAGCCCACATACGAAAAAAGAAGTATGTCCCCTTTTTTGGCATTTATCGAGAAATTGCCATCTACATCGGTAATAACTCCTGTAGTAGTTCCTTCCAATTTAATTTGTACTCCAATCAAGGGCTGGCCATTCTCATCCACCACAAGTCCGGCGGCATTACGGACTTGGGCAAAGGCTGAATTGAGTCCGATAGATAATAAAAACAGAACAAAGCAAATTGATCTTAATACTTTATTCTTAAACACATATTTTTCTGGTATCCCATCGATACGATTACTGCCAGTATCGGTATCATGACTAATATGAACAGTTATCGGTAAAACTGATATTAGCATAAAAGGTTTTCTCATAAGCTTAAATCTTTTTTGTTGTGTAGGTTTTAAAATTAATTTTCAAGAAAAGAGATACTATCCATCTATCGATGCATAGTTCTGTCTGGGATCGGGTCTTTCTTATGTTTTCATAGGCGTAATAAATATGGTTTATACTTCATCTATACTGAACCATGCTGATATTAATTTGCACAAAACGGCTGATTTTATCAGAGTTCCTGTAGAACTTAAGAAAAGAAAAAACCTATGAAATAAACAGGTAAACGATATAAACGAAAAGGAGAAATTGTAAAGTGTAGTTCAGAATCCTAAAGAAATATACCTATTTTCCACCCCTGGATATTTTCTATGAAAAAGTATATAATCAAAAGCTAGATGGTCAAATCATTGATAGTAAATAGTATAGAAAGCCATCTTATAGAAAGGAACTTTTAGAGTCATAATTACGATATTTTAAAAAAAGATATGCTTAAATAATTGTTTTATTAAAGTTATTAGTATATTTGCCACGAAAAAGAACCATTTATTACGAACTTTTAAAACTGTTAACTTCACAATCTAAAAGGTAGCATCTGTATGTATAATGCACAAAACTTTCCAAGTTCTACAGGAACTTTTCTCAAGTACTTTTGAATTTATTTATTTCCCAACAGAAGTGCATATTAATAACATTTTTATAGAAGATCATTGTAAAATAATTACTAAGTCAAAAGTTGTATACGGTATATCTTTGGTAGCATGAAAACAATCTGATGACATTACACTAAAATATAAATGCGAGTTAATAATTGAATTTACAACTATTAACTCGCATTATTAATTTATTTATATCAGTTGACGACTGTACCCCTTACATCCAATTCACGAATCGCAGCTACTGTACCATTACCCACCCCATCCGGAATGACCAATTTGATATAGCGTGCCGTGGATGATTTTACATAATATTTTAGTGCGGCATCCTGATTCGTAAAACCAAACTGACCGATCGATTCCCAATTCGTCCCGTCTTCACTGGCTTCAAAACGTAGCACCTTTAGAGGATTATTACTTCCTCGCCCACGTGGCAATAACTCTATCTGAGCTATTTTGACCCGATGATTCATATCGATAATTATTTCATAAGGTAAAGGATCAGATCCTCCCTGCCCGCGAATGCCAGAAAGTCTCGACATTTCCGTCAATTAAATGTTTGGCATGTCCATTATTGCTGCCTTCACCCGAAGCCTCCTCGGTAGTGAACGATACAATTTTCCAATCTGTTTTAGAAAGTTTATCCCCTTCTTTAATAATGCTATAAGCTGCATAAACATCCTTATCAGCCCGTATAGTAGCATCAGAAGTTACCTCTGCTATTTGCACGGGTAACATATAATTTCCCGGCAGGACATCGTCTTTCAGTTTATAAGTTGCTGTAACCTGATTTACTCCACTATGAAGAATCGGAGTTTCGGGAGCCACATAGGCATCGGACGGAAGCATGCTGAAATAAGTACCGTGAGCCGTATTATAGGCATCAATCACCGACTGGCGGCTTTCCAAGCGACAGCTGATTTCCCATTTATTGGTGAATGGGACCCCGATCTGTACAGGTAACTCCTTTACTTCTGCCAGGTTGATCTCTTCTACTCCGGCATTCATAATAGTTACAATCGGCTCTGAAACTTTAAAACCCAACAACACAACAGAACGTCCTGAAACAAAAGGCATTCCACTGGATGTAGCACGTAAAGGCAACACATATTTCAAATGATCATATCCGGAGAGCTCTTGTATCTTAGCCGGGTCGTAAGTGAGCTCACCTTTCAACAGCCATTCGTTTACGGGAATATCGACAGAACTTTTTGTTAATTGATAACAGTCAGCAGGAAGAAGTTCATATGAGGTTCCATCGGCAATATTCATTGAATCGAGCAAGGCTTTGTCCACAGAAAAACTTACTACACTGGCAGTTGACTTCAAGCCCCCCTGTTGTATCCATAAATCTGCTGTATACTTTTCGCCTACATTATAAGATTGCAATGTATTAAACCCTTCCTGAGAAACAGCCAAAACCCCATCGGCTTTGGAACTTACATCAAAACTATCATCACAACTGCTCATAGACAGTGCGACGTAAGCTAACATTCCTATGTAATTAAATCTATTCATAAGTACATCTTTTTTATTTATTCAAAAATCACCATCCCGGATTCTGTACCAGATTCTTGGTCTTTCTCATTTCGGAATCAGGCATGGGATACAGATACATTTTCCGGTTAAATACAATCTGGCTTGCTTCCACTATGCGATTGAAATCTTCTTTATCATTCGACTCACCGCGTACATTCATTCCGTGCACATAGCCATTCTGACGACCTTCCCCGTTTTTATCAGCAATCATCCATCTTCTCACATCAAAATAGCGCTGCCCCTCTGTGGCCAGTTCAATCTGGCGTTCACGTTGAATGGCAGCCCGTTGCAATTCCTGATTACCACGAATAGCCGGATTCAAAGTCTCTATATCGGGTAATCCTGCACGCTCACGCACCAGATTGAGGTATTTCAAAACTCTCGCGTCATTAGGATTGACTTCATTGGCTGCCTCAGCATACATCAAATAGAAATCTGCCAAACGGAAAATAATAGAGGGACGGAACTGGGAGGCTACTCCCGGATTAGTTAAACTGACCGAACGATTGAAACGTTTGAAAAGCATATAACCGGTCAGGGTAGCCTGTCCTTCCTGTACGCCGGAGTTACCACCATTGTAAAATAATACCTGATTACAGCTCACTGGCCATTGACGTCCATTGAAAAAGACTGTATTATAAAAACGAGGTTCACGATTGAGATAGCGATTGCTGACAGTCACATTGGTATACTTCTTAGAAAAGTTATCATTCTGATCTTTGTAAGTCCCATACCCTTCTTCCTGATAAAGTGTAGACTGCGGCAAATAGGCTGTAGCCGAAACAGGGAAACCGTCTTTCATATAAAAAGCATCGACCAGTTCCTGAGTAACTCCAGTGGAACCTAAGCCATTTTTTTCGCAACGGGGAGCAATACGACGGTCGAAAGCATCACCATTCATTCCCCCCCAATCATTATTTGCCGTAGCCCAGATAATCTCATGTGTATATTTCTGAAACAGATTATACACAGACTTATCCGGATCAATGACAGCACCGTTATCGTCTTTATACTCTTTGTATAATTCATATCTTCCGGCCTCAGCATAGTCAATAAAGTCTTTACAAGCAGCAAGAGCTTTCTCCCACTTACCGGCGTCATAATCAGGAAACAGACGGGTACCATCCGGATTTGTCACCGACAGAGCTTCGCGGTATCCACCGTTTAAAAGAGGACTTGCAGCATACAACCACAATTTTGCCCGAACAGCCAAAGCAACTCCTTTAGTCGGCCAGGCACGATAGTCCTTATCTTCAAAAATAGGCTCCTGAGTCAATTCAGAAGCAACAGCTGTGAGCTCGGAATCAATATACTCTATTACTTCATCTACTGTATTCCGGGGTACATCCTGATCCTCAGTCGCATTGTATATTTTGTCCTTTACCAAGATGATCGGACCGTATTGTTCAAACAACAAATAGTGATAAAATGCCCGCATAAAACGCACATTGGCTTTCATCTGTGTCAGCTCGTCTTCCAACAACTGGTCTCCTTGGGTTCCCGTAGTCATTATCGGATGTGCTTTCTGCAAAAAAATATTAGCCTGACGAATGTATTTGTAACAGTCACCATAACGATGAAAACCCATGTTGGCAGCATTTCTATCCGAATTATTGTATTTGGAAGAGTTTCCATACCCAACGACCAGCTCATCACACATACCCGTCCAGGGATTTTTGAAAGCTCCCACATTCACGCTGTTAATCCCTGAATAATCGGGGATACCGGCAAAAACATTGGCATACCATCTCTTTGTATACGATACATTATCAAACACCTGTTCGGTATTCTGCAAACCTCCTGCAAGTTGATCGGAAACTCCCAAATAGTCGCAAGAACTAACAAAGCACAATAGCGCTATCAACAAAGTGTATATAGAATTTTGCTTTTTCATCTTTCTATTTATTAATCAATTTTGTCTTTTTAGAATGTAAAGTCTAAACCGAGAGTGAAAGTACGGGGCAAAGGATAATTCAAACCCGCATTGGCATTACCGGCTTCCGGATCGAAATATTTAATGTCATCCCACACAGCAAGGTTATATCCCATAATATAAATACGGGCAGCCTCAAAACCAATCTTATCCATAAATTTCTTAGGAAGCTGATAACCGAACTCTATATTTTTCAGTCGTAAGAAGGAACCATTACGCAACCACCAAGTGCTTGCCACCCGATTATTGGCATTATTGGCATTGTTCTTATGCAAACGCGGAATAATAACATCCTGACTGGGATTGTTTTCAGTCCAGCGGTCTAAAGCAAACGTGCGATAATTGGACTGGTCGACGCCCCAAGAGAACGGATACCACCCTTCGGAAGTGGCTCCTCCCAGAAGAACAGATGTATTGCCTGCTCCTTGAAAAAAGATACTCGCATAGAAGCCTTTGTACTCAGCGTTAAGACCAAATCCATAAATAATTTCAGGAGTACTCGGATTACCCACTCCTCTTACCTGATCATAAGAGTCAATCACGCCATCACCATTTACATCGACATATTTGATATCACCCGGGCCAATCAGTCCTCCTAAAGTAGGACGTGGAAGTTCCGAACGGAGTTTATAGGTTTTCAATCCGTTAGCATTGGTACTGACTATAAAATCGTCTTCTGTATAAAGGCGGTCGGCTATATAAAGAGTATTCTCACTAACTCTTGTACCGGTAACAGCTTGATATCCATACTTCTGAGGTAGTTCATCATATTCAAGAATTTTATTCCGGGTAAAAGTAAAGGTTCCCCGAGCACTAAGTTTCAGTTTACCTATCTGTTGATTGAGATTCATCGACATATCTATACCCTGATTACGTACTTTACCAAAATTCTGCCACGGGTCTTGACGAAGCCCGCCCAATTGTGGAACAGTACGACGCTGTAACAAAATATCCCTACGCTCAGAACGGAAATAATCGAAGATAATATCGATGCGGTTATCAAACAGTCCCAGATCGAAACCATAATTCTGCTTGTCCTCAATTTCCCAAGCCAGATAAGGAGCGGCGAAACGTCCTTCAACAATTCCGTTACCAATTCCGTTAGTTCCGCCCGTATCACCGATACCCTGCGTAAATCCGCCGGCATTGGTAGTAAAAGTGGGACGATACAAAAAACGTTCCTGTCCGGTTTTATCGTTACCAGTCCGCCCGACAGACGCTCTTAGCTTTAGTTTATTTACCACTTTTTTTATTGCTTCCGGATAAAATGATTCATTGGAAAGGTAATAAGCAGCACCTATTGCCGGAAAAAAGCCAAAACGATTGCCTTCAGCAAATGCCTCAGAACCGGTATAACCAAAATTACCTTCAATAAAGTAACGCCCATCATAGCCATATGTAGCACGTCCTACGAATCCTTGCTTACGGAATGGAAGGGGAACATTATGCTGTTGCGTTTCTTTTTGCATATATAGTAACATTGCTCCCACATCATGCTTTCCAAATGTACGCTTATAGTTGATAGATGCATCGATATAAATTTTCTTGGTAGCAGATGTCGCACTGTTTTTTGGATCTTGAATATCCGGATTACCCGATACTACTGTGGAAAAAATCAGCTGCCCTAATTCATCACGGCCTGTGGCATGATATCGTGTCGGATTATACTCGCGACGAATAATCATCTCACTATCGTAGTCATAACTTACATTTAAGTTTGCAGACAAACCTTTAGTAATAAAATCAAGTTTCTGGTTGACATTTACTTTCGATTGTATACCTGTCCTATATTCTTTGGCATACCCGGAATTCATTAATAAGTTATAAGGGTTACGCATGTTCGCATCTCTTTCCTGGGCATACGTGGCTACGGTACCATCACTGTACACTGCGGGGAAAGCATAAGGAG